>OGXY01000237.1_pt1 | contig 56245 bp, 32 predicted proteins | sample 1576411 | NCBI WGS metagenome assembly OGXY01 (sample SAMEA3541498, study PRJEB24748) | human gut metagenome | biome: human gut; feature: human-associated habitat; material: faeces | place: China | collected 2012 | reverse complement strand
ATTAGATTTTATCTTTACCTCTACCTGAAAATTGCACTTCTATCTTGAACTTACATTGTATTCTCATTTTGGGACATTTCAAGTGACCACCAAGCAACAAGTATTGGGTATCAATGCAATAACATCACTCTTATATAATCCTACCAAGATTGCACATGATAGCAAATTTACCTTGTATCATAGTCCATTCTCAAATTCTACCTGTTTTATTTTATCGTTGATATGATTAGCGTAAGAACCTTTTTCTCGCAAAAATATAAGACAGGTGACATCTGTCAAGGATTGCAGCAATAGCAATACTTCCGATTATGCTAACGGCAATAGTGAAGACCATATGTACCCCCCCCCAGAATTATCAAAATGGAATAGTGGCAATGCTAACTTGCCTCCCATTGTGAATATTGGATGAAAAAGGTATATAGGAAGTGTATTTCTTCCGATATATCCTATAATTCCCAAGACCTTCTTGTTATTGATACTCTGTATGAGTTTCGGAACGAAAGAAAGGAATGACAATGCTAATATTGTAACCGCTAAAAAGTTCCAATTCTTATAGTTTGGGAAACTTGCTATTGCTATGAAAGGCAGAATACTCCACAACGATGGTTTTATAATTTCATCAAGACGTTTTTCAGACAGACGCAAACAGACACCAGTGAAATAAAAAGCTGCATTCGTAGAATTAAGAACTGGAGTGTATTGTGAGACTAACATAAGAAATGTGGCAAATAAGCACAATTTGCCCATTATGCTCCATTTGCCAACCAAATTGAATGTCAAATAATATATTACCCCGCATATAGCCATAGTGTACAAGAACCAATATGGACCAATAGAGGTGACAAATATCGTATTAAGAATTATAGGTATTGTAAATTCGTTTACCCCATCTCTTACTGGTAGTAATGTTGATACAAAAGCATAACCGGTAACCATTATTATATAAGGAATGAGAATCTTCATGGTGTAAGACGCAAATTCCTTATACGTTTTTTTGATGTTTACCAAATAGCCTGTAATCAACAAAAACGCTTGCATGAAAAAGAAGTTTATAAAGTTTTTTACGTCAGGGTATAGTGTACTGAAATTCACGATGTGTATCATCACGACCATGCATATAAGTACACATCTTTGATAATCTATATTGTTGTATTTCATCTTTCTTAGAGGGTATGATGATATATATTTCAGGTTTTATTTATTAATTATCTTACCACAACGCTATCTTGCCTGCAATACCCAAATCAAGAGTGGCTGTTGCGATACCTAAAGCTTGGAATACACGACTCATTGTGGGCAATGTGATAACACTTGTACCTTTCTCCAACTTTGAAATTTGAGCACGCTGCACACCGATACGTTCACCAAGTTGTTCTTGCGTGAGGTTTTGTGCCAATCGAGCCTTGCGTATGGCTTCGCCTACAATATAGGCGTTCACATCTTCTTTGAGTTTAGTTTCCATTGCTTCACGCTCTGGTGTACCTCTTTTACCCCAAAGTTTATCTTTCATATTGTCTGCTGGTATCAATTTCATCTGTGCCATAATACTATTTATTTTTATTATTAAAGTACTCTTTTCTTATTTCTTCTGCTTTGGTAATTTCCTTTAGTGGTGTCTTCTGAGTTTTCTTGACTATGCCATGTGTGGCAATAACCAAAGTCTCTTCCTCAGTATCCCAAAAGGAGAAAAGCCTGTAGCATATACCATTGTAGAGAGTTCGAAACTCCCATATCTCAGTATTCTCCAGTTTCTTGAAGATGTCAACTTTCATCACTCCTTCTTCAACCTTGAAGATGTTGTAGTATATCTTCTGCTGAGCTTTGAATGGCTGCGCATCCAAAAAGGCTTGTGCTTCTTCTGTCAACACCACTTTTAGCTTGTTGATGCCCATTTTGTTTTGAATTATGGTACAAAGATAACGATTTGTTTCCAAACAACGATACAGAATTCGGCTTTTCATCAAATCAGATCTCATTTTTAACACGCTCACGACTTGATAGTATCAGATACGCAATTGTCTTTACTTGATTCTGTAAGTATCTTGCCATCGTGCCTTCTTGATTTTCCTACGGAGAATGTATATGTGGCAGTCAAGCGTGCCATATGCTGAAGTGGTTTCCAATCCTTGTTCTCATTATACCTAAGAATAGGTAAATTCGAAACAGTATAGTTGTTGTGTCCTGAATAATTGTATTTTGCACCTACTGACCAATTACCTATTTTATATTGTATCGTTCCAGCATATTGAAGGCTGCCACGTGACAAAAGGTCGCCGTCGTATACCTTTGTAGGTGAATTAACATTAAAGATCAAAGACAAGTTTTCAAATGATGCTGTAATATTGCCACCTATACGCCAATAATCAAAGTTGATATTTTGCGATGGAGTTTCAAGTCGTGAGATATAGTATTCAACATAGGGTGATAATTCTAACCATTTCTTAACTTCATCACTTTTTTGCGCCATCAGATAACGCAGAATGAAAATCAATGAGTTACGTAGAATAAATGGGTGACTTTGGGTGACGCAAGCCAAATAATCCGTACCTTTACATCATGTTTGTACGCAAGAAAACCAATCGCTCAGGTACAATCAGCGTTGTAGTTGTGAGCAAAGCACATGGGAAATTCACTGAAGTGAAGAAGTTCGGAGTGGCAAAGTCGGAAGAAGAAGCCGATGAGATGTTCCGTTAAGCTCAGTCATGGCTCCATACCCATGACGGTCAGCAAGAACTTGACTTCGAAGACCGCAAGGGAAAGGAAGTTGAGGAGACAGAACGTTTTCTTGGCAATATCGACAACGTGTTGATAAACGGCACACAGCTTCTGCTTGATCAAGTCTATGACAGCATCGGCTTCAACCGGATTCCCGATGAGATTCTGCGTCATTTGGTAATCGCAAGGGTGTCTCAGCCCAGAAGCAAACTTGCCACAGTAGATTACCTGAAGTCATATCAGCGTAGAGCACACCCGGAAACTGTTCGGAGGCAAGATTGGATTGATGTTCTACGACGTGACGACGCTCTACTTTGAGACAGCACAGACAGACGTATTGCGTGAACCGGGTTTTTCAAAGGATGGCAAGACGGCAGAGTCACAGGTTATACTCGGTCTGCTTGTATCAGAAGGAGGCTACCCGCTTTCATACTCTCTGTTCAACGGCAGCCAGTACGAGGGTTTTACCATGATACCGATGATAGATGACTTCAAGCAGCGTTTCAATCTGGGTAAAGACTTTGTCGTGGTGGCAGACTCAGGCTTGATGAACAAGAACAATGTCACTTTGCTGCGGGAGGCTGGCTACAACTACATACTTGGAGCTCGCATCAAGAGCGAGAGTGCAAGCGTGAAGCAATGGATTCTCTCTTTAGAGAAAGTAGATAAAGCCTGTTACAACTACAAACGTGAGAATGGGGAGAGACTTATCGTCAGCTATTCCGACAAACGTGCGAAGAAGGATGCCTACAACCGTGACCGTGGTATTGCTCGATTGAGAAAAGCTTATAAGACCGGACGCATCACGAAGAGTCAGGTGAACAAGTGTGGATACAACAAGTTTCTTGAAATCAGCAAGGACATAGAAGTCGTCATTAGCGAAGAGAAGATTGCAGAGGACTGCCAGTGGGACGGACTCAAGGGCTACATCACCAATACAGACCTTGATGCCGAGCGTGTCATTGCCGAGTATCATGGACTTTGGGTGGTGGGACGTGCATTCCGTGTTTCAAAAGGAACTCTGGAGATGCGTCCGATGTTTCATTTTACGGAACGAAGGATAGAGGCGCATGTCTGCATATGCTTCATCGCCTATAAGGTATACAAGGAACTGGAGCGACTCATTGCTATTAACAAGATTGGGATGAGTGTCGATAAGGTGCTTGAGGCAGCAAAAACTATAACGACAATCAGAGTAAGGATGCCTAAGAACGGGACTTAATTCACTAAGACACTCTTCTTGACGGAGAAGCACCTCGCAGTCAAACCACTTTTCGACCTATCTGGCAACAAATCTTAATTTGGGTGACGCATTGACGAAGTCAGGAAAATGTATACTAAAAAAGTTGCTTACGTAACGTATGGGCACAAAAAAAGGGGCTCCGCCGAGTCCCAACCTTTGTTAACCTTAAATCTAATACCATGAAAAACATTGCAAAGATATTGATTTTGAGGCATATTGCCAAATTTTTGCGTGTGTTTCTTGCGCTTTTGCTATCAAAACGCTCGATTTTTTGATATATGTCAATAATGTGTGCGCATTTCAGCGTTATATCGCTTAATATAAAACGAACACGAATAACACTAATTTCACGAATCGAGGGTTTTATAAATTCGTGCGATTTGTGTTATTCGTGTTCGTTATAATATTCAATTTGTGTTATTGATATGTGTGTTTACTTCAGCACAACCTTCTTGCCGTTCACTACATAGACGCCGCTCTTCAGAGCCTTTGCGTTCATGCGCTGTCCGTTGAGGTTGTAGACCTTTGCGTCCTCAGACATGTTGTCGATGGTGATGTTCTGTATGCCGTCAACCACCTCGTCGATAACTGTGAGCTTGTATGAAGCCGAAGTAGCCTTGAAGTCGTTGTCGCCAGCGAACCATACGGTGATTGTTGTCTCGCCCGTGCTGCGCAGAACCACAACACCGTTGGCAGCCACCTCTGCCACCTCCTCGTTAGAGCTGGTGTATGTGAGCGGAGCCACCTCCGACTTGTTGTAGAGTGTAGCGCCGCTGAAGGTGTTGCCCTCACGCATGTTGGCTGTGTACTCCTCCTGGTCGAACGCGAGCTCAGGTGTGTTGCGGTAGTCGTTCACGATGAGTGTGCACGATGCTGTGGCGGCCTTGTACTCGTCGTTGCCTGCGAACGTAACGTCGATGTTCACGCGGCCTGCCTTCTTCAGCGTCACATTGCCCTCAGCGTCTACCTCTGCCACATCGGTTTTGTTAGAAGAGTATGAAACGGCGAGGTTGTTCGGGTTCTTGAAGCCGAGCTCCTCAGCGGTGATTGTCTTCTTGGCGAGGTCTACCAGCTGCATTGTCTCCTCGAAAGCGATGCCAGCCTCAGCCTTCTCCTTCTCTATCACTCTGATAAGGTACGAAGCCTCGGCAGGCAGATAGTCGTCGTTGCCGGCGAACTTGGCTGTGATGGTCACTTCGCCCGGGTTCTGCGAGAGCTGCACCGTGCCGCTACTGGTTACCATGCAGAAGTCGGTGTTGCTGCTTGTGTATGTAACGGGGAGGTTGAGCACCTCGCCAGCCGCGTTCTTGATGGTCGGCGTGAAGCCGTAGAAGAGCGGAGCCTCGTTGGTGTAGCAGGTGTAGACGTCCTGCGGGAATGTCATCGTTACGGGCTGCGGTTCCTTCTTTGCGAGCGGAGTAAGCTCTATGCTCTGTACGTAAGCCACCTGACTTGCGCCTGAGAGCTTGAACATGCCGTCGGCGAACGGCACGTCCATATACATTGTGCCGTTGGCGTCGTAAAATACGGCTACATCTTCTGCATGGTTTGTACATTCGAGCTCGGGCGCATTCTGGTCCTTGTACTTCACTGTTACGCGGTAGCCGTTCGGGAACTTGCCGAACGCAGGCGAAATGGCGTAGCCCTGCTGTGTAGCGTCAGAAGGAGAGTTTTTCTTCAGCTGCAAGCCGCCGTCGTAGTTATTGCGCATAGCATTGTGTACGGTGAAGGTGTAGCTGTCGCCGTTGAGGTCAACGAAAGCGAACTCGCCCTCCTTGTATTTGTTCTCATTGCCGAAGCAGTCGAAAGCGCCCTCGTTGGCGTCGAAGATCACCTTTGTAGGGTCGGCAGCCTGACGGTATGCGATGGTGTAAGAAGCCGACGAACCGAGATAGCCTTCCTCTGGTGTGAATGTGGCTGTGATGGTAGCCTTGCCGAAAGCGAGGAACGAAACGGCGCCGGTAGTAGCGTCTACGCTGATAGCCTCCTCGTTGTCGCTTGCGTAGCTGATAGAGCCTTTAGCGTCAGCTGGTGTGACGGTAGCGGTCTTGTCGGCGAAGCTGTCGCCCTGGCGTACGACGAATGTCTTGCCGTCTACGTCTGCACCGAAGGTGAGCGATGTGCTTGTGTCGGAAGAACCACCAAGTGTCGTTATGTCAACGCTGTCAAAGCAGAATTGACCAGCTTTAGTTGTTGCTGCTGTACCATATTTGCACTTGTCACCGACAGTGAAAGTAACAGAAGTGGCTCCTTCTTTGTTCTCCCATGTTACGGTTTTGTCTGTTTTTGATACAGTTACCGAACCGTTGTTAGGTGTAAATTCTGCCCATTGATCCAATCCTTTTTTGGAAATGTGAAAAACGATTGTGCACATTTTCTCACTACTTGTAGATACGGTGAGTGAGTTCTTTGCATAAAGACGGATGTCTTTAGTGTTTCCGTTTTGTGTAGGTGCAGTGCTTCCGCTATTCTTTTCTGCAGAGAATGTGTATGGAGACTGTACGAACGGACTTGACCATGTTAGTTTGGTAAAGTCTATGGTCGTTTGTGCCATAACCGCCGCGCTTACGAGCACGAGCAGGTTGAGCATGAAAAAGCGTAGATGTTTAATCATAATGCTTTGGTTTTTTAGTTGTTTATAATTAGTTGTTTTAGATTTATTTTGTCATTGATGAATCGTAACGCAAAGTTACTCATTAGTTGGCATATAAGCAAGTGTACAATGTAATAAAGCTGATGATGTAACGCTTTATTATCACTTCAAGTTTTTGATTACCGCGTAGCGGAAACATCATTACCGCGCTGCGGTAACAGCGTTACAGCTATGTGGTAATGTCGTTACCACGCCACGGTAACGATGCAGAACGAAAAAAAATGGTCGGTTAGCGTTGAGCCAACCGACCATTATGTCTGATTTATCGAAAATCAAATCCTTACTCACCAAGGCTGATAGCCTCCTGCGGGCAAACGCTTGCGCATGTGCCACACTCTGTGCAGAGGTCAGGGTTGATTGAATACTTTTCGCCTTCTGAGATAGCCTCTACCGGGCACTCGCCAATACATGTACCGCATGCGATGCAGTCGTCACCAATTACGTAAGCCATAATCTTTAATATTTAAATTGTTATTGTTAAATGTTTATTGTTTCTGTTGATACCTACTTTTGTAGTAGTTGCAAAGGTAGTGTTTTTCTTCGACATACCTACAAATAGGTATTACATTTAACATTTATTTTCTCTCCAGCGTGAGTTTTATTTTGCCTACGAACACGGCGTGCTTGCCGTTCTGGTCGTCGGGTATGAGTTTGCCGTCGGCGTTTGGCGCATACTTCAGTTCGGTGAAGTAGGAGTGCGAGTGTCCGCCGAGCACGATGTCTATGTCGTGGTTCTTGGCGAGCATCTCCTCGTCGTCAACGTCGTTCTCCATGCTCCATCCGAGGTGGGAGAGGCATATCACGACGTCGCACTTCTTGTCGTGGCGCAACTCGTGAGCCACCTTGTCGGCTGTGGCTACGGGGTCGAGATACTTCACGCCTACGCACTTTGTGGCGTCAACGAGTCCGTCGAGCTTCGGCGACACGCCGAACACGCCGATGCGCACGCCGCCTCGCTTCAGTATGATGTACGGTTTGGTGAGTCCTTCTACGGCTGTGCCCGTGAAGTCGTAGTTGGCGCAGACGATGGGGAAGGTTGCTGCGCGGAAGATTTTAGCCATGTTCTCCAAGCCGAAGTCGAACTCGTGGTTGCCTATCGTCACGGCGTCGTACTTCATTGCCGACATCAGTTCGGTCTCCACCTCACCCTTGAACAGAGTGTAGTAGGGCGAGCCTTGCGAGAAGTCGCCCGAGTCGAAGACGAGCACGTCGGGGTTAGCCTGACGCTCCTGGCGTATCATCTCCATGCGGCGTATGAATCCGCCTCTGCCAGCCACGAGCGTGTCGGCGAGGTTGGGGTTGAGCGGCATGATGCAGCTGTGCGTGTCGTTGGTGTGCAGAATCTCTATGGTTTTCTGTGCTGCCGCGCTGAGCGATGTGGCAAGCGCAATGGCTATAATATATATGTATCGTTTCATAGGTTCTTTTATATGTTTCCTAATTTTTACTCTTTTACTTTTTTACTCTTTTACTCTTTTACTTTTAAAAGCCCTTTTTACTTTTTTACTCTTTTACTTTTTTACTTTTCAACGATTTTCATGCGTCCCTCCACGGCGCAGCTCACAGCCTCGCCCTTAGCGTCGGCAGCCTTGAAATACTGCTCAATGATGTGTCGCACGTTGTTCTCCTCGCCCGTAGGCGACACCACGTCGGTCTTCTTGCGGAACGCCTCCATGTGGTCGTTGCCCTGCGCAAGATAGTCGAGCGTAGCCACGCGATACTTAGCGTTGGGGTCTACCGGCTTTCCGTTGACAGTGGCAGAGACGAGCTTGCCGTCAGCTGTTGCGGTGAGTCGCAGCGAGTGGCTCAGTCCCTCGCCGTGGCGCATAGCTATCTGCCCGAACAGCTCAAGCACGTCGGCACCGCTGAGCGTGAGGAAGCAAATCTTGTTGTCGAACGGCGCTACGTCGAGAATGTTGCCGCGCGTCACGGTGCCCTTGCTCAGCGCAGCGCGTATGCCGCCCATGTTGTACACGGCGAAGTCGGGCTGCTCGTTGAACTTTGCGCCGCCCCACACGAGTATGTCGGCGAGAAGGTTTGAGAGCGGACTCTCGGGGCGCTTCACCCAGAGATTTTCTGCAGCATGACCCTGCACGGAGTTCATCTCTGCGTCCACCTGCTTCTTGCGTTCGAGCAAGGCGTTGTTGGTTCTTACCACTTCAGGGGCGGTGCTGTTGTCGTAACGCGAGTCGATAAGTATGCGGCTGCGTTCCACCGACGCAACACGATACTGAGCTGTAGAGCACGAAGCAAAGGCAAGCGCCAGAGCGGCTGCTGCCGAGATACTTATTGTGTGTAATCTGTTCATTATATGCAAGTTTTGATTTTGATGGTGTTATGTTAAACTTTATATAAACGTAATGCAAAGATACTCATTATTTCTGATAAAATTTTGCTGAACGGATAAAAAGTCGTAACTTTGCACTCGCTTTTCGGCGTAACCGATGACGGGAAGATGAGTAGCCCGATTATGTTGCGCGAGAACGATAAACAAATTTAATTATCAAAAGAAAATGGATTTAATTAAAGTTGCTGAAGAAGCATTTGCAACCGGCAAGAAGTTCCCTGAGTTCCGTTCAGGTGACACAATCACAGTCGCTTACAAAATTATCGAGGGTACAAAGGAGCGTATTCAGCTCTACCGTGGTGTAGTTATCAAGATCTCTGGTCACGGAGACAAGAAGCGTTTCACCGTTCGTAAGATGTCAGGTACAGTAGGTGTAGAGCGTATCTTCCCTATCGAGTCGCCGAACATCGACAGCATCGAGGTGAACAAGCACGGTAAGGTACGTCGCGCTAAGCTCTACTACCTCCGCAACCTTACTGGTAAGAAGGCACGTATCTCTGAGCGTCGCGTTGTTGCTCCTTCAGCTGAGTAATCACCCGTCAGACAACAAGAAAAACAAAGGCAGAAATACATTGCGTATTTCTGCCTTTTGTTGTTTATAGTTTTTTTGTTTTTTTTCGAATTGTAATATCTCTTTCTTATCTACAGATTGCAGAACTGGTCGATGAGTTTCTTGCGGAACAGGCGTCCCACCTTCACGTCCTCCACCTTGTCGAACGGCGGATAGAAGCGGCAGGTGTTGTTCGTCACCTCCATGAGATAGCCGATGTTGATGATGTGTTTCTGGCTCACGCGCACCAGCTGGCTGTTCAGCGCGAGCAGCATGTCGCTGTTCACGTTGCGCTTCAGGCGTATCGGCGTCTTCTGGTGGGCGAGGGTCAGCTCCCATACGCGCAGATCGTGGTTGTAGGCAAGCACACCAATCTCGCGGATGTCCACAAGACGGAAGTCGACGGCGTTGGTGTAGACGATGAACTTGCCGTCGTTGCGGCAGGCGATGCCGTTGGCAGGGTCGCCGATGGTAGTTTCGTCGTCGAAGGCTTCGTCAGCGGCTTCCTCCAGTTCGGCTTCGCCTCTCGTCTCGGCGTAGTTATAGACGGAGTTTGGCGCACCAGCCATCTCTATGCAGACGCGTCGCACGATGTTGCGCAGCTCGGTGTCGTCGATAGGCTTCATCAGGTAGTCGAACGCCTTGTTGCGGAACGCCGAGAGCATGAAGCGGTCGTGCGCGGTATACATCACCGTGCGGCATTTGTATTGGGGCAGACAGTTGACGTGCTCCAGAAACTCTATGCCCGAGATGTCGGGCAGCTCGATGTCGAGGAACAGCACGTCGGGTCGTGTCTCGTTTATCATGCGCAGTCCGTCGAGTCCGTTCAGGGCTATGCCGCACAACTCGGTCTCGTCATACGCTGCGAGCTTCTTTGCGAGGGCGTTGGCAGCCGCTTTGTCGTCGTCGACAATTACAAATCTCATCATAAGTCTTTCTTCTTTTAGTTGCGTTTTCTATTCAGCTTACTGTTACAGGAACTTCACTCCGTCGGGCACGCGCACCGTTGCACGGCATCCGCAGACGTTTCCGTCGTGCTCTATGTTCGTTATCTCGAAGCGTATCTTGTTCTTGTTATGCTCGTTGTTTATGGCTACGGTCTGCGCTATGATGCCCAGTCCGGTCTTCTTCTTGAACGTGCCGTTGAAGGTGGAGAAGCCGGGTCCGTTGTCGATCACGTTGATGACTGTAGTGTGCTGTTCGCGGTGCACTTCAATGGTGAGCTCCTTGTGTCCGTCCCATCCCTTCAGACCGTGTATGATGGCGTTCTCGGTGAGAATCTGCAGGAACATCGACGGCACGAGCACCTTCTCACGGTCTACGTCTGCCGCCACATTGATGTGCCAAGCGAAGTCGTCGCCCAGCATGAAGCGCTCAACACGTATGTACTTCTCCACGAAGTCGAGCTCCTCGGCGAGCTTCATGGCGGGTTGTCGCGACATGTCGAGGTTGGTTCTGATGAGACGTGTGAGGTCGAGCAGCTCGGTGTCGTCCACGTGTCCGGTGTTAACAATCTTGTTGTTGAGCACGTTGAACACGAAGTGTGGCGAGATGCGGTTGCGCACGATGTTCAGACGCAGGTTCATGATGTCCATCTGCGCTTTCATCTGCTTGCGTTTGCTGCGCATTATCCATAGCGCGAAGAGCAGCATGAGCAGCAGTATGATGGCAATGCTGAGCAGCAGCTGCTTCTGTGTCTTCTCGATTGTGGCGTTCTTGTGCTCTATTGTGAGGTCGTGATGCAGCTTTAGCGTGTCGCTTGTGAATCGCGCCATGATTTCGGCAGAACGCATGTTCGAGTGGTTATGTTCGAGCGAGTCGTTGTGTTCGCTGATTTCGTTCATCAGCGTGTAAGCCCGTCGGTAGTCGCCCACCTTTTCGTAGTAGCGTTGCAGATAGATGTTGCGCAGGTTGGCGAGCGAGTATTGCACGGGGTGGTTTTCCGTCTCGTCTTTGGAGTCTATTATGCGCTGAGCCGCGGCGGTGTTGCCCGTTCGGGTGGCTATGCCGATGCGTATTGTCTTGCAGTAGTGGAGCGCCGTGAGGTCGTGCCTCTTGCGGAAGTAAGGCTCAACCTCGTCGAGGCACTGCTGCGAGCGACTTATGCTGTCCATGTTCAGATAGACGTCAGCGAGGTTCACCTTGCACTGGTACATGTCGAAGTTGTTCTGCATGCCGTGGCGCTCTATGGTGCGCTTCATGCGCAGGAACATCTTGAGCGCCTGCGGGTAGTCCTTCAGAAAATAGTAGTAGTTGCCGAAGTTGTTTAGGAAGTAAGCCTGCATTGACGGCGACATCATCTGGAAGTAGTTCTCCGTAGCCTTATAATAATGTAGTGCGGTGTCGAAGTCGTGCAGCGAGAGGTATATCTGCGCCAGTCCCATGTAGAGCGTAATGTTCTCCTTCTCGGGCAGCGAGAGCGAGTCGACGAGGAAGAGCGCGCGGCGGTACCACTGCGCCGCCTTCGGAATCTCGTTGTTCTGAATGTAGGCGTCGGCGAGATTGGCGCACACGTTGGGCATATTGTGCTTAGCGTCGCTGTTGGCGAGCAGGTCGTAAGCCGACCTGTATAGCTCTATAGCCTGTTCCTTGTTGCGGTGGAAGTTGTGGTAGTAGACAGCGCGGCAATTGTACGCACCAGCTACGAGCGAGTTGAGTCGGAGTGTCTGTTTTCGGCTAAGTTTCTGCTTGCGTTGTTCGCTGGCGAAGCGCAGAATGTTGTCGATGCAGGTCTTGGAGCGCTCCGGACTGTCGCTGAGCGATAAGAAGCGTGCCTCGCTCAGTCGGTATTCGTAGGCTGTGATGCTGTCGGGCGCTGTGCGTATGCCCTCGTCGATGATTCGTTGTGTGGAGGGCGCGAGGGTCATCACCGAGTCGTCAATCTGTCGCAGGCGATTGATGCGTGCCGAGTCGGTGTCGTCTGTGGCGGACGCGCTTCTCCCGCCGCACCCTACGCTCAGAACAGACACGACGAGTGCGGCGAGAAGCGTAGCGCATGTCCTACAGGCGAATGTTGAGATGCGTTTTGCGTATGCTTCTCTGACGATTAGTAGATAGTTTGGTTTCATTGTTTCTGGTATTAAGTCTGGCTGACCGTTAGTTGAGCGTCAGTCCGTCGGGTGCGATGCTGATGAGTCGCTGGCGATAGAGGTCGCCCACGGCTTTCTTGAACACCTTCTTGCTCACCTGGAAGCGTCGCTTGATGTCCTCAGCGTCGCTCTTGTCGCCCAGGTCGCACTTGCCGTCGTGCTCCTTGAGGTACTGCAGCAGCGTGTCGGCGAAGTCGAGTGTCTGCTGTCGTCCGGTAGGCTGCAGCGTTACGTCAATCTTTCCGTCGGGACGCACGGTGCCGATGTAGCCCTTCACGCGGTCGCCAGTGTGCAGATAGCGGAACACCTGATCCTCGTAGACCAGTCCCGGGTAGCAGTTGTCGATGATTACCTTGAAGCCCATCTCCGTCTTCTGCCACACCAGCAGGTCTACCTCCTGACCGTGGTTGTAGAACGGGTGGCGCTCTGCGAAGTATTTCTCCACCTTTGCCGACGCCACGATGCGGTAGCTCTCCTCGTCGATGTGTACATGCACGATGTAGCTCTCGCCCTTCTGCATGCGCTTCTTCTGCTCGCGGAACGGGCAGAAGAGGTCTTTCATCAGACCCCAGTTGAGGAATGCGCCGTACTCGTTCACCCACGACACTTCGAGGTAGGCGAAGTCGCCCACCTTGCACAGCGGCGTCTCAGTAGTGGCTACGGGGCGCTCGTCCTGGTCGAGGTAGACGAACACGTTAAGCTCGTCGCCGGGCTTCGTGCCTTCGGGCACATAGCGCTTAGGCATGAGTATCTCTCCTTCGTCGCCGCCGTCGAGGTAGATACCGAAGTCAACCTCCTTAACGACAGTCATTTTATTGTAGTCGCCGAGTTTTATCATATTGTTTTGTTGTTCGTTTGTTTATTTGTAGGAGGGTATGTGCATTCCTGCCGTACCCTTGTAAATGGTGTTCACTAATGCTACAGCTTTATCAGTCCGTCCTCGATGTGTATTGTGCGGTCGGTGATAGAAGCGAGGTGCTCGTCGTGGGTGACGATTACGAAAGTCTGGCCGAACTTGTCGCGCAGGTCGAAGAAGAGCTGGTGCAGTTCTGCCTTGTTCTTCGAGTCGAGCGAGCCCGACGGCTCGTCGGCGAGCACCACAGCCGGGTTGTTCACCAAGGCGCGCGCCACAGCCACACGCTGCTTCTCGCCGCCCGAGAGTTCGTTGGGTTTGTGGTTGGCGCGGTCGGCGAGTCCCATGAAGTCGAGCAGTTCGAGAGCGCGTTTCTTCGCCTCGGATGTGCCTTTGCCTCCGATGTAAGCGGGTATCATGATGTTCTCGAGTGCCGTGAACTCGGGCAGGAGCTGGTGGAACTGGAAGACGAAGCCGATGTGCTGATTGCGGAAGTCGCTCAGCTTGTTCGACGAGAGGCTCATCACGTCTACGCCGTCAACGCTTATCGAGCCGCTGTCGGGCTTGTCGAGCGTGCCCATTATCTGCAGCAGTGTGGTCTTGCCGGCACCGCTCGGGCCTACAATGCTCACTACTTCTCCTTTGTCTATATGCAAGTTGATGCCCTTGAGCACTTGCAGCGAGCCGAAGCTCTTTGTTATTCCTTTTATGTCGATCATATTATGGTGTGATGTTGTGATGGTGAGGTGTTGAGATGGTGAGGTGTTGTGATGGTGAGGTGTTGAGGTGTTGAGGTGTTGAGATGGTGAGGTGTTGAGATGGTGTGATGTTGAGATGGTGAGGTGTTGAGATTAGCTTTTCAATTCAAAATTCTTTAATTCAGAATCGGCGCAGCCGACAATTCAAAATTCAAAACTCAAAACTCAAAACTCAAAACTCAAAATTTCTTCTTAATCCACTTTCCGATTGCTTCGTATGCACTCTGGTCCTCGGTGTGCTGCGGCTGAGCGAACGTCATTTCGTCCATAGCGTCGCCGTGCTGGTCGGGGAAGATGATCATGATGTTTGAGCCAGAGAAGTGGTGCTTTATCTCTTCGGGCAGATGCTCCAGCGCGTTCTTGAACGACACCGTGCCCTTTCTTGCCGTCACAACCACGAAGAGATGGTCATTTTGTATGCTCTCGGCGATGTGCGGCATCTCGTTCCAGTGGGTCATCTCGGTGAACGAGCAGCGCATGGTGGGGTGGTAGTGGCGTATGTAGTCGGCTATGAGCGGCAGCGTGTCGCCGCGTCCGTGAAACTCCGTGTGGCACTCCATGTTGCATGCCAGGCGCGAGAGGCGCTCCAGCCAGCGGTAGAAGCCCGGCTCGAACTGCGCACGCGACGGCACAGCCACCTTTATACGGCGTATCGTGGGCAGCGGCTGATTGAGGCGAGCCATTATTATTTGAGAGTTGAGGCCGTTGAAGAGGCTCTGGTGGAACGCTCCCCAGAACTTCTGCGACACCTCAGGGTGCATGTGCATGCCGATGATGATGTCCGTTGCGCGGAACTCCTTGAAGGCGTGTCGTATGCCGTTGGCGATGTTCGCCGCAACGCGCACCTGCGTCTGCATTGTCATATCTGCCGACGCGCTGTACTGCGCCATGCGCTCCAGCAGCTGGCTGCCTTTCTCCATGTTGCGCTGCATGTCGTCGTCGTCATACACCACGTTCAGACCCACGAGCTGCGTGGTGTTCTTCGGGTTGCGCATGAGCATCGCGAGGTTAACGAGGCGCTGCGCATACTCGGGGTATTTCAGCGGTATGAGTATCTTCTCCTCAGCCGTGGCCGGCTTGTCGTCGCTCGGCATCTCGCGGTCGCGCAGCGTGATCTGTTGCGCCGCACGCTCTGTCATCATCGTCGAGATGATGCACGTAACGAGAATCATGAGCACCACGCTGTTCAGCATGTCGTCGGTGACGAGCGGCTTGCCCGGCTCCAGCTCCACGCGCATACCGATCATAAGCATGGCGATGGCGCCGGCGGCGTGTGCCGAAGTGAGTCCGAACATCATGTTGCCCGACGACTTCGGCAGTCGGAACATGGAGGCTGCGGCGTATGCGGCTATCGCCTTGCCGAGCGTTCCGAAGCCCGCAATGACGAGCATCGCTATGATGATGGTGCTGCCCTCGAAGAGCAGTCGCACGTTGATGAGCATGCCCACGCCGATGAGGAAGTAGGGTATGAAGAGCGCGTTGCCGATGAACTCGATGCGGTTCATAAGCGGCGACACGTGGGGTATGTAGCGGTTGAGGATGATGCCGGCTACGAAGGCGCCGATGATGCCTTCAAGACCTACGACTTCGCTCGCCGCCGCACTCATGAAGAGCATCGACATCACGAAGATGAACTGCATAACGGCGTCGCTGTAGCGGCGCAGGAACCAGCGCGTGAAGCGCGGAATGAGCAGGAACATCGCGGCGCAGTAGCCCACGAACTTGCCCACGAACAGCAGCCAGAACCACACGCTCGTCTCGCCGCCGTACGAGGCGACGATGGCTGTAAGCGCCACAAGCGCCATGAGCAGCGAAATCATCGACGAACCGACCGAGAGCGTCACGCCCGGCTTGCGCTGCAGACCGTAGCGGCCCACGATGGGGTAGGCGATGAGCGTGTTCGACGCCATGAGGCAGCCCAAGAGCAGCGACGCGAACACGGAGTAATGCAGCAGGGATATGCTGGCGAAGTATGTCAGCACGAGCGGCAGCGCGAACGTCAGCAGACCGAATCCGAGGAAGCGGCCCTTGTTGCGCTTCACGCCCTCCATGTCCATCTCCAGCGAGGCGAGAAACATGATGTAGTAGAGTCCGACCTTGCCGAACAGCTCGAACGAGTCGTCGCGCGCAAGGATGTTGAAGCCGTACTTGCCGACTGCTACTCCGGCGAGCACCATGCCAATGATATGCGGGATGCGCAGCTTGCCCATGATGATTGGGGCAAACAGAATGATGAGCATCACCACAAAGAATATCAGGGTGGGGTCGGTTATCGGGAAATAGCTGGCAAGATTGGTCATGTACTGATTGTTTTTTTACCTGCAAAGATAAACAAAAAATCGCTAACAGCTCAATCCGTGTTAATAAAAAAACTCCGCATGCACAGCGCATACGGAGTTTTTTTATGTGTTAATAGCCTGCGGTCAGGGTGTTCACGCAAATCATGCGGAAGCTAAAGCCGTCTTCCGATCCGCTATAGTCTTCATAGATGCGCATCTGCTTGCCCTTGAAGCGCACAGTTGTGTCGCCCTCCCAGTCGCTGTTGTCGGGGTCCCACGGGTCCCAATAGTGCAATACGCCGTTATAGGGGTTCGTCCATTCCCATTTTGCCACCTCTGCTGTGTGGTCCATGTAGAAGCAGATGTATGTGTTGTTTGTAGAGAATATTACGCGGTAGCAGAACTCGCTGTCCTCGTCGAGAACATCGTCCTTGTCATAATCCCACTTCAGTGCAGCCGGCGAGAGATCAATATTGTGCGAGACAACACCGTTTGTAATCCACTGCTTGCCGTGTGCTATGTATGCACCGTTGAGGTAGTGCCATGTCTCGAAGCTGTTCATTCGCCATGCACGGCAGAGGCTTCCAGTCCAATCCGTATTCTCTGTTTCTGCATAATTCACGTATACCGTCGACTTCACGCCGTTGCTGTTGGTGTATACCACAGTAGAACTGCCTTCCTTCAGCTTGCGCAGGTCGAGCAATGCGCCGTTGTTGAATCGGTACACGCCCTTCTGCTCGCGTGTGTATGTGCCGTAAGTGTACGAACCGTTGTCGAAGATTATTGTGCCGTCCTCGTTGGCACGTGTAGCCATGCGCTTTGTGCCGCGTTTCTTGAAGACAGAAACCGATCCGTCAGCCTCGCGCTTCGCTTTCACGGTCTTCTGCGGCGCATGGTTGTAGTTTGCTCCGCTCATGAGGTAGTGGCCGTCGCCGAACAGCTCGATAGACGAGAATTCGGGATTGCCTTCCAATGTACCCTGAACCTCGACCTTTATCGCGTCCTCAGCATAAGGCTCATCTTCGAAATTGCCGGGTGTGAACTCAGTGGTAGGCAATGCGCCTTCGGGTATCTTCTCTTCGCCATATTCGCCGTTTTCGTCGCTTTCGCAGGCTGTGAAGCCTACCGATGCAAGTGCGATGAGGCAGGCATAAAGAAAGTTTCTTTTCATATATGTTTTCGTTTAGGGTTTTCTATTCTGATTTTTTTGTGTTGCTTAGAAGCGGATGGCTACGTATGCGCGGATGCCGCTCTGCTTCAGCGTGAACTTCTCGGTTGAGAAGTAGCTCTCGCTGTCGCCCTCGTCGTAGTCGCTGCCACTGTCGTAGTCGCCCTCGTCGTCGTCGCCGTCGAAGCTTGCCTGCTTGTACTTAACTTTGCCCCAAAGACCCTCTACACCGAGCGAGATGCACTTGTAAGCCACCGATACACCGGCTGCCATCATGCAACCGAAACCGTAGGCGAAGGTGTCGTTCTGCAGTACGCCCGTCGCTGTAGGCATCACGTGGAAGTAGGCTGCTGCGATGAGCTTGTTCCAAGGATTCACGCTTACGCTCGGACCAACGTGTACGCTGTAGTCGAACTTGTGCATGCCGAGGTTGATGTTGCCAGGGAGTAAAGACGGATTGCCGTCGGGCTTGCCGCTGACGATGTCGTCGAAGCCGTCAGAAGCGCGTGTGCCGGTCTGGTCGCTGGCGCCAACATTGTTGAGCTTCAGCTTGGTATAGGTGAAGTCGAAGAAGCCGTAGTCGATACCAATCTTGATGAGTCCGGCGATTGGCTTGGCGTGAAGATAGGCTGTGCGACCCTGCTGTATGAAGAACGATCCGTTGGTCTTCCATGTCATTGCCTCGCCGTCTGTGCGCTCAAGGTTAGGCTGAGTGATACCGAACTTCCAGTATTTCTTGCGCTTCCAAACCTTAGTGTAGTTCTGCTCCTTCTCAAGGGTGTTCACGCGGTTCTCCATCTGTGCGAGCTTCTCGCTCAGAGTGTCTACGGGTTGGGTCAGAACAGAGTCTGACGATGCGCTGTAGGTCTGCACAGACGCTGCTGATGCAGACATGGCAATGGCGGTGAAGGCTGCCATCATTACAGTCTTGATAACTTTTCTCATTGTCTTTTGTATTTTAACTGATTTTTAACTTTGCAGGGACATAACGCCTTTGAAACGTTAGAAAAATACTTAATACTTTTTACTATATGCAAAGTTATGTAAAAGTTAAGAATCGTGCAAACGTTCTCCTTTCAGCGCATTTAGATGAACTTTAGAACAATTTGGAATGTTCTGCAAATATTTGGCGTGTTCTGCAATATCGGTGTACATCATGCAAAAACATAGTATGATGTGCACTTATCAATGCAAATTAAAATAATGTTAAAATAAAAGACAACCGTTGTTACCGTGGCGTGGTAACGATATAGCCGTTGCGCGGTAACTGTGTTACAAGTATGCGGTAATGATGTTTCCTGTATGCGGTAATAGCTGGAAGATACGGGAGATTTTTTCGCATACGCTATATTAATAACAAAAAAGGGTGCAGCAAACTATTGTCTGCTACACCCCCATAAAGTTTATGGATGTGGAAATTGGTTTAGAATTCAGCACTCTTCGGAGTACGCGGGAACGGGATAACGTCGCGGATGTTCTGCATACCTGTTACGAAGAGTATGAGGCGCTCGAAGCCGAGGCCGAAGCCTGCGTGCGGACATGAGCCGTACTTGCGTGTGTCGAGGTACCATGTCATATCCTTCATCGGGATGTTGCGCTCCTCTATCTCGTTCATCAGCTTGTCGTAGCTCTCCTCGCGTACAGAACCGCCGATGATCTCGCCGATCTGCGGGAAGAGAACGTCGGTGCCCTGAACGGTCTGACCGCTCTTGCCGCCGAAGCCGCTCTCCTCAGCGTCTATCTTCATGTAGAACGCCTTGATAGCCTTCGGGTAGTTGGTCATGATAACCGGCTTCTTGAAGTGCTCCTCAACGAGGAAACGCTCGTGCTCAGAAGCCAAGTCGTTGCCCCACTCACATGGGAACTCGAACTTCTTGCCGTTCTGTATAGCCTCCTGCAGGATGCGGATACCCTCGGTGTAAGGCAGACGAACGAACTCGGAGTTGAGCACGCCCTCAAGACGTGCGATGAGACCCTTGTCGATCATCTTGTTGAGGAACTCGAGGTCGTCCTTGCAGTGGTCGAGCGCCCAACGGATGCAATACTTGATGAAGTCCTCCTCGAGGTCCATGAGTCCGGCGAGGTCGAGGAATGCCACCTCAGGCTCTACCATCCAGAACTCAGCCAAGTGGCGCGGAGTGTTAGAGTTCTCTGCGCGGAATGTCGGACCGAAGGTATAGATGGCTCCGAGCGCTGTGGCTCCGAGCTCGCCCTCGAGCTGTCCAGACACGGTGAGCGAAGTCTGCTTGCCGAAGAAATCGTCAGAGTAGTCGATCTTGCCGTCCTCTGTCTTCTTCAGGTTGTAGAGGTTCTTGGTCGTAACCTGGAACATCTGACCTGCACCCTCGCAGTCGCTTGCGGTGATGAGCGGAGTGTTGAAGTAGAAGTAGCCGTGCTCGTGGAAGTAGGTGTGGATAGCCATCGCCATGTTGTGGCGTATGCGCATCACTGCACCGAATGTGTTGGTGCGCAGACGCAGATGAGCGAACTGACGCATGTATTCGAACGACTGTCCCTTCTTCTGCATCGGGTAGTCGCTGCCGCAGAGACCATATACTTCGATGCTCTCGCACTGTATCTCAGATGTCTGACCCGCACCCTGGCTCTCTACGAGCGTACCTACTGCGCTGATGCAGGCGCCGGTGGTGATCTGCTTCAGCATCTCGGCGTCGAACTTGGTGGGGTCTACCACGATCTGTATGTTCTTGATTGTAGAACCGTCGTTGAGCGCGATGAAGTCGACAGCCTTCGAACTGCGGTGAGTGCGCACCCAACCCTTTACGTTGATTTGGCTTCCGAAGTCGGTGCTACGGAGAGCGTCAATAACTTTTGTTCTTTCCATTATATTGTTTAAGTTAAAAGGGTTGATATGGCGAGATGCTGTGTGGAGGATTTGTTGCGGTGATGTACTGGCGTGTTGGAAATCTCAACACCTCAACATCTCACCATCTCAACTTAACATCTCACCATCTCAACTTAACATCTCACCACTTCAACCTGTTTATGTTTTACTCGAATGCTCCCATGCGCAGCATCTCCACTTCCTTCTCTGTGAGGAAACGCCAGTCGCCGCGGCGGAGGTTCTTCTTGGTGAGTCCTGCGAACTGCACGCGGTCGAGCTTAACGACGCGGTAGCCGAGGTGCTCGAAGATGCGGCGTACGATGCGGTTCTTGCCGCTGTGGATCTCGATGCCTACCTGGCTCTTGTCTGTGTCGCTTGCATACTCGATAGCGTCTGCATGTATCTCGCCGTCATCAAGCTCGATGCCCTGAGCAATCTGCTGCATGTCGTGAGCCGTTACGTTCTTGTCGAGGAATACGTGGTATACCTTCTTCTTCAGGAACTTCGGGTGTGTGAGCTTAGAAGCGAGGTCGCCGTCGTTGGTGAGCAGGAGCACGCCGGTTGTGTTGCGGTCGAGGCGTCCTACCGGGTAGATGCGCTCCGGGCACACGTTCTTCACGAGGTCCATCACGGTCTTACGCTGCTGCGGGTCGTCGCTTGTTGTCACGCAGTCCTTCGGTTTGTTGAGCAGCACGTACACCTTCTTCTCGAGTGTTACGGGCTGGTCGTGGAATTTTATCTCGTCTGTGCGCTTGATCTTGGTGCCGAGCTCGGTCACTACCTCTCCGTTCACACTAACCACGCCTGCCTGGATGAACTCGTCAGCCTCACGGCGCGAGCAGATACCTGCGTTGGCGAGGAACTTGTTCAGACGAAGCGGTTCGTTCGGATCGTAGTTCTCCTCCTTGTACTCAATGCGCTTTTTCATGCTATACTTTGCGTTGGGGTCGTAGCCCGGTGTGCGCTGACGCTGCTGGTAGCCACCCTGGTTGTAGCCGCCCTGCTGTCCGTAGCCGCCGCGGTTGTAGCCGCCGCGCTGCTGACCGTAGCCGCCCTGCTGTCCGTAACCGCCGCGCTGCTGGTAGCCGCCCTGCTGACGTGGCTGGTAGCCGCCCTGACGTGGCTGGTAGCCACCCTGCTGCTGAGAGCCGAGGCCAGATCCGAAGCCTTCCGGACGGAAACCGCCGTCCTCGCTCTGTGTTGAAGCCGAAGCCGAGTGCTGTGTGTGAATACGCGGGCGACGTCCCGTCACGCTGCGATACTCTTTCTGATAGTTTCCTGCGGCACGGCCGTAGCTCTCGCTATTGCCAGTAGTCTGATCCGCTGTGCTTAGTTCCTGATTCTTTACGTTTTCTGAATCCATAATTGCTTATTTGGTTTTATTGTTTATGTATATAGCCTCACGGCTAATGTCTAATTATATCTTGTTGTATTTTGCTTAGATGCCGGTGTAGTTCATCGGCGTGATAGCCATCAGTTCCGCCTTCACAGCGTCGCTCACGTTGAGAGTCTGGATGAACTCGTGGATGGTCTCCTCGGTCATGTGCTTGTTGGTGCGTGTGAGCGCCTTCAGAGCCTCGTACGGATGCGGGTATGCCTCACGACGGAGGATGGTCTGGATGGCTTCTGCCACTACTGCCCATGTGTTGTTGAGGTCTTCCTTGAGCTTCTCCTCGTTGAGGATGAGCTTGCGCAGACCCTTGAGTGTGCTCTCGATAGCGATTACGCCGTGGCCGAACGGTACGCCTACGTTGCGCAGAACGGTAGAGTCGGTGAGGTCGCGCTGCAGACGGCTCACGGGGAGCTTCTGTGCGAGGAACTGCAGAACGGCGTTAGCCATGCCGAGGTTGCCCTCAGAGTTCTCGAAGTCGATGGGGTTCACCTTGTGCGGCATTGCCGACGAGCCTACTTCGCCTGCCTTGATCTTCTGCTTGAAGTATTCCATAGATATGTACATCCAGAAGTCGCGGTCGAGGTCGATGATGATTGTGTTGATGCGGCGCATTGCGTCGAACACAGAACCGAGGCAGTCGTAGTTGGAGATCTGTGTAGTGAACTGCTCGCGCTCCAGTCCGAGCTTCTCGCTCACGAAGCGGTTGCCGAACGCCTTCCAGTCGTACTCGGGGTAGGCTACGTGGTGAGCGTTGTAGTTGCCGGTAGCACCGCCGAACTTAGCGGTGAGGCGGCACTCCTTCAGCTGGCGCAGCTGCTCCTCAAGACGATATACGAACACCATCACCTCCTTGCCCAAACGTGTGGGCGAAGCGGGCTGTCCGTGTGTCTTTGCGAGCATAGGCACTGTTGCCCACTCCTCTGCATACTGGCGGAGCTGTGCGATGAGCTCCTCGCAGAGTGGGTAGTAGAACTGCTCGAGCGCCTCCTTGATAGAGAGGGGCACTGATGTATTGTTGATGTCCTGAGAAGTGAGTCCGAAGTGGATGAACTCCTTGTAAGCGTCGAGTCCACCGATGCGGTCGAACTCCTCCTTTATGAAGTATTCCACAGCCTTCACGTCGTGGTTAGTTACTTTCTCGATGTCCTTCACGCGCTGTGCTTCCTCTTCGCCGAAGTTGCGGTAGATGTCGCGCAGATGGTCGAAGAGCTGATGGTCGAACGAAGCGAGCTGCGGCAATGGCAACTCACAAAGCGTGATGAAGTATTCGATTTCCACACGTACGCGGTAGCGTATCAGTGCATACTCTGAGAAGTAGTCGGCAAGGCGCTCGGTCTTGCCACGATAACGGCCGTCAATCGGCGAGATGGCTGTCAGCAAATCAAGTTTCATAATTGGCTATTATATATAATTATGTGTAATTACGGGTGCAAAATTACAAATAAGTTTTTATTTGTGTGTTGTTTTTATGTGAAATTATGTGATTTTGTTTTCGCGTGTATACGATTTTTGTGTATATACAAAAAAGCGAACAAGTTGAAAACTTGTTCGCTTTATGTGGGCGTTGACGGATTCGAACCGCCGACCCTCTGCTTGTAAGGCAGATGCTCTAAACCAGCTGAGCTAAACGCCCTTGCTTAGCAATTGCTTTGTTCTTGAAAGCGAGTGCAAAGTTATAGCATTTTTCTGTAACCGCAAAATGTTTTGTAGAGATTTTTTCAGTTTTGGTCGAAAAATACTTGTTTTTAACGTTCTGTAACTAAAATCGGCGCTTTTAGTTGCGTTTCGAGGTGATGCCGCCGTTCTTGGTGAGCGTGAGCGTCGACTTCTGCAGCTGTCGCGAGTTATGGTCGAAGATGAGATTCGGGTTGAATCGGCGTCCTTTGAACACGGTCTCGAAGTGGAGGTGTTCGGTTGTGGCGCGTCCGGTGCGTCCGGTGAGACCTATCACCTGACCGGCTTTCACCTTGTCGCCCACCTTCACGAGGTTTTTCGACTGGTGCGAGTAGAGCGTCTCCAGTCCGTTGGCGTGCTTGACGACGATGCAGAGTCCGTAGCCGTAGTGAGAGTTGGAGCGTGTCACCACGCCGTCGAATGCTGCCACTATCTCGTCGTTCGGTTTCGTCTTTAGGTCTACGCCGCTGTGTCGGCGCTTGCCTCCGTAGGGGCTTATCACCTTGGCTCCGGGCAACGGATACGCCCAGCTGCCTTTCTTCATCTCCTCGAGGTTCCACTTGTAGGTCTGCTTCTTCTCGAACACGTCCTCGGTGGTGAAGTTGGGGTTCTCGTCGAGGTCTACCTTCTCGCCCACGGTCGACACGTTGATGTACGAGCTGTGCTTCTCGCAGAGCAGTGTGTGGCGGTGCAATCGGTGGCTGTTTATGCTGAACACGGCGGCTGGGTTGATGCGCTTGCCGTCGATCATGATAGAGAAGTCGCAGTAGAACTTGCCGTCGCGGTGTCCGACGATGGCGATGGTCTGTCCGGCGCGTACGTGCTGTCCCACCTCAACCATGTTCTCGGCGTTGTTGGCGTATACTGTCTCCAGTCCGTTGCGGTGGCGTATCACTATCACGTAGCCCATGTCCTGATGTTTGCGCGAGAGGCGCACCGTTCCGTCGAACATCGCCTTCACGTTGTCGCCGTCCTTGGTGTCTATCTGCACTACGTCGTTCTTGCGCATCGTGGCTTTGCCCACGGGCAGTGGGAACGAGTATTCGTTGGGTTTGAGCAGACCGAGGTCGATGCTGAACGCATCGGAGCGGTCGAAGAGTCCGGGTGTTGATATGCTGATCTGCTGCTGTTCGGCAGCAGTGAACTGATGCTTTACGGGTGTTGCCGACACGAGGGTGAGTGTGGCTATGGCTAATAGTAGTTTCTTTATTCGCATTATTGTTTGTTTGATTAGTCTTCTTCAAAAGTTGCGTGCGCCGACCGGTGCGGATGTCTGTATCGTTCGGCGCGCGTGTCCGTATTGTTCGGCGCGGACTATAATATAATGCCCGAATAGATGCGTCCCGACTCGGTGCCGAGGCGTCGTGCCGAGAAGTATTCGTCTACGCTGTCGTATGTGCAGACGTCGCTTTCGAGGATATTCTCATCAGCCACGCCGGCGTGCTCGAGCAGCTGTCGGTTGGCGAGTTTCAGGTCGATGTGCCATTTCTTCTCGAACAGCTTAGACGGGTTTGCGGCGTCGGGGTTGCGCTTTATCTCCTGCTGTGCGAGCGTCGGCATGTCGAAGGCTGCCTCTTCGAAAGCGGCGTACACCTCGTCGCCCACTTCGAAGTTCTTCCTGGATATGCCCGGTCCGATTACGGCTTTCAGCTTCTTCGGGTCGGTCTTGTAGGCGATGCTCATGTCGGCTATCGCCTTGCCCACGATGCGTTCCAGCGTACCGCGCCATCCGGCGTGAACGGCTGCCGCGGCGTGGTGCTCCTCGTCGTAGAGCAGTACGGGTATGCAGTCGGCTGTCGACACTCCGATGCACACGCCCTTTACGTCGGTGAGCAGCGCGTCGACGCCTTCGAGCTGCATCTGGCGTATCTGCTTGGGCTGGGTGCAGAACTCCTTGCCTATGATGCGTGTCTCGGTGCCGTGTGTCTGGTGGGGCAGTATGATGCGGTCGGCGTCTACGCCCAGCTCCTCAGCCAGTAGCGCGCGGTTGGCAGCCACGTGCTCGGGCTTGTCGCCGCAGTAGGGGTTAATGTTCAGCGAGGCGTGGTTGCCCTCGCTGGTTCCGCCGTGGCGTGTGGTTGAGAAAGCGCACACGCCGTCGGCTATATTATAATATGTGAGGCGCAGCGCGGTGTTACTCATTGTCTGCCTCCTCTTCGTATTCAAAGTCGTCGAGGTCTTCCACGTCGTCAACGTCCTCGATGTCGTCGTCGTCGATGTAGATAATATCGTCCTCGCCCTCCGCCTTCATTTCTGCCATGAAGCGTGTCATGTCCTTGTCGCGGTGTACGAGTGTGTCCTCGGCTGTGATGTTCTGCAGCTTGTTGCTCTCCGAGTTGAGCTCCTGCCACAACGTGTCCTTCAGTTCCTGGATGCCGAGTCCGGTAACTGAGGAGATGAACACTACGGGGAGGTCGTCGGGCAGCGTCTCGCGCAGCATGTCCATGAGTTCGTCGTCGAGCAGGTCGCACTTCGTCACGGCCAATACGCGGTGCTTGTCGAGCATCTCGGGGTTGAACTTCTCAAGCTCGTTCTTCAGCAGTTCGTACTCGCGCTTGATGTCGTCGGTGTCGCCCGGCACCATGAAGAGCAGAAGCGAGTTGCGCTCGATGTGGCGCAGGAAGCGCAGACCGAGTCCCTTGCCTTCGCTTGCTCCCTCGATGATTCCCGGGATGTCTGCCATCACGAACGACTTGTGGTCGCGGTAGTCGACGATGCCGAGCGACGGTTCGAGCGTGGTGAACGGGTAGTTGGCAATCTTCGGACGTGCGCTCGACACGGCTGAGAGCAGTGTCGACTTGCCTGCGTTCGGAAGGCCCACAAGACCTACGTCGGCGAGCAGCTTCAGCTCGAGGATGATGGTCATCTCCTCCATCGGTTCGCCCGGCTGAGCATAGCGCGGGCACTGGTTGGTAGCTGAGCGGAACTGGAAGTTGCCGAGTCCGCCTCTGCCGCCCTTGAGCAGCAGCACTTCCTGTCCGTCGTGCATCACGTCGCATACGTACTTGCCCGTCTCGGCGTCGTACACCACCGTTCCGCACGGCACGTCGATGTATATGTCCTGGCCGTCCTTGCCGTGACACTTGTCGCGACCGCCGTTGCCTCCGTGCTCGGCGAAGACGTGGCGCTGGAACTTAAGGTGGAGCAGCGTCCAGTAGTTGTGGTTGCCGCGCAGGTAGATGCTGCCGCCGTGTCCGCCGTCGCCGCCGTCGGGTCCGCCGTTGGGGTTATACTTCACGTGACGGAGGTGCATAGAGCCTCTGCCGCCCTTGCCTGAGCGACAATATATCTTTACATAGTCTACGAAATTAGATTCTGCCATTGTCTGTATTTATGCTTTATAGATGAATAAAAAGGACAACTATCAATCAATCAATAGATTGACAACTTGCAAAGTTACGGAAAATATCGCAGAATAAGGCATACCTGCACCAAGTTTTTGCAGGTACGGTTGCATGTAAATGAAGTTTTTATGAGTTTGTGGGCTAAATAGTAGCAACTTGTCAGCTTGAATCAATGGCAAGCTGACAAGTTGCAGAATGTCTTAAGCCGCACGCTTCATGGTATAGCGCAGAGCGTATACGAGCACGAAGGCGAAGCCTGCGAGCGGTATGAAGAACGGCAGCGTGAAGTTGTCTGTAGAGTCGGCAATTATGCCCATCAGAAGGAATCCGCAGCCGCCTACCGGTGTCATCATCAGTATCGACGAAGCGCTCTTGGTGAGTCCGCCGAGTCCGCGCAGCGTTAGGGCGAAGATGGTCGGGAACATGATAGCCTCGAAGAAATAGTTGGCTATGAGCGCCAGAACAGACACGTCGCGACCGAAGTCGAGCAGCAGAACGGCGATGCAGATCACGGTGCCGAGAGCGCATAAGGCGAGATACTTCTCTGCCGCAATGTTGCTCATCACAGCCGCACCGATGAAGCGCGCCAGCATGAATACGCCCAGACCGATGGTGAGTATCGTAGAGCCCGTGGCTGCCTTCATCCAGCCCTGCCCCGTCACGAAGTTGATGAAGTAGGAGTTTATCGAAATCTCTGCCACCTCGTATGCGAGTAGCGCAAGCAGTCCGAACACGAACCAGCGGTTGCGGAAGAGCATCTTCAGGTTGTGTGCGCCTTGCTTTGTGTCGTTGTCGTTGTCGTGAACAATCTCTGGCAGTTTCACTCGTGCGAAAACCACGGCTATGAGTAGCACGAACGCGCCCATTATGGTGTAAGGAATCACGGCGTCGCCGCCTGCGCTGCCGTCGGCGCCCTGGAAGAGGAAGCTGCCCACGACGAGTGTGGCGAACATAGAGCCTACGCCGTTGAACGACTGCGAGAAGTTAAGGCGCGACGTTGCTGTCTCCTTCGGACCAAGCTCCGTTACGTACGGATTGGCTGACGTCTCGAGGAACACAAGTCCGCAACCGATGATGAACAGCGCCACGAGATAGGCGTAGAACGTGCCCAGCATTGAGCAGAGGATGAACGCCAGCGAGCCTAAGCCGAACAGCAGGAGTCCGCTTACCACGCCGCGGCGGTAGCCCTGACGGTTGATGAACAGACCGGCGGGTATCGCCATGAGGAAGTAGCCGAGATAAGTGGTCACCTGAATCAGTGCCGACTGTGTGATGCTGATGTCGAGCGCATTCTGGAAATGCTTGTTGAGCACGTCGAGGATGGCGCGCGCAAAGCCCCACATGAAGAAGAGTGAGGTGATGAGGATGAACGGCACAGCATACTGCTTGCTGCTCAAAGATGATTGATTTTGTTTCATGCGTGCAAAGTTACTGCAAATCGAAGACAATACAAAATATGCTCGCAAATTTTTGTCATAGCTAAGCTACTTGCACTAACTTTCTGACACTTAACGATGCGTCTCTACAAAAAAAATCTGCAAGCAGTTTTTTTATGTGCAAGACTTTCAGTAACTTTTTATAAGTTACGATGCGTCTCGACAAAAAAAATCTGCAAGCAGTTTTTTTATGTGCAAGACTTTCAGTAACTTTGCACCTAATTATAAATATTGTACCCTATGAGCGTGATAAAAATAAAGGACAAGACCTTCAAGGTGTCAATCCCCGAAGCTGAGATTCTTCAAAAAGTAAAGGCCGTAGCCGATCGTATCAACAAGGACATGGCAGGCAAGAACCCGTTGCTGCTCGCCATGCTTAACGGATCGTTCGTGTTTGCTGCCGACCTCATGCGTATGATCAACGTGCCGTGCGAGATTTCGTTCGTCAAGATGTCGTCGTACGAGGGCACTGCGTCTACCGGAAAGGTGAAGCAGCTCATCGGTTTGAACGATGATATCAAGGGCCGCACCGTGATCATCGTTGAGGACATCATCGAGTCGGGACTCACTATGCAGACTCTGCTCGAGCAACTCAAGGAGAAGGAGCCGGAGTCGGTGCACATCTGTACTCTGCTGCTCAAGCCGGAGTGTCTGAAGGTGCCTCTCGACACAGAGTATGTAGCCATTGAGATACCAAACGACTTCATCCTCGGCTACGGACTCGACTACGACCAGCAGGGACGCAACCTGCGCGATATCTATACAGTGGTGGAGTAGGAGTAAACAATAACATTACATAATAAAAAATTCAGATGAAAAACATCGTAATTTTCGGTGCTCCTGGTTCAGGCAAGGGCACTCAGAGCGACCTGATGATTGAGAAGTATGGTTTCAACCACATCTCTACAGGCGACGTTCTTCGCAACGAAATCAAGAACGAAACAGAACTTGGCAAGACTGCCAAAGGCTTTATCGACAACGGACAGCTCATCCCAGACGAGCTGATGGTAAACATCCTCGCAAGTGTGTATGACAGCTTCGGCAAAGAGCATAAGGGCGTTATCTTCGACGGCTTCCCGCGCACAATCCCGCAGGCTGAGGCTCTGAAGAAGATGCTCGCAGAGCGCGGACACAAGGTAGCTGCCATGATTGAGCTCGACGTTCCTGAGGACGAGCTGATGACTCGTCTTATCAAGCGCGGTCAGGAGAGCGGACGCTCTGACGACAACGCTGAGACTATCAAGAAGCGCCTCGACGTTTATCACAACCAGACAGCTCCGCTTATCGAGTGGTACAAGGGCGAAGGTATTCACCACCACATCAACGGACTCGGCGAGTTGCCACGCATCTTCGGCGATATCTGTAGCGTGATCGACGCACTCTAATAAATTGTTGAGAGTTGAGAGTTGAGAATTGAGAGTTATGATATGTATAGCAGCTCATGCTTGCTTGTATAGTATTAAAAGTGTAATCATAACTCTCAACTCTCAATTCTCAACTCTCAATTATATAAAAAAGTCCTCGAAAAATTTTTCGAGGACTTTTTTTTATTCGTTGCTTTCGATGAAGACCGTGCTGTCCATTTCGTCGAGCGACTTCTTCTTCTTGTTTTCCTTCGCTCCAGCCTTCAGCAGACTCTTTGCAGCGGTGATTATGCTTCTGCCGCTTTCCGCCGTCGACACCTTCAGCTTAGCCATCTTCTCCACCGTGCTGTTCATGCTCGTCTCCACATCCATGAAGCGCATGCCGAAGTCCTGAACACGCTCCACGACGATGTTCGCTGCGTCTATCATCGCCTGCTGGTTCTTCAGCTGGCGCACCTGCGTCCACATCATCTCCAGCACGCGAAGGTTCATGTACATGGTCTGTGGACCGAGAATCATGACGCCTTCGTCGTAAGCCTCGCGCCATAGCGTGGTGGCGTTGAGCAGCGCAAGATTCAATGCGCCTTCTATAGGCACGTACATGATGGCGAAGTTGAGGCGGTTGTAGCCCTCGGGCAGATACTTCGTGTACTCCTTGCGCGCCAGTCGCTTCACCTGCGCACGCACGCTTGCTACGTGTGCCTTCAGATATTCCGACTTCTCGGGCGTGCCGTCCTCAGCGTTCATGTAGCGCTCGTAGTCGGTGAGCGACATCTTCGAGTCGACCACCACGTGGCGATTGTTCGGGAAGTGGAGTATGAAGTCGGGTATGAGTCCGCGTCCGTCGTCTCCCTTCGCCTGCTTGCCCGCCTTGTCGCGCAGCGTCTCCTGCGTGTCAAACTGCTCGCCCTCCTTCAGCTCGAGGTCTTCGAGCAGCTGCTTCAGCTTCAGCTCGCCGAAGTTGCCCTGCACCTTCACCTCTCCGGTGAGCGCACGTGTCAGCCGGTCGGCAGTCTCGCCCAGCGCCGCGCTCTTCTCCATGTTCACCTTTATCGTGGCATCGAGACGCGTGAGCGCTTCGTTCTGCTGTTCCTTCGATTTGTCGAACGCCTCGCGCATGCTCTTCAGGCTTTGTGTGAGCGGGTCGATTATCTTCGACACCTGCTCCTTGTTGCGCTCGCCCAGCTCGTCCTGACGTCGCTTCAGAATCTCCTCCGACGTGGTCTGCATCTGTTCGCGTATGAGCTTCATCTGACTCTCCACCTGCTCGCGGTTCATCTCTCTGAGTGCTTCTATCTGCTTCTGTTGACCCTCCTTCACCTGCTCGAGTTGCGCCGTCTGCGCCGCCTTCAGCTGTTCGAGCTGTGTTGTCTGCGCCTCTTTCAGTTCAGCAATCTGCTTCTCGTGCGCCTCTTTCAGTTCGGCGATTTGCTTGTTGTGCACATCCTTAAGGTCTGCTATTCTCTTGCTGTAAGAATACGCCACCACGCCGATGATGATGGCTGCCACTATTGCTACTATGATGCTTTCTATCATTATTATATAATTATATAGATTTCTTGTGTTTACGTTTCTTGCAAAAATAATAAAAGTGTGAAGCATACTCAACACTTTCTTCCGAAAAGTTGAAAGTGTTGAGTATAATTAACAGATACATTGACGGTAATCATAACCGTCGTTTTAAGAAGCAGTTCATGTTTCTCATCGTTTAAGAGCTTAAAATATATTGTTATTCTGTGTTGTTCGATAGTCGTTACGTTCTGCCGATGTCGTTTTACACTATGCAAAATAAAAAAAGAGGTATGCCTATTGTGGTCATACCTCTTGTGAAATGATGTTTTTTGTTTTGAATTTGTGCGATTATGCTTTGTTGCGCGGCGTATCTGTCTGCCTCACGCAGTTTTATCTAAGTGTGAAGCGTGCTTTTAATGGTGTGTTGTCAGAGGCGTTTCCTATGAGAGCCTCAAACACGCCGTTCTCCGATTTCCATGCACTTGACGTTTCGTCGTAGAAAGAGAGAGCTGCATTGTCGATGGTGATGTCTACGTCCTGCTGTTCGCCGGGGTTGAGCCATACCTTCTTGAAGCCTTTCAGCTCCTTCACAGGACGGTCTACCGACGCTTTCACGTCCTTTATGTAGAGCTGTACGGTCTCTGCGCCACGCTTCGTGCCGGTGTTCTTGACGGTTACGGTGAACGTCAATTTGCCGTCGCGAGTCATTTCTTTTGCCGACTGTCGCAGGGCGCTGATGCTGAATGATGTGTAACTCAGTCCGTGTCCGAAAGCAAATGTCGGTTTGATGTGTTTCTTCTCCGTCCAGCGGTAGCCCACATATATGCCTTCCTTATATTCTTCGTCGATTACCTTGTCGAAACCAACTGTCTTGTCGTCGGTGGTTCGCCACGTGCCAGGATATGTTTTCAGAGCGTGAGCGCCACAGTCGTTGAGGCTTCCATACCATGTGAACGGCAGCTTGCCGCTCGGATTGGCGTCGCCTGTCAGCACGTCGGCGATGGCGTTGCCTGCTTCCGAACCTATGAACCAGCTCTGTACGATGGCTGCCACCTTGTTTCGCCAAGGCATTGCCACGGCGTTGCCCGACACGTTTACGTAGATGAGGCGGTCGGTTACCTTGGCAAGTGCTTCGATGAGGCGGTTCTGCGCGTATGGCAACTCATACTGCTTGCGGTCGTGTCCTTCGCAGTCCTGATAGTCCGACTTGTTCAGTCCGCCCATCATAATGACATAGTCGGCATCCTTTGCTTTCTCCACAGCCTCGGCAATGAGTTGGTCGGCGGAGCGGTCGTCCTTCAGGTTTTGTCCCGTTTCCACTCCGTTGTATTCGCCCGTCACATCTCCGACGTATCCGCGTGCATAGTCAATCTCTGCCGTACCTCCAAGTTTTGCTCGCAGTCCGTCGAGTGGAAGTGTCTCGCGTTGCACCTTCAGCGATGACGAACCGCCGCCGACGGTCATCATCTTGATGGCATTCTCGCCCACAACGAGTATGCGCTTCGCCTTGTTGCGGTCGATAGGCAGCACGTTGTTGCGGTTCTGAAGTAGCACGATGCCCTCGTCAGCAATCTGGCGGGCAGCCTCGTAGTGCGATTCTGAACAGAGGAAGCCGTGCGGACGCTGACGGTTCATCGTCGTGCGGAAGAAGAGTCGCAGCACACGGCGCACCTTGTCGTCGAGTTCTCGGGTGGTGTATTTGCCGCTCTTTATACCATTGATATATGGTGTGGCAAGATAATAGTTGTCATAAGCGTTGCTTGTTCCTGCTGAAAGGCCGTTGGTCCATGTTCCGAACTCTATGTCCAGCCCGTTCTTCACCGCCTGGTCGGTGTCGTGACATCCGCCCCAGTCGCTCACCACCACGCCGTCAAACGCCCATTCGCCCTTCAGTATGCGGTTGAGCGTGTACTGGTTGTGGCAGTTGTGCTCGTTATTGTAAAGGTTGTATGCACCCATAATGGCCCAAACCTTGCCTTGCTCCACGGCAGCCTTGAACGCCGGCAGATAGATCTCATGCAGAGCGCGGTCGCTTACTACGACGTTCACCTGGTTACGATATTCCTCGTCATTGTTCAGACAGTAATGCTTCACGCATGCCGAAACGCCATTCGACTGCAGACCCTGTATGTAAGGCACCACCATCGTAGCCGCCAGGTAAGGGTCTTCGCCCATATACTCGAAGTTGCGTCCGCCGAGCGGGGTGCGATAGATGTTGACGCCCGGTCCGAGAATCATGTCCTTGCCACGATATAGGGCTTCTTCGCCAAGACTCTTGCCGTAGAGCGTGGCGAGGTCTGGGTTCCATGTGGCAGCGAGACAGGTCAACGCAGGGAACGCCACGCATGAGTCGTTGGTCTGTCCTGCCTGCTCCCATTCGTCCCACAACACGTCAGGGCGCACACCGTGAGGGCCGTCGTCTGTCCAGAAGTCGGGAAATCCCAATCGCGGTATTCCGGCAGATGAGAATTTGCTCTGTGCATGTATGACGCGTATCTTTTCCTGAAGAGTCATACGCGAGAGGGCGTCGTCAATGCGCAGCTCCATTGGCTGTGTCTCGTCCAGATAAACTGGAGTGTGCTGAGCGTAAGCGGTCATTGCGTTTATCGCAATCAAGCATGATGTTATGATATGTTTCATAGTAATGTGAATGGTTTTTAGCGATCTTCTTACTCCGCAAGCAGGTCCTTCACTTCCTCCAGACTTCCGTCCGACGGCGATGGTGTGATGCCGAGCAGATGGGCGAGGAGCGGGTAGACGTTCACGTTGCGGAAGGTAGACTCGCGGGTGTAGCCCTTGCGGAAGTCGGGACCACAGGCGCGGAACAGCACGTGCATGTCGCTGTACGTAGGGTCGAAGCCGTGCGCGCCGGCTATGGTGCGGTCGTGCTCGCTCGTGACGAATCCGATGTCGCTGAGCACCACGATGTCGCCGATGTTCTCGTTCGTGCCGAAGTGCAGATATTCCGGCACCTCAGCCTTGCGGTACGCCCTGAGGTGAGGCACGGCGTTGAGCGCCTTCAGAATCTTGCCCTCGCAGCCCTTCTTGGCGAACACCATTGTGGGGAAGCCCGTCGCGAGGCGCTCGTACCACGACTTGTCGAGCACCTTGTCGAGACGTATGATGCGCTCGTTGGAGAGACGCGCCATGCCGTGATCGGCAGTCACGATAAGGTCGATGTCGGCAGCGTCGGGCATGTGCTGTATGTCGTTCCAGAGCTGGTTGAGCAGACCGTCGAGCGCCTCCACCTGCTTGCACGTCTCAGGACTTTCCGGTCCGAAGGCGTGTCCGCTGTGGTCTGGCTCGTCGAAGTAAGCCATGATGAGCTGCGGACGCTTGTCGGCAGGCATCTTCAGCATCTCCTCAATCTTCGCCACGCGCTCCACATACGTCAGCAGCGGCTTCTTGGCGTAGCTGTGCCAGTAGTCGGGATATTCGCCCTTGATAGCCACGTCGGAGCCAGGCCAGTAGACCACGCCCACGCGTTTGCCCTGACGTTTTGCGGTGAGCCATATCGGGTCGCCGCCCCAGTAGGCAGGGTCGTTCTGGTTCTTGCCCAGAGCGAAGGTGGTGTTGGTAGCCTTGTGGTAGAACACGTTGGCGATGATGCCGTGGTGGTCGGGCACGAGGCCGGTGGCGAGCGTGTAGTGGTTGGGGAAGGTAGACGAGGGGAACGAGGGCTGCATCACAGCCTGCACGCCGTCGTGTCCGAGCTTGTCGAGGAACGGCGTGTGGTACATCTGCGGATAGTCCCAGCGGCAACCGTCGAGAGAGACTATCACAATACGATGTTCGCCGGCAAGCGAGCTTGCCAGCGAACAAAGTAATAGCGAAAGGACAACGATTATCCTTCTCATATCTGTCTTTTATGAATTAGTTGAATGTGTACTTGATACCGATCTGCATCTTCCAGCACTGGTCGTAGTTGTGGTTGAAGTTCCAGGTCTTGGTAGCATACTCGCCGTTCACCTTCATCATGCTGAACACCGGTGTGTTGTTCTCCACCTTGTTCACCTTCAGAACCTGGCCGTTGTTGCAGCTGCCCATGTTCTTGGCTACGCCCCATTTCGAGTTGAAGAGGTTGCCTACGTTCATGATGTCGAGGCTGAGCTGCAGGCGGTTGCGTGTGTTGCCTATCTTCACGTCGAAGTCGTGTGCCCAACGGAAGTCGAAGCGGTGTATGAACGGAGCACGAGCGCTATAAGCCTCTGCGTACTCGCCCTTGTGGTTCTTCAGATACTTGTCCTGCTCTACGAACTTCCAGAATGCCTCGCGGTCAGCGTCGCTTACGAAGTTGATTTCAGAGTCGTTTCTCGGTATGTACATCAAGTCGTTCTTGATGCCGTCGCCGTTGATATCGCCGTTGTAGAGGAAGCTGTAGCCCGACGGAGAGTAGCCTGTGTAGAAGAGGCTGAAGTGATCCTTGGCATACTTGTAGCTTACGTTAGCGATGATGCGGTCTGGGATGACATACTGTGAGTTCTGCACCTTAGAGAAGTTAGGACCGTTGATGGTGTACAGACCCGACCATGCAGAAGAAGCGTTGCTACCCGGCATACCCGATACCTCCTTCATCACGGTGTGTGTGTAGGCAGCCATCACGTTGAGGTTCTTCAGCGGCTCGGCTGTAGCTGTGATGTTGAAGGTGTAGCCGTATCCCTTGTGAGTGTTGGTGAGCACGCACGCATCGTTGATGTTCGAGTAGTATGTGAAGTTCTTCGGATAAACGAGGCGGTTGTCAGCTCCGTTGAGGTGTTCCCACTCAGAAGTGTCGTCCTTGATGTTGTAGTTCTTCAGCATCACGTCGGTGATCTTCTTAGTGTAGATGAACTCGGCTGTGAGCGTCATCGGGAAGCTAACCGGCACCTGATAGTCTACAGCGAGTGACGACTTCCATACCTGCGGCATCTTGAAGTTGCGGTCTACGCCGCCGATTGTTCTTGCCAGAGTGCCGTCGTCAGGAGTGATGTTTGCCGGCGCACCGAGCAGCTCGCGAATCTTGTCGCGGTCGGTTACGAGTCCGCCCTTGAAGTTGTTGAGCAGCGGGTCAGACGACTTCACTGTGCCGTCGCTGTTGTACTTTGTAACAGCGTTGAACGGGTTTTGCTGAATCATACCCGAGTTGCTCGGCATGTTGGTGAAGAATACCAACGGCAGACGGCCTGCGAACAGACCGGTACCGCCACGCACCTTGAGGCTCTTGTTGCCCAGCACGTCCCATACGAAGCCTACGCGCGGCGAAATCTGAATGTTGCTCTTCGGCCACATACCGGTGTCGATGTGCTTTCCGCCGAAGTCGAGCGCCTTGATGGCGTTGTTGGTCATGATGTCGTCGTCGTCGAAGGCGATGTTATCGAAGCGGATACCGCCGGTGAGCTTCAGGCGGTCGTTCACGTTCCACTCGTCCTGCAGGTAGATGCCATACTGGTTGAACTTAACCTCTGATGTAGGGCTTGTAGCTCCGTTGTAGCCGTAAGCGAGGCCCACGGTCTCAGGCGCAGCGCCAGTGAGGAAGTCGTCGAGCGAGCGGTAGCGGTAGTAGCCTGTGCCGCCGCGCATGTATGCGTTGTTAGCAAGCTGATGCTCGAAGTTGAAGCCCGCTGTCACCTTGTGGTTGCCAGCATACCATGTGAAGTTGTCGGTAAGGCTGAGCACCTTGTTCTTCACCTGGTTGTTGTAAGAGAAGAGCTCGTAGCCGAAGCTCATATACGGCGAGAGGTCCTGCTTGACGGTACCGTCGGCGAGAGTCTCGTAGCCGTTCATGATGTCTACGAACGGGAAGATAGAAGAGTCAGAACCGCGTCCGTCCTTCATGTCTGTATATGTGAAGAGCAACTGGTTGGCGAACTTGTCGCCGAAGCGGCTGTTGAGGTCGGCAGTTACAGATGTCACATTGTTATCCATAGAGTACATAGAGTTTGAGAACGACATCGAGTACTGCGAGAGGCGGTCCATGTTGCGCAGACGGTAGCCCGTGTCAGACGAGTTGCCGTTAGGCGCGTTCCACATCTTGTTGGCTGTGTGGTTGAAGCGTACTGCAAGATGGTGGTCGTTGGTGATGTTCCAGTCGATGCGGCCGAGCAACTTGAGGTTGTGCTCGTCGGCGCCCCAGTTGGTGTAAGAACCCGGGTTGTAGCCGTACTTCTCCTTAAGGAACTGAGCGACGCGGTCGAGGTCGCTCTTCTTTGTACGAGAGATGTACTTGTCGATGTCAGCCTTGCCGTCCTCAGACGGAGCCCAGCGGTTAGCTACGCCCGGCACCTTTGTATATTCGGCGTTGGCGAAGAAGAAGAGCTTGTCCTTCACGATCGGGCCGCCGAGGGTGAAGCCGTAGGTCGTTGTGCGGTTCTTGCCGCGCTCGCCGAGGTCGGCGTCGTCAACGCGGTTGCCGTGCATGTTCTCGTTGTTGTAGTAGATGTATGCCGAACCCTTGAAGGTGTTCGTACCCGACTTTGTAACGGCGTTGATGCCGCCGCCGATGAAGTTGGTCTGGCGCACGTCGTACGGCGAAACCACTACCTGCACCTCGTCGATGGCGTCCATAGAGATAGGATTGCCGCCGCCCGGGAGCTTAGATGTCAGACCGAAGTTGTTGTTGAGGTTCGCACCGTCGAGTGTGAAGTTTGTAGAACGTCCGTCACCGCCTGCGAAGCTCATGTCGTTAGCGTACGGCGAGAGGCGTGCGATGTCAGAGATGCTGCGGTTGATGGTCGGAATGTTCTGCATCTGTGTCTGCGAGATGTTGGTTGTTGCACCGGTTTTCTCGCCTGCAAACTTCGAACCCTTTGCGCTTACTACTACCTCGCCCAGCTCGTTCTGGTCTTCGCTCATGTTCACGTTGAGGTTGTAGGTCTCACCGAGCTGCAGCGTGATGCCCGTAATGTTCTTCTTGGTGTAGCCGATGTAGCTAACAGTCACCTTGTACGGACCGCCGACACGCATACCCTGGATGGTATAGCGTCCGTCGATGTTAGTCGCTGTGGCGTAGCGTGTGCCCGAAGGCTCATGCACAGCCTGCACAACAGCGCCGATAAGCGACTCGCCGTTGCTCTGAAGCGAAACTTTTCCTGATAACGCAGAGGTCGTAACCTGTGCCAATGCCGAGCTGACAGCTGCTATCAGCATAGCAAAAGTAAGGAGGAACTTTTTCATATTACACAAAAATTTAGTTAGATGGTTGTTATTTCCTTTCGTTTTGCAAAATTAAACTAAATAAATGAGAAAGTTAATAAAAAAGCATTAATATTTTGTTTCATGCCCATTATTAGTTAAAAAGAAAGCCCCAGCAAACGTTTTTATTTGCTGGGGCTTTCTGTTTTTAGCCCAATAATCCCTTACGTTACAAGAAGGCGATGGTAAGACCAGCCATCACGATGCTCACCATAGACATGAGCTTGATGAGGATGTTGAGCGACGGTCCTGAGGTGTCCTTGAACGGATCGCCCACGGTGTCGCCTACGATGGTGGCCTTGTGGTTGTCGCTGCCCTTGCCTTCGAAGTGGCCTTCCTCAATCATCTTCTTCGCGTTGTCCCATGCGCCGCCCGAGTTGGACATGAACACGGCGAGCGTGAAGCCTGCCGCCAAACCGCCCGTGAGCAGACCGAGCACACCGGCTACGCCGAGCACCAAGCCTACGACGATAGGTATGACGATGGCGAGGAGCGACGGCACAATCATCTCGCGCTGTGCGCTGCGTGTGCTTATCTCCACGCAACGGCCGTAGTCGGGCGTTGCCTTGCCTTCGAGTATGCCCTTAATCTCGCGGAACTGACGGCGCACCTCCTGCACCATCGACTCCGCAGCGCGACCTACTGCGCCCATCGTGAGACCGCAGAACAGGAAGGCTGCCATGGCTCCGAGGAATGCTCCGACGAGCACCTTCGGGTTGATGAGGTTCACCTGGAAGAACTCTATGAAGTCTATCGTGCTTGCGTTGGTCGGGTCGAACACGTTGCCCGCTGCGTCGAGATACTGCTTGCCGTTGTCCACGGCGCGTATCATCGCTATCTTTATCTCCTCTATGTACGAAGCCAGCAGAGCCAGCGCCGTGAGTGCCGCCGAACCGATGGCGAAGCCCTTGCCCGTAGCCGCTGTGGTGTTGCCGAGAGCGTCGAGAGCGTCGGTGCGCTCGCGCACTTCCTTGCCCAGTCCGCTCATCTCCGCGTTGCCGCCGGCGTTGTCGGCGATAGGTCCGTAGGCGTCGGTGGCGAGAGTGATGCCGAGCGTCGAGAGCATGCCCACGGCAGCGATGCCGATGCCGTAGAGACCGGTGCTTATCGACTTAGCCGAGAGCGACATATCGAAGCCGTTGGCGCATAGATAGCTGAGCATGATGGCTACCGAGATGGTCACTACGGGTATCATCGTCGATATCATGCCCGTTCCTATACCTTTTATAATAACCGTAGCGGGACCGGTCTGCGAAGCCTCCGCAATCTTCTGCGTCGGCGTGTAGCTGTGCGAGGTGTAGTATTCGGTAGCCTGACCGATTACGACGCCTGCCACGAGTCCGCTAATCACCGAGAACGAGAGTCCGAGCCAGTTATCTATGCCCAGCAGGTATAATATAATAAAGGTGGCAACGGCTATGAGCGCCGCACTCACGTTGGTGCCGAGACCGAGCGAGTGGAGCAGTTCCTTCATTGTTGCGCCCTCCTTGGTGCGCACGAGGAAGATGCCGATGAGCGAGAGGAAGATGCCGATAGCCGCAATCACCATTGGCGCAATCACGGCGCGCAGCTGCATGTCTGCGTTCATGGCGAACGCCGTTGCGCCGAGCGCAGCCGTCGACAGGATAGATCCGCAGTAGCTCTCGTAGAGGTCGGCGCCCATACCAGCCACGTCGCCCACGTTGTCGCCCACGTTGTCGGCGATGGTGGCGGGGTTGCGCGGGTCGTCCTCGGGTATGTTAGCCTCCACCTTGCCCACGAGGTCGGCTCCTACGTCGGCAGCCTTGGTGTAGATGCCTCCGCCGACGCGGGCGAAGAGAGCCTGCGTAGAAGCACCCATACCGAAGGTGAGCATAGTGGTGGTGATGGTGACGAGGGCGGTAGCCTCTCCGTCGTAAACGGCGTTAAGAATAACAAACCAGATGGCGATGTCGAGCAGTCCGAGGCCCACAACGACGAGACCCATGACGGCGCCGCTGCGGAATGCTATCTTCAGACCTTTGTCCAGACTCGTGCGTGCTCCGTTTGCGGTGCGTGCCGAAGCGTAGGTTGCGGTCTTCATGCCGAAGAAGCCTGCAAGACCCGAGAACAGACCGCCGGTGAGGAATGCGAACGGCACCCACGGGTTCTGCGCCTTAAGCACATAAGCCATGAACGCAAAAACGATGGCGAGCACCACGAACACGATTGTCACCACCTTGTACTGCTGCTTGAGGTAAGCCATTGCGCCTTTGCGCACGTGCTCTGCAATCTCTTTCATTCTGTCTGTGCCTTCGTCTTCGTTCATCATCGAGCGGAAGAAGAACCATGCCATTCCCAATGCTACAACACTGGCTATCGGGATAAGCCAAAATACTAATGGAATGTTGTTCATAACGTCTTGTTTATTAGGTTGATAATAGATAATAGTAGTTGTCGGTTTGCTTTACGATTGTTATTTCTATGAAAGATTTTGCAAATATATGAAATAAAACAACACGAATGGGAAAAATGCAGAGTTTTTTGTTGAAAATATTCTGCTATGTATATAAAAACAAAAGGAGAGTGTGTAGACACACACACTCCTCCTATGCTTAGCGCTAAGAGCAGTGCTGATTTGCAGGTGGTGTAACATCATTACCGCGGTGGTGTAACGTCATTACCGCAGTGCTGTAACATCGTTACCGCGCAACGGTAACAACGTTACCACGCCACGGGAACAGCATTGTTGCGGTTCTTTCGCAAGAAAACGCTCAACTTCTTTTCTTTATTCTTTATGTTTTTCCGTTTTTTTGCTTAACTTTGCGTATCTTAACATAAGCGGATGCGCATCCGCAGAGAAAGATACGATTAATATATACCAGAAGAGTTATGTTATATTTGTTACAGTTTGCATGTCTGATATTCATGTTTATCAGCGCATTCTTCATTGCCGTCACGCGTCTTCACGTGAGATGGATAAACCGGCGGTATGAGTGGTCGCGCTGGATGATATTGGCAGCCCTGCTTTTTATGGCGGTACACTTCTTCCTGCAGATGTACTTCGGCTTCCGCGCCACGGACGAAGATGTGGGAGCCGTCATCAATGTGCTGGTCTACCTGCCTTGCTTCACGCTTTTCTCGATGGCTATCTACAACATTGAGGCTACCCACACCAAGCGCCGTAAGATGAACCTTATCTGCGCCGCCGTATACGCCGCCATGCTTGCCGCCTTTGCTGTGGGCTACAGCTTTAGCGGCTCCCTGAACATTGGCGCATGGCTTTACGTGATGCTTGCTCTCTTTTTTGGCAATATTGTCTACTGCATATACATGATAATAATAGAGATGAACAAGCGGAAGAAACTCCTTGAGACGATGACAGCCACGGATATGCTGCCTTTTATAAGATATGCCCGCGCGAGCATCGCGATGCTTTCCCTCATAGCCATATCCATGCCGTTCGCCATCCTCTCCACCAAGTCGTTGTACATAATAGGTCCGGTCGGTCTCCTCGTACTGCTTTTCTTCATCGTGAACTTTGTGGCGTTCGGCAACTGTTACGTACCTACCGAGGAGCTGCTGGATAGGGAAAGAGGCAACGGCGAAACCGACGACGACGACGAGCCGACGACGGCAGAGAACTGCGCCTCGCAGTCGGCGGCTGACTGTGAGCAGTCCGCGCAGCGCCTCTCAGCCGAACGCAGCGCCTTCATCCAGGCGGCGCTCGACAAGTGGTGTGCAGACATAGGCTATAAGGACAGTTCGGTCAATATGCTTACATTGTCACATTCGCTGGACATCAACAAAAACGAACTGACGCAGTTCTTCAGCCAATGCCAGAACACGACGTTCCGTATATGGCTCAGCGAGATACGTTTCAATGCTGCCAAAAAGATGATGAAGGAGTTTCCCGACTACAACAACGACATCATTTCTGCCGAATGCGGTTTCTCTTCAAGGTCATATCTTTATAGGATTTTTAAGGAAAAGGAGGGATGCACTCCTGTTGAATGGAGAGCCAAAAACTCATAAAAAACTACTGAAAAACCCTCTGTAAGGTGTCTACTTCGTAGGAAGTGGACACCTTTTTTATATGAATTGGACATTTACGCACACGAATCAGACACTTAATTTTAATGAAAAACATTAAATTTGCCCTATGAAAGAAACGTACCTATAACTCTATTGCATAAAGATAAGATCAAATCAAATCATAAACAATAATCAAAACATCTGAAAATGAAAAAAAGAAGACAACAGCAACATCCTCCATATTTGGACGGGCGGGTTGCAAGCAATTCTGTTTCTACGCGGCGTTCCATGCGAACGTCGGCGGGAAGGTTCATGCAGTTCTTCCTTTGTGTCATGATGCTGATGGCGTTCTCAGTGCAGAAGGCGTCGGCGTATGACGATTGGCAGGACAGCTGGATAAGTCCAATGGTACGATGCGGAAAATGCCACTATCGTACTCGACATCCGCGTTTACCAATCGTGGGGTGGAGCAGGATCCGGCCATTGCGGATTCTGTCGTGATGACGGTTGGCTTGATGTCAGTGTGGCTGGATACGACATCCATCTCAAAGGTCCGAAAGACCAGTGGACAAGCTATGACCCTAACTCAGATCAGGTCACGGGAATCGACAAGAAATACGTACAATGGCTTGGTTTCAGAAAAACAGATGGCGACAAGGGATCTTATTTCATTAAGATCACCATTCCGCTGATACAGGACCGAATCGGAACAGACGTATTTGTAAAATACAAGGGAGTATGGTGGCGCGAATTGAAAACGGCGACGGATCAGGACGTTGATTTCACTGCAACCGTAGACACCCATTTCGGCTGTACGCCGACTATAATCACAAATGCCTATTATGGCGTAAAGGGGAATAAGCCTGGCTATGTCATCGCATGGAAAAAAGACGGAACGGCAAAGCAGAACTCCATTGACAAAAAGGGACATTTCAGACTCTGCTATTCAAACGGTGACCCCGTGCCAAACATCTCCACTATCGATGCGAGTCTTTATAGCAGTGGAGAGTTCTTTATCCCAGTGGAGAGTCTGAATCTTGACAATCCGTCTGAATACAAGATTATACAGCACTACGAGCCGACTTATAACAATAAGGTAATTTACGAGACATCAAGCTCTGCCAATAAAACCCGTCCTGCCTATCCGCAGGTGAAGGAAATCAGCGCCAACTATGATCAGGTGACGCGCAAGGCGAAGGTGAACTGGAATCTCAGTGCGGCTCCGACGCAGAACTGCATTGAGGACAATATGGTGCTCACAATCAAGAGTACGAATAGGGCGACAAATGCTGTGGAGACAACCACACAGAATATCAAGTATATGGCTGGTAAGACAGCATACAGCTATGAGTTTGACGTACCTTTAGGCGAGAGCCTGAATTATGAATTCAGCGTTAAGCGTTCGCATACAGGCAACTCTGATGTATGGAACAACGCTTTCAGCAAGCAGACCTCTCTCTCGGCTTCTGCAAAGCACAGCAATGTTACGGCAGGTTCTGTACATGCTAAGCTTAGTGAAGACGACCAGACTGCCACTATCACTTGGCAGACTGAGGGCGACATCTGGAGTTCGGGCACCAAAGCGGTGCTTACACGTGTGAACGTTACGACCAATACTACTGACAACATTGAGCTGTCGAAGGAAGAATTCCTCAGCGGCAAGTATGTTGACGACATGATAATGGTGTGCAACGAATATCGTTACCGCCTTACGGTGAAGCCTACCGAGGCTTACGGCACTCTGCCTACGGTGGCTGCTCCGGAGTCAATCATGCCCACAAGCATAGGCAATCTTGTTGCGTTCACAGCCGGCAAGGGATATTATTCTGACCGCGTGGAACTGGCATGGAGCAGCAAGGGCAACTTTGAGCGCTTCGTAATCAACCGCAAGGAGCATGGCGCTCCTGATACAGACTATAAGCAGATAGCCGTTACTGAGGGCAACGAGGCTCAGAACGACTATTACTATAACGACGTGAACGCCATTCCCGGCATCGTCTACGACTATCGTATCAAGGGACAGGTGATGTGCTCTGGCAATCTGCTTGAGAGCGACGAGGAACTTACTGACGTTGGTTTCCGCACACCTACGGGCGACATCTACGGCCGCGTAACATTCGAAAACGGACAGGCAGTGGCTGGAGCAAAGGTTACAGCTGAGCCTACCGAAGGCTCTGGCGTTCCCGGCAAGTCGTACGTTTTCAGCGGTGCGTCAAAGCTTACCGTCGACAACGAGTCGCTCTTGAAGGACGCTACGAAGGCTGCAACACTCCAGGCATGGGTACGAGCAGACAAGGAAGGTACTATCATCGAGAAGCCGGGCATGTACAAGCTGGCATACAACAACCAGTATATTGAGTTCACGGTAGGCTCTCAGACACTGAAGACTTCGAAGAAACTCAAGGACTACGCTTCTTCGGCACAGTTCGTGCATCTCTCAGCCGTGGCAAGTGCTACACACCTTATTGTATATATAAACGGTAAGGCAGTGGCAGAAGCCAAGCGTACGGCTCAGATTACGGGCAACGACAATAAGGTGGTGATTGGTGAAGGCTTCACCGGAGCCATCGACGAAGTTCGTATCTGGAACAAGGCGCTCAATGCTGACACCCTCGCCAACGACTACGACCGCTATATCGTAGGTAATGAGGACGGCCTGCAGGCTTACTACACCTTCGACTATTCGGTAGACAACGCCTTCTACGACATATCGTACAAGGGCACCAAGTACAACATGAACCATGGTGTGGCTACGGATGTTACTATCAGTTCGAAAGACATTCCTACTTCTGCACAGCTCGGCTACAGCAGCTACACAGCTGTAGACGGTTCATACCAGATTCGTTCGCTGCCCTACACCGGCAACGGAACCACTTATATGATTGTGCCTACTCTTGGCATACATCAGTTTGCGTCGGCTAAGGAGCTGCGCCTCATCAACTCGCAGTCACAGAGCCACACCGTGAACTTCACGGATAAGTCGTCGTTCAACATTTCGGGTAAGGTGATGTATAAGGGTGGCAACGTGCCCGTTGAGGGCGTGTCGTTCGCCGTGGATGGCGTCACCGTAATGGACGGCAAGAGCAACATTGTGAAGACCGACTCGCACGGACAGTTCACTATCAGCGTGCCCGTAGGACAGCACGAGGTGAAGGCTGTGCTTGCCAACCATACGTTCGAGAACGGCGGCAAGCTGACCAACATAGACGGCACCGACCGCAACTATCAGGACGACGACGGCGGCTTCGAAATCTTTGACGTTACAACCGTACGCTACATCGGACGCGTAGCTGGTGGTACGAAGCAGGAGGCGCTCCCCGTGGGTCACTCGCTCTCGAAGAACAACCTCGCTGACGACGTACGCATCGAACTCACCTATCCGAACGATGATTGCAAGATGACAATTGAAGCTCGCGAGACTACACTCAATCACGTCAAGGGCGCATACGTAAGCAAGCAGCACCAGAACCGAGTAGCTTACAATGGCAACAAGATTACTATCTATCCTGACGCAGAAACGGGTGAGTTCTATGCCGACCTCATTCCTGAGAAGTATAAGATTAATGTAGTAGTGCCTGGTCATGACAAAATCCCGGGCAGTGGCGACGACCTCAACTTGAGCAACGAGTTTGCAAAGCAGAGCGAGGTGAATGCTTATGTCGACTCTATCTCTACGCAGGGCAAGTATGTCAATTGCAGCGACACTGTATATTACAACAAGAAGCAGCAGTTCATCAAGCGCTACACTCCGTCAATCATCGTGAAGGAGAAGGTGAAGGGTAAGCTTCAGGACTTCTTCGGAAAGGAAGAACTCAGCATCGCTACCCTCGACCAAACAAAAACTATAAAGGTAAAGACCTACAATCCTGATAATGCTGCACAGCCTTACACACTCGGCGTGCCGGTGTATGAGCAGGGACAATACGTCACTTATCATATCACCACAGCGGAGGTGTACGAATATAAGGATAAGGACGGCAGACGTAAGGATGGCGTTAAGGAGGACATCGTGCCAACGCCTGAGGCTAAACTGTCATTCAGTAGAGGCGACATTGCGTACGGAACGCAAGAAGACATCACTACTGACGAGAACGGTGAGGCTGAATGGACTTTCCAGGTTAACAACCCGGAAATGACTTCGGCTCTGCGCTCAGCAGCTATGGATATGACCTACAGCGAAAACAGCGAAAGCACATCTTCTACAACAATCAACTGGAAGGGTGGCTTTGACGGCAAGGGAAATACTAAGGCTATCGTAATTGGTGCAAAGACTCTGGGATCGGACTTCGTTACGAACGGACCCGACAAGGTGCTCTTCGTGCTGCGCGACCCACCGGGAAGCAACTCTTATGCTTATCTTGAGAAGGGTGTGACAGTTACTTCTACAAGTACATATGAGGGAAATGTCACTAACGAGGGAGTATTGAACAACGAGGCAAAGGTTGGTGCCAAGGTCATCACCTTCACCGGTCTTGGTGCCGGAGTGGTGAACGAGAACGACGTGAAGAACGAATTCTCATTCGGCGCTTCTCACAGTGAGACAATCGGTGGTACAGACTCTGACACTAAGACGATGACCACTACCACACGCTTCGAGACAAGTAGCGACCCGCAGTATGTAGGAAGCGACGGCGACCTCTTCGTTGGCTATTCTACCAATATCGGTGTAGGCAAGACCGAAAACATCGCCGTTACTACACGTGAGATGTATCAGGCCAATCCTTCAGAATACGAACTGTTCGGCAATGTTACTCCCGAAAACAGTGAATATCTGCTTGTGAAGACTACTGGTCTGGGACTTTCGCAGAAGTATGGCACTATGTTCACCTATCCGCAGGTGCACATCGAGCAGGTGCTGTTGCCTAAACTTGAGGATGTACGCAACAAGTTGCTGCATCAGCCGGCTGAAGGTGTCGACTTCCAGGCAATGGCTGACAACACCAAACTCCCAGTATACGTTTCGAAGTTGGCAGCTGACGATCCTAACTTCGGCAAGAGCAACAATGACAAGGTGTTTAAGGGTGCCAATGCCACCGACCCGATTGACGGACCAAGTTACAAGATCTACACTCCGGCAGGACAGCCGTTGAAGGAGGATACTATCATGTTCCTCAATCAGTCGATTGACAACTGGAAGATGCAGCTTCGCAATAACGAGGAACAGAAGGTGAAGGCAGAACTCATGCAGAACCATTCGTTCCAGGGCGGTGCTTCTTACGAATACTCTGAGGAGTATGAGGTTGGACGCTCGGAGACTCAACGCTTCTCTATCTTGATTGGCGCTCAGTTCACCAACAACTTCGGATGGACACTCAATGGCACTGGTATGGTGCTCACTGTAGACGAGAGCCTTACCACCGAACACGGCGGCGAGTTCTCTACTGAGGAAACTGCACGCCACTGCAAGGGCTACGTGCTCGCAGAGGAAGGCTCTGACTACATCTCTGTAGACGTATGTCGCGAGGCAGGATACAAGAACGGCGACCAGTACATCAAGTACAAGGACATGAAGGACGAAGAGGGACAGACCTTCTCTACGTTCATCTTCAAGACACGTGGCGGTGCTACGTCTTGTCCGTTCGAGGGCGAATACAAGACCAAGTATTACGAACCGGGACAGCACGTCATCAATGAGGCTACCGTTCAGGTGGAAGTTCCGGAGATAACCGTCGAGAAGGACTTCATCGAGAATGTTCCTTCTGGCAAGTCGGCTTACTTCACGCTCTATCTGCGCAACAACTCTGAGTCGCAGGACGACAACTGGTATAACCTCGTTATTGACGATGCCAGCAATCCTAACGGAGCACAGCTGCTCATCGACGGTGCACCGATTGGTAACGGCAGAGCATTGCTCGTACCGGCAGGTGGAACACTCACCAAGACACTCGAGGTGCGCAAGGGTTCGGTGATGAACTACGACAATCTTCGACTGATGCTTCAGTCGCAGTGCCAGTGTGACCCCACCGACTTCCAGGATGAAATATATGACGACGTGACGTTCAGCGTACACTTCACTCCCTCGGCTACTGACGTGAACCTGAAGAAGCCTACCGACAACTGGACATACAACACCAAGTTGGCAACAGCGGAGGTGAACGGCGTGCAGAAGCATTACATGGACGTAGTGATTGACGGCTTCGATGTGAACTATGACAACTTCCATCGCATCATGCTTCAGTATAAGCCGTCGTCGGGCAGCGACAACGACTGGACAACGCTCATGAGCTACTACAACGACCAGACTCTCTTCGACCAGGCAGTGAAGAATGGTATGAATGCAGAGATGATCAAGGCTGCTGATGCCGGTACTATCAAGTATCGCTGGTTTATGGACGACCAGCAGGATCAGCGTTACGACCTGCGCACTGTAGGTACGAGCATGATCAACAATGAAGAGGTATACAACTATTCTGCCGTACACAGCGGCATCAAGGATATGTATAACCCGCGCCTATTCGGTAGCGCTCAGCCAGCTAATGGTGTACTGACGGTCAACGACGAGGTGAAGCTCACATTCAACGAGCCTATAGCCGACGGACTGCTCACCGACAACAACTTCTCGGTAACGGGCATACGCAACGGCGCACAGACCGACCATAGCGTAAGCGTACATCTTGACGGAAAGAACGACGAACTCGTGTCTGAGTTCCAGCGCAACTGGAGTGGCAAGAACCTCACCATCGAGATGTGGACCCTCGCCGACAAGGCACAGGACGCTGTACTCTTCAGTCAGGGCAATGCCAACAGTGCGATAGAGCTTGCAACGACGAGCGACAACCGCTTGAAGGTGAAGGTGGCTGACAAGACCATCGTCAGCGACAAGGCGTTCGACTACGAGCAGGGCACATGGGCACACGTGGCTCTTGTATATAATAATGAAGGAAACGTGTCGGCTTACTATAACTACGAACAGCTTATCAGCGCAGCTGAGGTGGGCGAGTACAATGGCGAGGGCGCTTACGTGTTCGGAGCCAGCGTAGACGGAAGCGGACACTTCGCAGGCAAGATGCACGGCGCCCGTATTTGGGACAAGGTAGTCACACCAGCACGTCTGCAGACCAACTCGCTGACAATGCTCTCAGGAGCCGAAAGCAATCTCATTGCTTACTATCCTATGTCAGAAGCTAAGGGCAGCGTTCTTGCCGACAAGGCACACGGTGCTAACCTTGAGATGCGAGGCTGCGAATGGGCTAACCCCGAGGGACGCGCAGCAGCGTTCAACGGCAAGGACCAGTACCTGAAACTCTCTTCGGGCAGTTCGTGTGTCGTGGACAACACTATGGACTACACCATTGAGACATGGTTCAAGGCTGACGAGGCTCAGCCGACGGCTACCATCATCTCTAACGGACGCGGCGACGGCGAGGATATGGGCGGTTCGCTCAATCTCTTCGCACTCAATCTGGAGGTAGGCCGTCTGGTATTCCACAACAACGGTGTGCGTGTGGCGTGCGACGGTAGCTACGCCGACAACGACTGGCACCACGTAGCTGTAGCTGTCAACCGTACAAGCGGACGCGGACAGATATACGTGGACGGCAAGCTGAACACTTACTTCGAGGCAGCCGACCTTGGTGGCATAGCTGCGGCTTACATACATCTCGGCGCTCGTGTGTGGACTCCTGCCGACAACCTGCAGCAGGAGAAGGCAGACAACTTCTTCAAGGGCGAGATTGACGAGGTGCGTGTATGGAATCTCTACAAGAGCGAAACGCTCGTGGAGAACGGCAACAGCAACCGTCTTGACGGCACTGAGAAGGGACTCTTGGCTTACTATCCGTTTGAGACATACATCGAATGGCAGGGCGTGAAGGAACTGCAGTTCTCTCTGAAAGACCAGAAGCAGCAGGCTGACCCGACGCAGCAGGTGCCTGACGCAGTTGCGGTAGGCGGCGATGTCGAGACCAAGACCTCTGCACCCGTCAAGGCTAAAGGTCCGGAGAGCAAGTTGCTCTACGACTTCGTAGTGAACAACGACGCGCTCATCATCAATCTGAAGGAGCCTTACGAACGCATAGAGAAGACTATCGTGAAGTTCACGGTGGACGGCGTGCGCGACAAGAACGGCAACGAGATTCTCTCGCCGATAACATGGAGCGCTTTCATCGACCGCAACCAGCTGAAGTGGAGCGACCGGGCTCTCACCGTAGTGAAGAAGCTCAACGAGGAGAAGACTCTCAAGGTGAAGGCACTCAACAACGGCGGTTCAATCGAACACTTCACCGTAGAGAACCTTCCTTCATGGCTTGAGGCAGAACCGGCAAGCGGCACCATCGACCCGACAGCGTCTGAGGACATCGTGCTGACTATCGACCCGAGTCTGAACATCGGTACGTACGACGAGACTCTTTATCTGCGTGGCGACAACAACGTGGTGGAGGCTCTGCAGCTCACGGTGAAGGTAGAGGGCGAGAAGCCCGACTGGACTGTGAACGCCGCCGACTTCAAGTATAATATGTCTGTCTTCGGCAAGCTGTATATCAATAAGGTATACTCTTCTGACGACGAGGACATGCTCGCTGCGTTCAGCGGCGGAAAGTGCGTAGGCGTATGCAACAACCGCTACTACAAGCAGAACGACATGTACTACGCCATGCTCACGGTCTACTCTAACGAAGTAAGCAGCGACAACCTCGAGTTCCGCATCTGGGACGCAAGCACCGGACAGACCTACATAGCCGAGAGCGAGAAGCCGATAAGCTTCGAGAACAACGCCGTAGTGGGCAGTCCGTCGCAGCCAGTGCTGTTCACGGCGAAGGACTATCGTGTGCAGAACATCACGCTGAACGAGGGATGGACGTGGATATCGACGAACATCGCATCCGACAAGCTCTCCGATCTCAACAAGCTGCTTGCCGACGGCAAGTGGACATCAGACGACCAGGTGAAGAACGAGCAGTACGGCTTCGCATCGTGGACAAAGCGCAACGGATGGATGGGACAGCTCACCGCCATCGACAACGACCAGATGTATCTCGTACACAGTTCGCAGCCGCAGAGCCTGCATATCTCAGGACCGGCGGTTGACCCCACCTCGCACAAGCTCACCATACGCGGAGCAAAGGCAGACGGCACAGCACGCTGGAACTACATCTCTTATCTGCCTTCAGACAACTTCACGCTCAAGGAGGCTCTTGCCGGCTACGACGCCAAGGAGGGCGACATCGTGAAGTCGCAGACGCAGATGGCTATGTACAGCGGCAATCTGGGATGGATAGGCAGTCTGACGTACATGGAGAACGGCAAGGGCTATATGCTCCAGCGCCAGTCGCAGGACGACGCTCAGCTGCAGTATCCGTCGAAGACTTCTGTAGGTCGCAAGGCTAAGGCCGTGAAGAGCGCGGACGAGCCAACGGCTTACTTCCCCTACTCAGCCAACATGACGGCTGTTGTAGAAGTGGAGGGCGTAGAGCTGCAGCAGGGCGACCGCCTTGTGAGCTACGTAGCAGGCGAGCCGCGCGGCTATGCCGAGGCTATAGCTCTGCCCGACGGCAGAACCGTCTTCATGCTCACCATCGGTGGCGACAAGCCCGAGGCTGTTGACGTGACTGTAGAGCGCGACGGCGACGTCGTAGCCAAGGCACCGAGCGCCGTAAGCTATGCTGCCAACAGCAATGTGGGCACCCTCAGCGAGCCGATGCGCATCAGCTTCCTCGGCACCGAGGGCGGACTCTACATCTATCCGTCGCCGTTCTACTCGCAGCTGAAGATACGTGCCACTGTCGACCGCGACGCCTATACAGATGTATACGTCAGCGACATGAGCGGCAAGCGTATCGTGGCATGGAACGACTGCAACACAGGCGGCAATGTGGACATCACATGGAACGCCGGCAACTCGGTTCCGGCTGGTGTGTATATCGTCAGCATCGCCGTAGACGGCAACGTTTACTCGATGAAGGCTATCAAGAAGTAATATTTTAAAAAGAAAGACTATATGAAATATATAAAGTATTCGTTTCTCGCCGCATTGGGCTTCCTCTTCGCACAATGCACCGAAGAGGGCGACAAGACTTATCCGCAACAACCCGCTCCTCAGTGGAGCGTGGTTGAGGAGAACTTCGTAAGCGAGGCTCCAACATGGCAGGTGGCGTCTGCCACTCCTGCTTCCGCCCCGATGTGGCGAGCCGACTTCAGCGGCAACGATCAGGCGCCGTTGTGGAGCGACCCCGACAAGAGTGTCTATCCGATGAGCATGACTGCCGTAGTGCGTCTCTCGCCGGTGCTCGAAACGCTTGCCACCGACGGCGACATGATGGCTGCCTTCATTGGCGGCGAGTGTCGCGGTGTGGCTAAGACGGTGATGAACGACGGCGTGCGCCTCTTCTTCATCCACGTGAAGGCGCCGTCGAGCGAGAACGGCAATGTGGAGTTCCGCTATTACAGTGCTGCCGCCAAGCGCACGTATGTCTCCGTGGCGTCCGACGTCAGATATGAGGTCGACAAGATTTACGGCACAGCCGACGCTCCCGCCTATCCCGACTTCGAGCAGTCGGGACCCTTCCCCGTACCTACCAAGGCATGGGTGAAGGTGGACAAGGCGAAGCTGCCGTTCACAGTAGCTGCAGGCGACGAGCTGCAGGCGTTTGTGGGCGACGAGTGCCGCGGCATAAAGCACGTGGAGAGCGAGGCTGATATGCTCTACTGGTACGACATCCTCGGACGTGCTGAGGGCGAGCAGGTGATGTTCCGCTATTACAGCGCAGCGAAGAAGCAGGTGTTCGTATCTGAGCAGACCTTCGCCGTAGGAAAGCGCGCATCGGTGGTTGGAGCAGCAGACCAGCCGCTCGCGCTCACCTTCGTGCCGCAGGGCAGCATGACCGCCTATTTCACCCTCGACGCCCTCACAGCTGGCTATGCCGACAAGACGGGCGACCGCTTGGCAGCGTTCATTGGCAATGTCTGCGCCGGCGTTGGCGAACTTGTGGGCGAGCAGGACGGCAGACCGGTATACAAGATGGTGGTCAACGGCGTCAGCTCACAGGCGGCATCGGTAGACATACGCTATTACAGCCATCGCAACAGCTACGTGTTCACGGCTCCTGCATGCCTCACCTTCGCCGACGGCAAGGTGGAGGCTTCGCCCGAGCAGCCGCTCACCCTGCCTCTCGTTCTCGCCGGCAAGCATCCGCTCAAGATGACAGCTTGCGTGGCATTGCCTCAGAACATCGTGCGCCAGGCAACGGCAGACGACCTGATGGCTGCATTCGTGGGCGCAGAATGTCGCGGCATGGCAAAGGCAGAGCAGGCGGAGAACGGCGAGTATGTATTCCGCATGGAGATAAACGGCAGCATGGGAGCGGAGGAACCCGTCACGCTGAAGTATTATGCCGCACGCAACAAGTATCTCTATCAGGCTGTCTCGGCTTTCACGTTTGCCGACGGCACAAGCTACGGCACAGCCGGCGAGCCCGGCAGACCTGCTTTCCTCATTGTTGAATAAGCTTAAAACCTATCTGTATATATGAATAAGAAAACTATAATAAGCATGGTGCTGGGGTGCATGTCGCTGCTCCCGGCATCTGCACAGAACGGATGGTTCGTTGAGGCGGGCGGAGGCGTGCAGACTATCTTCTCGAGCGATGCCGGCAAGCTGCACTTCGGCAAGCGTCTCACTCCTTCATACCGCATCGGCGTCGGCAAGTGGATCACTCCGGCTTACGCCCTGCGCCTGCAGATTGGCGGCTATGCGCTCAACGGCATGTCCACATCCGAAGGACTCTATCTGCGCGACACGCAGACCGACGGCTCTATATACGGCCCTCACGACCCAGTTATCGACAATGTGACGGTCCGCCCCGACGGCACCTATCGCCATTATCTGCGTTACGTCAACGCTCATGCCGACTTCATGGTGAGCCTCTCGCGTCTGCTCTTCCGCAGCGCGGGCCGCTTCGATGTGCTTCCGGCTGTAGGATTGGGCTACGCCCGCACCTTCGCCTATCGCGGCACAGCGGACGCCAACTCGCTCACAGCCAACTTCTCTATAGCCGCCAAGTACAGCGTGCTGAAGTGCATGGATGTAAACCTCGAGATAGCTTCGGCTCTCATGCCCGACCATTTCGACGGTCGCATCACTGGTCGCAAGTACGAGCCGACGCTCGGTGCAACGCTCGGACTGACCTATCGCTTCAACGCCTCAAAGCCTTGCCAGAGGAAGCAGCGCTGCCATAAGCTCCGTCGTGAAGCCGTGGTCGACACGGTGTACGTGAAGGAGCGGATAGTGGAGCGTCCAGTCTTCAAGGACCGCATAGTGGAGAAGTCGGTTGTGAAGAAACAGGAAGCGTTCCGTCTCGCCTCGGTCAGCTTCGCTTGCGCTTCCGCCAAGCCAGCGAAGAAGCAGGACATAGTGTTTGAGAACATCGTCGAATATCTCAAGCAGAACCCTTCTGCCCGCATCCGTCTCGACGGTTATGCCGACAAAGCCACAGGCAAGGCACGCACCAACCTGATGCTATCCATACGCCGCACCGACAGCGTGCGCAACATACTCATCGAGCGCTACGGCATCGCTCCGTCGCGCATCGAGGCGCAAGGCATCGGCAGCAATGCGCAGCCGTACAAAGATAACGATCTTAATCGCGTAGTGATTGTAACAGCACTGCCCGAGTGATGCGTGTTTAGTAAAAAGAAAAAGGGGAGATTTCTTCAGCCCCAAGCACATTACCGCAGCGTGGTACTTCTGTTACCGCAATGCGGTAATCTTATTTCCGCTACGCGGTAATGATATTTTCGCTACGCGGTAATCTTGTTTCCAGTCTGCGTTAATCGCATTGACAGGCTGGCAGATGGCTTGTTAAGGCTGGGGGATGGCTTGTTAAGGCTGGGGGATAGGCTGGTAGATAACCCGATTATCGAGTTATCTGCCAGCCTTTATTTTGCTTATATACAACGAGTTATACAGAAGCTGGGAGATATGGCAGATTTTTTCACGTACAAGTGACTCTTCAGATAAAATGTCATTACAATTATATCTGAAGAATCACTTGTAAAGAACGACCGTAAGAACGACTTAAAACGACCGAAAATAGCCGAAAACGACTTAAAACGACCGAAAGAACGACTAAGAACGGCTAAAAACGACTAAAAAACGACTAAAAACGACTAAAATGGTCGTTTTAGCTAAGTTCTTGTTCGCCTTTTGTGGTGATGTTCCATTGCTTGCCGTTGGATGCTTTGATGATAAATCCGTCTTTAGCCATTTTTCTAAGAAGATAACCTATCTTTCTTAATTTCTCATCATATGTGTAACTTGAGGGAAGAACATGCTGCAAGCTTTCAAAAACATCTTTGCGTTTAAATTACATGCTACCAGCATTATGTGCTAATCTTAATGTCAATGTTTTCTTTCTTTTTTTTCCTCCTCTATGCCATCATCGTGCAAAAATAGCCCCTTTATATTTACAAGTAAATCTTTGGAATTTATTTCCATTTCTTTTGATTTTTGTTTCATAGCAGAAAATGCAAGAAAGACAAGAAAAGATTTTAATATTGCATTGTCTATATCGGCAGAAAATATATATGAATGGCCTTCTAATTGACAAAAAGCATTAATAGAAAGAAATGTAGCATACAGCAAACTAAATAAGAAATTATAGTTCTTGGGAGAAATGACATATAGAGCTAACTGTTCTTTATACTTTTCATATTTATGATTTTTCCAATTCTTAAATAGTAGGTTTTTGATAAGCCATTGTGGAATGCATGGTACATGAACACATATTATCTCTAATATCGTTAGCATTATGAATAACTGTGTATGATATACGATATTTGCGCCTAAGATAAAATGCAATAATGTAATAAACCTAAAATCCGCAACTATCATCCAATACACGATTAAGGGTAGATTTATGAGTCGT
>OGXY01000217.1_pt1 | contig 57939 bp, 38 predicted proteins | sample 1576411 | NCBI WGS metagenome assembly OGXY01 (sample SAMEA3541498, study PRJEB24748) | human gut metagenome | biome: human gut; feature: human-associated habitat; material: faeces | place: China | collected 2012 | reverse complement strand
AATACGTTGTTCGAAGAATGGCGCTCGACAGAACAGGCCAAGACAGAAACACAATCGTGGACAAACAGCGCTTCCGTTCCTTTCCCGAAAGTACCTGTCTATGTCGAGATCACGGCACGCGACAAGGCCGACATGCAATTCCATCCGTTGCTGAAACAAGAGGTCGATCCCAAAAGTATCTTCATCGACCGGGGAAAACTGAAAGCCAATAAAGTGCATCAGATACAGAAAAACGGCGACTCGACAGAAAAAGTGGACCTTGTTTTCATTGCTGAAGGATACACGGCGGATGAACAGGAGAAATTCGTAGCAGATGCAAACAGGTTTACAGAAGCCTTGTTCGCGACTCCTCCTTTCACGACACGTCGAAACGACTTCAACGTATGGGCAGTCTGCCTGGTATCGGAAGAATCGGGCACGGATGTTTCGGGTAAAGGTATCTTCAAGAACACTGCCCTCAATTCCGGTTATTATACATTCGGTGTAGACCGTTATCTGACAACACCGGATATGAAATCGATCCGCGATGCCGTCTGGAACGTACCATGTGATGCAATATTCCTGCTGATAAACACAGATATGTACGGCGGTGGCGGCATGTACAACTTCTATGCCTGCGGGACAGCCGACAACCCACGGACACCTGTCGTCTTTACACATGAGTTCGGACATAGCTTCGCCGGCCTGGCAGACGAATATTTTTCTTCGGAAGTCGCCTACCAGGATTTCTATAACCTGAAATACGAACCGTGGGAACCGAATATCACAACTTTAGTCGATTTCGGCAGCAAATGGAAAGACTTATTGCCCGCAGACACTCCTATTCCTACCCCACTCGATGCCGGACATAAGGACAAAGCCGGCGTGTTCGAAGGAGGCGGTTACCTGTCGAAAGGCATTTATCGCCCGATGGATCACTGTATGATGCGCGACTACGCCCCATTCTGTCCGGCTTGCTCACGAGCCATTCTTCAGATGGTCGATTTCTTGACAGACAAGTAATAAAATCTATAGGCGCCCAGCAAACCGTAACCCATAGCTTTAGCCTCTGTAAAGCTATGGGTTACGGATGCCAAAGCATAGCTTTATGGTGGTCTTTTCTCGTGTCGAATGTCTTTTCGAACGGGAGTGTTGAAAAACGCCATGATTGATTATCTGTCATCTTTCACCGAGAAGACGAAGTGTCTGCTTCGGGAAAATTCATTATAAGATATAATTATTTTAACCGTACCGCTTCCCCATATTTGCTAATATCGATCAATTTATAAGTATCGACCTTGATTTTACCGCGAATGAATTCGGGAATATTGAAAGAGAAGAGAGAACGTTCATAATAGTCCGTCTCTTTCTGAGGCAACAGGAAAGGTTTGCCGGGAACACCATTTGCACCCAGATAACAAATGTAAGGCCGTGTATACAGCCCGTCATCCCGACGACTGCTGAAAACGAACCACCGGCTGTTGCTGCTCCAGGAATGATAGCTTTCGACATCGTTGCTGTTCACTTGGAGAAGGGAATCTGTTTTACCTGTCAACATGTCCAATAGTCGCAAATCCGCATCCTTGTGCCAGATCGAGAAGTTGCCATAATCCGAAACCGTGTACATCAGAAAACGGCCATCGGGAGATACTCTCGGCAGCTTCGCGCTCCGTCCTTCCTCATTAGCGTTGTAAAACGTATCTATCGTCTGGCCGAAACTCCGTTTTTCCGGATCGAAAGCTATGCTTTGCAGGTTGTAACGAATTTTCCGATATGACTCAGGCATCCGGCACGCCGGTGCAGAACAGAAATACAACCGTCTGCCATCCGAAGAGAATGCCGGAAAAGTCTCCATATTCTCCTCCGAAGATAAATGGGGAGCTGTTACGATTTCATGTTTCTCCACATCATAGACCACGACATCCGATCGATTGTCGAACACTTCCACCCGGTTCGCATCCGAAAGGTGAAAATCCTGTTTCGTATCATTCGTCGAGAATGCAACATATCGCCCGGACGGATGCCAGGCGGGATAGACCAAAGCGGAAATAGTCCGTTCGGTCTTCGTATCCAGCTTCTCGATATCACCATCCGTCAGTATGTAGGTCCCGGCATGTAGCGCACGTTGGTGGAAAAGCATCCGATCCGGATTCTGCATACAGAAGGAATGGCAGTTCATACAATTATTATTCGTCTGCTTATTGTCGAGAAAGGTTTCTTCCGTAAAATCCTCCAGGCAACGCTGGTAAATCCCCATCCTGTTCCACATCCGGTAGCCTGGTGCGATACGGCGATAGACCAAATAGGGATCGATTTTATCTTTGATTACTTGAATGGAAAAAGGAGGATATCGAAACCATCTGTCATCTTTGCATATATAGATCCCGACCGTAAGGTTCCCTCCAACCGATGCGTCCAACAGCCGGCGCCACTTCTTCTCCGGGATTTGGAAAGAACCGTTATCCGAATCCACCCGTATTTGCTGATCTTTGCCGGAGAATAGGGCGATTGCTTCGCAAGGTTCTTTCAGTTTGAAGTTCAGCGGAGCGATATTACAAGGGACTGCGACCCCTTTATAATCGGGAAAGATTTCTATTTCACCTTCCGTTTCCTCCGCATCGGGCAATCCACCATTGCAAGAGAAAAAGAAAACCGTACAAAGCCACAACAGAGAATATAAATACTTCATAGACTATCCATTCAAATTCTTACAATAATAATAAAACCAAAAAGTGTCTCCATATTGCCGGTAAAGCCAAGGCAGCCCGTCTGCGCCATTCTTGATCTTCAGAATATCTTTCTGGAATTGTTTATAGCGTTGCACTATCTCAGGCCGGATGGAAACCCAGTCAAGGACAGAAAGGTCCTCAGTCGCCAAAACCAATGCCGCCTCCTGAAAATGAACAGGAAGGGACTGTCCCGGCAAAAATCTACCGGCATGGGACAGGAATATCTTGAACTTCTCCATTTCCTTCGCCAGCAGATAGGAACAACCTAAATATTCCCATGCAACCCGGTTTACGCCTGGTTCCGAAAGATGTCCAACCCAAAGGCTGTCGATGCCGGTCAGGCAAAGCAAATTGTCCGGCTGGAAGGCCGGTATTGTCTTCGCGGCAAGCTCTCCATCCTGCCCGATCCTTTCGGAATGACGAACATAGCCGGTATATTTTTCCGCCCAACGCCGATATCCCGGCAACCGGCCGAGTATACCCAGATACTTATCCGCCAAAGCAAAATCTCTCCGTATCAAGCTAATCTTCACCAATCGTTGAAGCATACGAGGGCTTCCTCCCCGCTTGGCAAGTGTCAGGCCTTCCATCGCATATCCTTCCGAAAGGCTGATATCCCCGATCATATAATGGATATCACTCAACAGGCAACTCATATAATAAGTCCGGTCCCAGGAAGCCAGAAGGCTTTGCGGCCCTTTCTGGTCATAATGGAACAACCGGTCGCCCAAAGCGCCCTTTTGAGCCAATGCCATATTCAAATAGTTAAGGCTGACATAATCCGTCACCTCCTTCTCCGGATGTTCGCGGATAATCGTGTCCCAGTCATTCCTTTGCTCCCAAACGGATAACTCGTTCATCCGGTTGTTCCGGACTTCATACGGTCCGGGCAGACAAAATGCGGAAAAGCAAAACAGGACGACCAACAAACTGCCTGTAACGACAACTCCGACCGAACGCTTTCCTCTGGGAAGAAACTTCATCGCGAAGGCCGCCACCAATAGAGTCAAAAGCAAGACGACAAAACGAATCCAGATAAAATAGACATAAGAGTCCGGCTGCAACTGAGACTCCTGATACCTTTCCGAATAAATCCCGTCTGTCAACGGAATACCGGTAGCCAAACGAATACCGATATAAGTCAACAACACCCCAGCCAAAAACACAGCAAGCGAACCAGACCATTTCCTCCTTCGGCACAAAAGGCTCATGCAAACCACGACCAGACCGTAAAGTGCCGCCAACTGGCCAGTCAAACCATAGACGAGAAACACACTCACCACACCATAAAACAACTGCACCTTCATTCTCCGTATACGGATAAAAACATAAGAGAATAGCAGAAGCAGGATCAGCCCGACCGTCCCGTCCAACACGTAAAAAGAGCTCGTATGGGCCTTCAGCAATCCTAAAACAGGAAACAGGGCAAGCAACAAATTATATCCGCGCGGTGCGATTTCCAGCAAAAGCAGATAACACAAGAAACCGGCCACACACAAGAAAATACTGTTAACACACAAGACAAACAGGGAAGCAGTATAATATTGAACCAAAGCCTGCCCGACCACCGCACAAAAGCCGCCGGGAACAGACAGCATATCCCGGATAACCACCCATTCGGGAATAAACAGCTGCACTTCTTCCTGCCGTTGGAACGTAAAAGTCCCGAACGAACAAAAGAAGAACCAAAGCCCTGCAAAAACGAACAGCCAAAATACAAGCGTCCTCCCAGTCATAATCCCATCGTTTTCGTTAAAAGGAAATGAAACAAAAGAAGAGAGGAAGTCGCCTTTTGACGACTGTTCCTCTCTCCCCCGGTCTAAAGAGTAAAATTATACTTTATAGTCTTTCACATTCTACTTACTGCCGTAACCCGGGTTCTGTTCCAGCAGGTTATTAGCACCGATCAGACTGTAATGGATCGGGAAACGATTCAGGTTCGGATTGTTCGTCGCCTTATGATCCCACCAGTCTTCCGTCACATAGGCATCCCAACGGATCAAGTCCGTACGGCGGCGCCCTTCGGCCAAGAATTCCAATTGCCATTCGTCCAGCATACGGTATTTGTCCAGATTAGCAGCCGTTACAGGATCGGGATCGACTCCGTCTTCGAAATAACGCTTGCGGACTGTATTGATCAGATCGGCAGCCCCCTGTTTGTCACCGGCACGCATCTTGCATTCGGCCAGCATATAATAGATCTCGGCCAAACGGATCACAGGTACGTCCGGATCGCCTTTCCGCTTGAACTCTTCCTGAGTCGGACGCGGACTGCGTTTCGTCACACGTACCCCGGAGTTTTCTTCTGCCGTCGCAACCGTCGAAGGTAACGAAGCCACATCCGGATAAAGCGGATCTTTTCCGACCTTGGCAAAATGAGCGATCTGGTCGACAACCGTGATCACCTCTCCGGCATACTCGCGCGTACCCGTACAAACCCATTCCGGATTCAGCGGATTCACCAATTCGCCAACGATAAACATACCGCGATATTTGCCATTGCCTTCATATACATAAGGTTGCTTACGGATATCCTTATCATTGAACTTCGCATACGCTCCACCCAGCTTATATGGATAACGCTTACCCGTAGGATCGAGACTCGGCACCAGTCCGAGAGCATTGTCCGAACCGGAACCTTCCAGTCCACCCAGGTAGTTCTTATAGTTATAAGGAACCATCATGCCCCAATACATGGCATCCGTCTCGGTCTTTGCATTCTGGCTGGGTACGGACCAGATCAGCTCAGGACAACGTTCGTTGTCAAATCCGAATATGTTCGTCCAATCCGTTTCCAATGCATACTGTCCGTACTTACCGTCGATAATGTCCTGGCAGATCTGGGCGGCTTCGGTAAACATCTCCTTGCCGATATAAGACTTGGCATTGAAATACAAACGAGCCTGCAAGGCTGCACCGGCTGCACGATGGATCGAACCGGTTTCCATCCCGCCCAGTTCTTCCTTGATCGGAAGATTCGGAACGGCTATTTTCAACAAGGAATCGATGAAGTTAAATGTCTCGACATCCGTCGAACGTCCTTTCACTTCGCTCTGTGTCGTCGTGTACAAAGGCACCCCTCCGAAGAAGTCCAAACCGTCCAAATAGAAAGAAGCCGCCAGCGTACGTTGCTGGTTCAACATGGATTCGCGCGTACCCTCTTCAAAGCCCAATGCATCGAAATCGACATTTTCCAAATCTTCCAATGCATCCCAAGCCAAAGCGACTCCCATCGCAAAGTTGGTCCAGCCCGTCTCGACACGCGTCATGTCTTCCGTATACTCATGATGATGGAATTTCTGATAGACGGCCCCGTCATACCAGTCGCTACCACGCGTAGGCAGACAGAACTCGTCCGTCCCCAGTTCCTGCAACAACCAACGCGGACTGTCGTGGGCAATGTACCAGCGCCAGTGAGTAAACGGACGGTTGAAACGTTGCCATACGGCATCTTGTGAGCTATAAAAAGTCTCCGGGACCACCTGCGAATAAAAATCAGGTTCGACACTACAGGAAGTAGTGCATAGCAGGCAGATCACTCCGGATAAAAACAATTGGAATATATTTTTCTTTTTCATCTTACAATCTTGTATTAGAAGTTAAACTGCATACCTAATGTCCAAGTACGGACGACCGGATAGAAATCGCTCCAGAACTTTTCCGTTCCTTTATCCCAGCCCGTGATATCCACCTCCGGGTTCATGCCGCTATAGCCGGTGATCGTGCAAACGTTACCCACCGTACCGTAAATACGAATCCGGTCGATCAGGTTGTTCGTGTACTTCTTCATCGGAAGCGTATAACCCAGCGTGATCGCATCGATTTTCAGGAATGTACCGTCTTCCAGGAAATAGTCGCAAATCTGCTTTTCGCCCTTGATGTGGTTGAACTTGCCGTAAGCGTCTTTCAAAACATTCAGGTTGCCCTGTCCCTGGATGCCGTAATACATATTGATCGTATTATACACGTCGAAATCGATCCAGCTACGCAGGTTGATGCCTAAATCGAAGTTCTTATAAGTCAAGGTATGGCTCCACCCGATAATCAGTTTCGGAGTATAGTTGCCTATATACTGTTTGTCGTTCTCCGTTTTCTGTGCAGCCGGGATCACCTCGCCATCCTTGTTATACAGCAAGAAACTGCCCTCGTCATCGAACCCTGCGAACTTCCACATATAGAAAGAACCGATTGTCGAACCGGCTTCCATACGGGCTGCATCGCCCGGAGTTCCCGGAGCCACGAAACCATTACCGTTATGATAGGAGTTGTCACCCTCCAACGTCAGGATCTTTCCGGTATTATGGCTCAGGTTCATGCTGGAAGACCAAGTGAAGTCTTTTGTACGAATAATGTCGCCACCGACTTCGAACTCCCAACCTTTACTTTCCATACTACCGATATTCTGCATCTGGCTGCCCTGCGTATAAGGTGGCTGCGGGACCTTCACACTGAACAGAAGGTTATCCACCTCACGCCGATAGTAGTCGAACTTGCCATACAAGCGTCCTTCAAAGAAAGAGTAATCGACACCCAAGTTCCACTCCTTCTTTTCTTCCCATCCCAAATTAGGATTGACATTTTGCGATTTACCGTATGAGTACGCCCATGTTCCGTTCGGCATCATCCAGTTCGTGTCCGAGCCTAACATATTGGCCATATAAGTCGCACTAAAGTCATTATTACCGGTCACACCGTAACCGAAACGGATCTTCAAGTCGTCCAGCCAGTCAAAGTCTTTCATGAACTCTTCGTTCGAGATACGCCATCCTGCCGTTGCAGACCAGAAGTTCGCCCAACGGTTGTCGGCCGCAAACTTGGAAGAGCCCTCATGCCGGATAGATGCGGAAAGCATATATTTATCCTGGTAGGAATAATTGGCACGGGCAAAGAAAGAGAACAGACGTTCCGTAACCGATTTGCCGGAGCTCATGCCGGCCTTGCCATCCGTCAGGTAGCTGCCTTGGCCTATATCCCAGTACTTGATGCCATCGACCGAGAAATTATAGTTATCCATACCGAAGTTTTCTCCGTTGACTTCAAAATAAGAATAACCGGCCGTTGCATTCAGATTATGTCCTCCTTTAAAGTCTTTTACATAGGAGAAATATCCTTCTGAAGTCAGGTTTTCCGTCTTGCTGAAAGCCAGGTGGGCATGCCCCTTACGCGAATTGTCAATCTCGCTTCGGTGTGTGCTGGGCCAATATTGGTGCAATTCCCATTGACGGTTTTCATACCCGACAACCTGCTGGTAATTCAAACCCGGAATAGGCTTGATATTCAACTTCAGGTTTACTTCCGGCTTGAACCATTTATCCAATCCGTAGTAATCTTCCAGCATGGCATCCGCAACGACGTTATAGTCCAACGATTCGTTGATCCACACGTTATAGCCTGTTTCGCTATCCGGATCGTACGGCGAGCGGGTAGGGTTGTTACGCATGGCTTGCTGGAAATTCGGATAGTGGTTGTTACGGGCAGCCTGGCGATAATCCACGGCCGGACGGACTTCCAGCCAATCATCGAACAACTTGAAAGATGCGTTCACACGTCCGCCATAATCCTGACGTTCGTCCTGCAACGCGATACCCTGGTTCTTTTCATAGAAGAAAGAAGTATAAACCTGTGCCTTTTCCGTACCCATTTCCAATGCAAGATGGTGTTTTTGGGAGAAGTTGCCCTTATTAATCAACTCATCCCACCAGTTTGTATCGGAACCGTAATCCGTACCGATATTATGTTCGGCATATTCACGGCCGGACAACATTTCGGGAGCATTGTAGTTTTGTTTTTTCGTAAACTCGTTGCTGTACGTGAGTCTCACTTTCCCGTTCGTATCCGAGCCGCTCTTGGTCGTAATCAGGATCACACCAGCGGCTGCACGTGTTCCGTAGATAGCACCGGCAGAAGCATCTTTCAACACATCGATAGACTTGATATCATCCTGCGTCAACGAACGGATATCGCCACCAGGAAAACCATCGATCACGATAAGAGGAGCTTTTCCTGAATTGATGGAAGTCATACCGCGAAGCTGGAATGTCGTACCGGAATTGGCACTTCCCAAGTTGTTCATCACCAAACCGCCGATCTTGCCTTGCAAGGACGCCGAGATATCCGCCCCGCTCACACCGACCATCAGGTCATCGGCCTTCAACGAGGTGATGGCGCTGGTCACCTGCTTCTTGTCCAAAGAACCATAGCCGATCACCACAACTTCTTCCAATGCTTTGGCATCTTCAACCAGCTTCACATGGATGGTTGCCTGGTTGCTGACCTTCACTTCCTGGGTTGTATAACCGATAAAGGAAATCACTAAAGTCGAGTTGTTGGGTACATTCTGCAAAACGACCTTTCCGTCCATATCCGAGATATTTCCGTTCGTAGTTCCTTTCACAACAACATTAGCTCCCGCTACCGGTCCCATTTCATCCTGAACCATAATCGTCACGGTCTTTCCTACTTGATCAGGCACTGCATTCTCTATCCGATCCGAGGTTAACAATTCAACATTCTCACCAGCCGCAAATACTCCTGTCGTCAGACAAAAGAGCAGTCCGCAAGTGACTTTCGATACTCGAGATATTGAACCTTTCCTTCTTAGAGGATGGCCACAATTCTGTTTTTGTTGCATTTTCTGTATTATTATAAAAAGGTTAATAATAAATCGATCTAAGCCTGAGGCTTATCACACTCTAAACAAGACTTAAAGTCTTTCTGTCAGTTTTCTCTATTCCTATCTCATAGGCCTATATATTTAAGTTGTCCATATAAACTATTTTTAATTAATACAGGCAGTTAAAATGACTATAGTCTTAATAGAACTACGGTATTTGTTTTCGGATTTTATGATATGGTTTGAATATTAACAGAAGCGGATATAGGTCTTACTTTTCATCCCCTCAAACGAAGTTTTCCAAACAAATAAGTATATCTGCAGTAGTACATTATAAGCAGTTTGAGAACTTTCCAATGTCTCTTCCTTTGAAACTTTTTGGAAATCAATCTTTTTATTTGGATATTTTTGTTTAATTTTACGCCCAACTGAATGGTATTGTTAAAACATATCCGAGGTAAGAGTTTGGTAATGTGTTTTTAATGAATTTTCAATCACAATACACGGTAGGTTTGTAAAAATACCGTAGTTCTATTAAGACTGTAGTTCTTTTCTTTCCAACAAGAAGTTTCTCCGATTGATTTTTTATAAAGGGATGAAAAGGCTTTTCTGTACTTCTGCCAGCACAAGTATTCTGATAAATCAAAATAACACCCCGTCTCTATCTTACCGGACATTTTATTACCGATCAAACAATTAGGCTGACACTTCAATATAGCAAGTCCGCCCTTACAGACTCTCCCGCAAGGCAAATCAAGCTACATTTGCATGTATTCCCTGCTCCATAGGCATATGTTCCAGGTTTCATAAGCATGTATTCGAGCATACATAGGCACATACGGATAGAAAGATAAGGACCTTTTACGACAAAAGTGCCGACCTTCATGCAAGAAAGTCGGCACTTTTATAAGATCCGGTCCCCTATTTTGAGAAAAAACATTGCCGGAAACGTTCTATTTTGTCTGGAAGCATCCGTCGGACGGACGGTTCCGGATAATCATTTTGCCTGCTATCCTCGACTATTTCTATCACGGCCGGCAGACATAAGCTGATCGGCATCCTTTCAGCAGACAAAAAGATTCATATGACTCCATTCCGGTGGCAGAACGGAAATCCTTATCTCCGCGAGAATACGATAAACACAGCCGTCCGATCCTTATCCCGGCTACAGCCAATAGAAACCGGAGCCTGTTTGACGTTTTGTCATTTTGACAAAGATCATTCCATCGGAACTTCCATCAAAAGTACGGTCGCATGTTTCAATACCTCTATGGCAATGCTGTCGGTGTCCCAGAAACCGGCGCCGTCACGTTTGGAAAGGACTGTGTTGGCAACCTCCACTTCGCCTTCGATCACGAACAGGTAAACGCCGTTCTTCTTGCCATGCAGTTTGTATTCCTTCACCAGTCCCGCATCCAACGTACCCATCGAGAACCAGGCATCCTGGTTGATGGAAGCCGGGGCGGAGCCGTCCGGCGCAATCATCACTCCCAACTCATTCTTCTTCAGAACGGGGCGGATATCATAGCTTTTATAATGAGGTGCTGTATTCTCCTCGCGCGGGAACACCCAGATCTGGAGGAAATCCAGCTGCTCTTCACCGCTATCATTGAACTCGCTATGGAAAATCCCCGTACCTGCACTCATCACCTGGATATCGCCCGGAGTAATCACTTCGCTGTTCCGGATACTGTCGCCGTGACGCAAATATCCTTTCAACGGAATAGAGATGACTTCCATATTCTTGTGTGGATGTGTATCGAAGCCCTCTCCCGGAGCGACAGAGTCGTCATTCAGGACCCGAAGCATGCCAAAATGTACTCGCTTCGGGTTGTAGTAATTGGCAAAACTAAAAGTGTGATGGGTCTTCAGCCATCCATGATTTGCATACCCGCGAGTATTGGCTTTATCCACTACTGTTTTCATAAATAATCCTCCTTTGTTAATTTCATCTATATAACACTCCGGATTATGGAAAAGTTGCTGATACGGGCTGGCACCGATGTCCGGATATTCTTGGCTTCCCCATACACGAAAGAGAGAAAATAGGCAAAAACATAATTTTCTTTAGTCTCGACAATACATGATACAAGAGAATTGAGTACTTTTGTACCCTAATAAAATCATCCCGTAAATATAAACACTATGGCAGTTTACTTAAACGATGTATCAAGAACATTCGGCGAATACTTGCTTATTCCAGGTTTAACAACCAAACAATGTGTGCCAACCAACGTTTCGCTGAAAACTCCGCTTGTGAAACACAAAGTGGGCGAAAAGCCTGCGATCGAACTAAACATTCCTTTTGTTTCAGCGATCATGCAATCCGTGTCCGGTCCCAAGTTGGCCATCGAACTGGCCCGCAACGGAGGACTGTCTTTCATCTTCGGTTCACAACCTATCGACAGCCAAGCTGAAATGGTCCGGAAAGTAAAGAAGTTCAAAGCCGGTTTTGTAATCAGCGACTCCAATCTGACGCCTGAAAATACGTTGGCAGATGTAATCGCTCTAGTACAGCGCACCGAACACTCTACGATCGGTGTGACGGACGACGGTACTCCTAACGGTAAATTGCTGGGTATGGTGACCAGTCGCGACTATCGTGCAGAAAAGGATTCTCCCGACAAGAAGGTGAAAGAATTCATGACTCCGTTCTCCAAACTGATCGTCGGCGAACTGGGCATGACATTGAGTGAAGCCAACCAGATCATCTGGGATCACAAACTGAACACGTTGCCGATCATCGACAAAGAACAGAACTTGCAATATTTCGTCTTCCGCAAAGACTACGACAGCCACCGCGACAATCCGAAAGAGTTGTCCGGCAGCGATAAGAAACTGCTCGTAGGCGCGGGGATCAACACACGCGACTATATGGAACGTGTTCCTGCGCTGGTTGAAGCGGGTGTCGATGTATTGTGTATCGACTCGTCCGACGGCTATTCCGAATGGCAGCAGGCAACACTGCAATGGATCAAGAAAACGTATGGTGACAAAGTGCTGGTCGGTGCCGGTAATGTTGTCGACAAGGAAGGTTTCGACTACCTGGTCGAAGCCGGAGCCGATTTCATCAAGGTAGGTATCGGTGGCGGTTCCATCTGTATCACCCGTGAACAGAAAGGTATCGGCCGCGGACAGGCTACCGCATTGATCGACGTGGCACAGGCACGCGACGAATATATGAAAAAGACAGGTATCTATGTGCCCATTTGCAGCGACGGCGGTCTGGTGCATGACTATCACATGGTTCTTGCTTTGGCGATGGGTGCGGACTTCCTGATGATGGGACGTTATTTCGCCCGCTTCGACGAATCTCCGACGAAGAAGATGAAGATCGGTAACAATTTCGTAAAGGAATACTGGGGCGAAGGTTCGAACCGCGCCAAGAACTGGCAGCGTTACGACATGGGCGGCAGCGAAGCACTTAAGTTCGAAGAAGGTGTCGACAGCTATGTGCCATACGCTGGAAAGATGAAAGACAACCTCAACCTCACATTAGGCAAAATAATCGCCACGATGTGCAGCTGCGGAGCTATCACCATTCCCGATTTGCAGAAGAACGCCAAAATCACATTGGTTTCCTCAACCAGTATCGTGGAAGGCGGAGCGCATGACGTGATCTTGAAGGAACAGAACTAAAAAACAGACTATTTATTCATAAAAAAGAGAGTATCCGGTTTTTCCAGATACTCTCTTTTTATTTAGGCTTACTTACGAATACTGTTTACTTGAATATAGAACTTAATACCTCCCCTGTCCAAGGTAAAGGTTTCTCCACATCAAACAAACGGAGGATCGTAGCTGCCGTATTCACGGTATTATTGGGTTCCGTGATCTTGAACCCTTTGCGTATTCCGGGACCGGTGATCCCCCAGGGAACAATCATCTCATTCGTGCTGACTCCGCCATGTCCGTATTCAATACCTCCGTGATCCGTCAGGAACATAAAATGAGTGTCTTTATACAAGCCGTCCCGTTTCATCTTTTCAAGAAATTTCCCGATCTCGACATCCGCTTCTTCAATAGACTTGATATATTCCGGAGACATCCATTTATGTTTATGCCCGGCATGATCGGTATGCACGGAATAAAGAAATACCAAAGTGGGATTACCTTCATTAGCCTTCAGAAAAGAAAATGCCTTTTCATAATTCGGGACATAAGCATCCTGTTCCAAATAGCTGACTTCATCCAAATACTTCTTGTTATACGGATAGAACAGATTTATCCAGTTATAATAAAAAGCCGTCTTCATCTGCGGAACTGCATCCTTAAGGATTTTAAATACCGATGGATAATAACCATCACTGTCCGTATGGATGGCAGGCAGCTTGAATTTGGATATTTCCCAACTGTTGTCAACAACTCCATGCTGTTCCGGACCACTTCCCGTCAAATGGCTTGTCCAATTGGGCAAAGTCACCGAAGGCATAACCACCCGCGTATCAAGCGAAAGGGAACCATCAGCCAGCAAGGCATCCAAATTCGGAGTTCTTGCTTTCAGAAATCCTTCCACACAAATACCATCGAGAGATATCAGGACCACACGCTTGGCTTTCGCTTTGCCAACCCCATCCGTCATAGCAGCAGCAGGAATGGGAAGAGAGGCCGAACCTAAAGCCAACGCACCTGCAAGCCCCTGCTTGAAAAATGTTCTTCTTGAATTTTTCATGATAATTTTATTATACGATTTTCCCCTGAAGCAAGTCTGAAATTCTTCAACCGCTTCTCTTTATCTCCAATAACCAACTTGTCCAACTGTAAAGAACCTTTCAGGACTTCGATCGTAGCAGTATCATCTGTAACGGTACAAGTACCCCAGGCATAACCGTTGCTCCAGAAATAACATCCCGGCCGGTCCGTGAAATGCATCCGTCGATCCACTCCTGAATATTGGAAATCGCTCAACGCGATTACTGCTGCCCAACTTGCCATCGAACGGGCATAGTGATGTCCGCACTCCGCCTCGCTGAACGGATTCCGCTTCGCCCCGTCATGACGGTCACGAATCGCACAGATGCAAGTCAAGGCCTCCTTTTCCATACTTTCGTATATCATGCCGACAGCGGCACAATATTCGAAACCGGTCATCACTTCGGCAAAGTAAGGGAAAGGGACTTCCAGTCGTCCTTTCGGCCAGGAGGCCATCAGCAGACCGGACTCATCTCCCATCACATACGAACGCATATTATTAAAGTAACGGCTGAAATCCTTCACATAATTATATTTCATGATACTTCCCAATGTCGTACGGATATGCTCCTTATCTCCCAGATATCCCAAACCGCATATATGGGCCATATACTGTCCGACCAACTGATCGACCAGGCAACCTTTTCCCAATTGAAACGGCGGAACCTTCACGTCCGGATTCCGCATATCCAGATATTCAAATGTTTCGGGATCGGTTATCTTATGTTCATAATATTCCCCGTTAAACAGATTGGCATCCATCCAGATGCTTCCCTGCCGGAACAAAGTATTGCATTTCTTGGCAAACGTCTTATCCTTCATGGCTAAAGCCATTTTCTCAGCCGCCTTTAAGGCTCCCATATACCAGAAGCCCATTTGAGGATTCGGACCGAAATAGTTCACATCCATCGTGTTATGCTGCGAACCTTCCATGATGCCGTCCTGATTGCCATCCCAACCTTTGTCGGTCCAGGCATAAGCAAGCACTTTCTTTACTTGCCCCCAATTCTTTTGCAGGAACTCATCGTCTCCCGACAACTGCCAATCCCGGTAAATCTTCATGACACATCCCATCTGGCCGTCCGCCGCAGCCGAATTACCTTTCGCTGCTTCCGATAAAGGCAAGGAAGCCCGGAAATTCATCAGCCCGTTTTCTTTCGTCGCATAGTTGAATTCCACATCACGCATCGTCTTTGCCAATTCACCGAAAAGAAACGGTGTCGCCACCTCGTAGTTCCAAACATGCGTGCAGCTGCCGGCACAAGAACCGAAACGATCCATCACGCCTTCCCATCCCATCAAATGTCCGCTAGGTAAACGAAAGACCGTTTGCGAACGCAATGTTGCCAGATTAAACAAAGCAGCCTCTTTGACAACATCAGGATAAGTCGATTTCAGGAAGGCATGCACAAAAGAGAGCGTCTGCCTTTCCATTTCCGGAATCTGAGGTACGATTGCCTCGGCCGCTTCCCAGGCATCCGGGAACCGAGTGCTGTAATAGTTCCCGACAATTGTTTCCGACCAAGCTTTCCGGTTCGGGAAATTCCAAGTCAGGTAGAAAGTAAACGTTTCCGTACTGCCAGGTCCCACTGTCTTCTTTACCGCCAGCGAAGCCATCGGGTCTTCATCCTCCTGTCTGTCCCGCTCCGTCAGTTCGCCATCAGCACTAAAATCATCCCAAAAGTTAAGAATACCATTATTCCAATTATCCGCCCGCGAAGAAGTCCGGTAGGTGACCCCTTCTACTGCCTGAGTGGTCAAGGCCACCGTTCCATAAGCCGGATCATTCTTATCTACCCCGTCCGAATATAGGTAGAGGCCTTGCAAGCCGTTCTTTTTACGAAACTGGTTTTTATTGTCTTTCGCGCCTGTCGGAATGTAATCTCCTTTCCAGTCAGTCCTGAACTTACTGCCGTCCTTCCCGATAAAATTGCGCATCGAACCACAAACGGCTACCTCCAAAGGACGGTCGGTCGTATTTGTCACCTCATAAGCCAACACGGCAATCGGCATGCCACTGGCATCTGCGTCTCCCGGTACCAACGGATTGAATCCTTTGACCGTCACTTTCACCGGCAATTGCCGGTCGGAAAGATGCACTTGTCCGAACGGATAAGCCGCCTCGAAAGTAGCATCGGCAAAACGCGGCATACCGTGATGGTTCACCGGCCGCCCCTCATAATGCAAATACTCCTGCGGATATAAAGGACCTGCAAGCAGGGTAGTCATAGCCTCTCCCGTCTGCGGTTTTGCATAAATTGCAAAGAAAGGTGCATTATTGCCGGTCGTCACCGTACTATATTTCTTACCAGGGACATTCATAATCTCCCAATCCCGCAACTCTCCCCGGCCTCCCAAAGAGACCGTTCCAGTCCCGATTCCTCCCAAAGGCAATGCCACCTGGTAAAGATGTTCCCGGTCATATTGTTTCAGAACCGGCCATGTTTGCGGCTTCCATTCTTGGGAAAAGACGGCTCCGGAAACAAACATACAAATCGTTAACAGCTTTAATCTATTCATAACTCCAAAATTAATTCAAGGCATACAATGCTCAAAGGGCTAATATACTTAAATATTATCCATTTCGGCCTTTTTTAACGGAAAAGATATCCGATATACCCATTATTACATCGGAGAGTTATAATCTTGAAAGGTTCAAAAGCTTGCCATAAAAAAGAGGATAAGCTATGTTAGCAAAACAAACAACAACCCTTATTGGGACGTTTTACTGTTTGGATTGAAAACCCAAGCAATCCGTGTCTGACATTTTTCTCTTTTATACCCGAATTAATAAGCAACCAGCAAAACGAGCACAGCAGGAAATCGAAAAACAAAATCCCTTTATGCTCAAAAAACAGAATATCCTAACATTGTGGAAAAGCTGAACTCCCGGAGAATTGCCTATAGTAAACGAATGTGTTTTGTTGTTAACGAAACAATGTTATACAATAACTCCCTTCCCAGATCAGGATAAGAAGGGAATTATAACCCGGATTTTGCATCAATTGCATTACGATGGCTAACCTTATGCATTAGCCATCCTAACTCATAGGGTTAGCACTTGTAAAGCGATGCCTTACTTTCTATACCTTATTTACCGGATGGCAGCCTGTCTACCACCATCGGACGGACAATATTTCCTCCTAACGAAACAATACTATCCTTGACAAACATATCTACGACAAACGAATTGCGAGGATGTATCTCAGACTCACTTTTGTGCGCATGGAAGACATAGCGCATCTTACCTTTCATATCGACAAAAGGAGCACCGTGACCGACGCCAACTAGCCCATCGCACTTATGCAACACGGGATTGCCTTCGTACTTTTTCCACGGGCCGAAAGGCGAATCCGATGTGGCAAAGCCTACCGCATAGTCCTGGCTTGTATAGCCGTTTGCCGAATAAATCAGATAATAGACGCCATTCTGTTTAAAGACGGAAGGACCTTCCACTACTTTGGGAAGAACCAATTCCCACGGTTCTTCGGCCTTGAAACATTGTGTCAATGTTTCTTCCTTGATCTCTTTCAGGTTCTCTTTCAGCTCTGCGCACCAGATGACATTGCCGTCGTTGAAACGAACGAAATATAGATAGGCTTTTCCGTCTTCGTCAAAAAAGACGGAAGTATCGATGCTCTTTTCCTCGCGGATCGGCTTATGCTCGTCCTGCTTGAACGGACCCAAAGGAGAATCTGCCGTAGCAACACAAATATGCTCTTCCGTCGAATAGAACATGTAGAACTTCTTATCTTTTTCAACATAATAGACTTCCGGCGCCCAGAACATCGATTCGCCGTACGAGTTCGCATGGCTAAGCGACAAAGCCGAGGCACGTTCCCAGTATTCGAGGTCTTTGGAGTAATAGACGTCAAAACCGGTTCCGACATTCGTCCCGTAAATATAGTAGAGGCTGTCATGTACCAAGATGTAAGGATCAGCCAGAGGGACCGTCTTGGACAAGACAGTTACCGGCTTTTCTTCTTCTACTTTTCCTTCTTCCTTTTTATCGGATTCGGAATCCGAACAACTCATGCAAAAACAAAGGGAGAACGAAAACAATAAAGTAATCCATTTCTTATTCATAAAATCATCAGTTTAATTATTTAATAACAGGACGAAACGCACCGTAAGAAGGCTCCAATTTATCAACGTAAGGCCAGCCGTCTTCATCCCACAAAATGCGGTCCAACAAAACTTGCCGTTGCGCATCCAAACGTTCCAGTTCAAAAGCATGGTAAAGCATCCACGTGTTCTTTTCGTCATCTTCGAGAAGGGTGGAATTGTGGCCGGTCCCGACAAAGCGGTCATTCTTATGCAGGATTACTTCATGCTTGTTATCCAACATTTGTCCTCCCTGTTTATCGACATACGGGCCGAAAAGGTCTTTCGAACGCGCCACAACTGTGGTGTAGGTGCTTTTCTGTCCTTCGCAACAAGAGCCGATAGAGCCGATGAGGTAGTAGTACCCGTCGCGTTTCCACAGGTTGATTCCTTCGTAAGCGTTGCCAGCGATCTGGCGCTTGGTGTCAAGTTTAGGCGTGATCATCACATCATCTGTCACGTCCAGTTCCATGATATAAATTCCGAAGAAGCTCCCCCAAAGCATATAATACTTGCCGTCTTCCTCATAGAAATACTGGTCGATGGAGTTCTCTACATTCACTTCACGGCTGTCAAATACTTTGCCTTTCGGTGTGAACGGACCTTCGGGAGAATCGGAAACGGCATAACCAACGGTGCTAACCCAATGATTGCCCCATTGCGCCAAAGAATAGAAAAGAACATATTTGCCTTTCACATAGCGAATCTCCGGGGCCCAAAGATGAGCACGTTCTTTGACATCCTTGTTGTCGGGCAAGAAGTCTGGACGAGTCTCATCAGTGAAGGCAGTTCCTATCTCTTCCCATTTCACCATATCTCTTGATCGAAAAATCGGCAAGTTACGGATATCTTCAGTCGCATATAAATAAAAATAACCATCTTTTGCTCGCATGGCAGTCGGATCAGGTGCAGCAATCCGTATCACCGGATTATGATAAGCTAGTTGTGAATCATCAACTTTCGGAATATCCTGCCCATCCGAATTTCCAGTATTACCATTTCCACTACAAGCAGTGCAATAAATAGCACAAGACAACAAGAAAAATTTTTTTACATTCTTCATTTTCTATCTATTTTTATGAAGAAGCTATTACAATAGTACATATCAAAAATATAAACTTTTGCAACAGCTTCTTCTTTACAAAATCATTACTTCCAACCCGGATTCTGTTCCATATTCGGGTTCATCTGCGTTTCGTTATACGGAATCGGATATAACCAATAATGGTCTCCCCCCCACGCATAATGATAAGTTGCCTGTCCCCAAACCTGTCGCAGACCGTTCACCACCTGTTTGCCGTTGTCGTCATATGTGGCAAACTTTTTGTCCTTCCAAGTCTTCCAACGAAGTTCGTCAAAGTAAATCAGGTCTTCACCAAGCAATTCCCAATACCGTTCGTTCCGGATACGTTCACGCATATCAGCTTGGCCCATCACGGTCGTTGGGACATTGGAGTTGAGCAATTGGGCACCGGCACGAGCACGTACCTGATTGACAACAGTAACCGCTTCGTCTATCTTGCCCTGTTCGTTCAATGCCTCAGCAAGGTTCAACAGAACATCAGCATACCGGATTTTCGGCATATCAATACCAGTACCTTTTTGGCTACCTTCACCGACTCCTTCCGTCACGAATTTACGGTTCAGATAATAAAACATCGCCTGCGTATCAGTACGCAAATCACTCGCTTCACGCGTAATCGTACCATCCGCATTTTGTGTTTCTATCCACTGGCTACGGAACGGATAGCGGTTTGTAAAGTAATTATCAGCACCTCCGTCACCTCCTAAATAGGTGGCATACGGCGTAATGACACTCATTTCTAAACGCGGATCACGCTGTTCGTAGGCCTTGCGAATACGAGCTTCATTGCCACTCGGCAGATAATAATCCATATTGGCCCCCTGCTCTTTCGCATTTGCGATTTCTGATTCCGTCAAGTTATCACGCAAGAAAAAGACACGGCGTTCATTGACCGTCAACTTATAATACTCGGGAATGATCTTCGACCAGTCGAACTTGCTTCCATCCGCACACTCATAGGTATCAACGAAATCCGGATTGACCAAATAGTTATTCCACATGGAACCATAAGTACAACGATTACCAAATCCCCGGTTCTTAGAATTCCAATAACCATCCTCTTCGATGCACTGGACAGAGAAGATCATCTCATCACACTGCTCATTGACCTCCTTGAACAACATCTTATAGGCATTCGCACCGGAAGTAAACAGGCGATAACCACAATCACCGACCTTTTTGAAGTCAGCTTCAGCAGCCCCCCAGTTCTCCAACCACAGGTATATCTTGCCTCTGAGCGCATACGCTGCACCTTTCGTAATGTGACCATAATCATTGTCGCCGCTGTTGTATTTATCCGGCAAATTTGGCTCGTTGATGCAATCAGTCAAATCCTTAATCAACTCATTCCAGAGATCCGTCATAGAAAGACGGCTACCCTTCGCTTCTTCGATGTTCTTGATTGGCTCTGTATAATAAGGAACACCACCAAACAGCAAGTTCAATTCATAATACCAATAGCTACGGAGAAATTTGGCTTCAGCAATCAAACGTGCTTTCTTCGCTTCCGGAAGCCCTACCACATCCGGCATATTAGCAATCACATCATTGCAACGGATGATAAACTTATAGTTGTCATGCCAAATCCAACTCGGACCATCTCCTGATGTCGTCTGGTTGCCAAACAGCATACCAAAGTTACGCCAGTTCGCATCGCGATCCATCACTGCCGAAAAGCAATCGAACCACATATTATAGTTATCATTATACAAATGGTTCAATCCATTGTATAAGCCGGTAACAGTCTGTTCAGCCATCGTGGCATCTGCCCATACCTCTCCTTCACTCGGCTGGTTTTTCGGAGTCAAATCCATATCTACACAACCTGTAAAGAACAAACCTGACAAAATTGTTGCTGAAAAAAGTTTTGCCATGTCTTTTATAATTCCCAAATTATTCTTGTCCATACTTTTTTTCACAATTTAATTAGAATGTCACATTAACACCAACCGTATACTGGCGGATCGGCATATAACCGTCACCGGCCATACGTTCCGGATCGCTACCTTCGAACTTAGTGATTGTCAGTAAATTTTCGCCAGACAGATAAACTCGTGCATTCTGAATGAAGGCTACTTTCATCCATTCTTTCGGAAAGGTATAGCCTATCGTCAGGTTTTTCAGCTTTATGTAGTTACCATTCTTCAGATGCCAAGAACTGGTAGCACTTGCCTGACCGCTGTTCTGATAACCAACGAGACGTGGCGTTTCGGAATAAATGTTCGTACGCGGATCATTCGGATTTTCAGGATCGAAGAAATAGTGATCATAAGCAATGTCATATCCGAGACCATATCCGTGCGTAACACTGACGCTGTTTTGCGTTTGTTTGTAATAATCGATCTTGAATCCGGCTGCTCCCGCCCAGTTCATCGATAGGTCAAAGCCCTTCCATGTCATGCTTGCCTGCAAGCCGAAGTAGTATTTCGGTCTCCAAGAAACACTTTGAAAATCGCGATCGTCATCATTACCATAAATACCATCTCCGTTATAGTCAGCATAAATCATATCCCCATACCAAATCTTATCTTTGCCGATCGCTTGGTTTGGGTAAAACTTATAACCAGCATCAAACATCGCCTGCAACCATTTCATATCAGCCTCAGTACGGATCATTCCGTCTTTCGGTCCCCCATTAATATTCACTGTCCCATCACTATTGAAATAAGAACCGTTACCTTTGTATGGATTCATCATATAATATTCATTCATCTCGTGGCCTTCCACGATCAAGTTGGACGAACCGTTTGCTACCGTACCAACATTCTGATACCACACTTTATTGCCGTTGGCATCCGTACGCCATTCGCGGACCAACTCCCCTTTATATTTCGTCACTTTATTCTTATTATAAGTAAAGTTTCCTGAAACCGAGTAAGAGATGTCTCCGACACGGTCATTCCAACCCAAAGTAATTTCAAGCCCTTTGTTGTTAACACCTGCCAGATTCTGGAGCGGAGAAGTAAATTGGTTCAGAGATTCCGGAAGCGTCGGGCGATATAAGATTCCATCCGTTTTTTTGTCATATACTTCGATCGTTCCGTTCAAACGGTTGTTCAAAACACCGAAATCAAGGCCTATATTGGTAATAGCCGTTTCCTCCCATTCCAAAGCGTAGTTGGAGAAAGTAGTCATGGCTAAACCATTGGATTTATTGCTATTGAACGCATAGTTGTAACCTGAACCGTAAAGTGCCTGCCACTCGTAATTACCAATGGAATTATTACCCAACTTCCCCCAAGATGCACGCAGCTTCAAATTACTCAACCAATCTATATCTTTCATGAATTCCTCTTCAGATATACGCCAACCGGCAGAGAAAGAAGGAAACAGCCCCCAACGAGAATCGGGAGAAAAACGAGAAGAACCATCATAACGCATGTTCATTTCGAACAAGTAACGATTGTCAAATGCATAATTGATGCGACCGAACCAAGAACGAGAAGAATATTCGTATGAAGAACCCTTAATATAATAAGGATCCGTCATGGCATCAAAGTCTGTCAAATTGACACTTGACATACCTTCCTTACAAATATCCACTTCGTCTCCCCAGTTACGCGATTCTTCATAACCGATCAATGCACCCACATCGTGCTTTCCATAAGTATGCGCCCAACTCACCAGCATATTGGTTTTCCAGTACTTTTCACGTCTTTCCCAATCATACACCTTATAAGTAGCCATATCCGTAGAAGTCGGAGGCGTACTCAAAGTCATTGTACGGTTGAAACTGTACTGTTCTTTATAATCAGAAGGTTGCCATCTGTGATGGTTTGTAAACTGATCATAATAAAAGTTGGCTGTAAACTTGAAGTCTTTCAAGAACTTCACTTCTATATACGGGTTCACGAAATATTTGTTCTGCTTGTAGTAACCATACGAGTTACTCATATTCAGCAATGGGTTTCCTGCCTGCCCGTCTTCTTCGTTAGTTTCGATTCCACCATATTTGCCGTCATAATAAGGATAAACACCTGGGGTCACCTTCTGCATGTTCAATCCCCACATATCGCCCAGATTATTGCGATCCTGATCGGCGTTATACCCCCAAGCACGCATTCCTACAGTCAGGAAATCGGTTACTCTCGACTCGATGTCACTACGCAAATAATATTTCTTTACCCCCGACTCGATAACCAAACCTGGATTATTCAGGTAAGTACCCGAAATCGCATAGTTAGTACGCTTTTCCGCACCAGTCAAGCTGATAGTATGTTCCTGCATCCATTTCGGGTCATAAACGACATCATACCAATCCGTATTCGGATGCGTCACATAATTCGGTATGCCAGCGACATTCGTCGCGTTCGGGTTATTAGCTGCTTCACGCCACTCATTGATCGTCGACTGGGAGAACTTGGCCGCCTGGTTCGTGTTGAGATAACCTTCGTTGACAAACTCCATATAATCCGCATAATCCGTTACCTGACGAATCAGCTTGGCCGGAGTCTGGTAAGAAAACTTGCCCGAATAGGTCACATTGATTTTTCCATCCGAACCACGTTTCGTCGTAACCAAGATTACCCCATTAGCCCCTCTGTTACCGTAAATGGCACAAGAAGCGGCATCTTTCAAGATGGAGATCGAAGCCACATCATTTGGATTCACTTCATTGAGGCTCATCTCCATTCCGTCCACAAGGATCAGTGGGCCAGCATCGTTCATCGTACCCACACCACGGATCAAGATGGAAGAACCTTCGGCATTCGGCTGGCTACTAGTATTCATCACATTGACACCAGCCGCCATACCTGACAACGATGCGGCGATCGTGGTAACCGGACGGCTCAGCTTCTCATCCGTAAAATTTAGACTGGCTACAGATCCGGTCAAATTCACCTTCTTCTGAGCAGCATAACCGACAACAACAACTTCTTCAAGAGCTTGGGTGTCATCTTTCAATACGATTTCGAAAGCCCCTTTATTACCCACTACAATCTCTTGGGCCATGTAACCGATATAGGATACCGAAAGTTTAGAATCGGCAGAAACGCCTTCCAGCGTAAATTTCCCGTCCATATCGGTTATTGTTCCGTTGGTAGTGCCCTTTACCGAAACATTCGCTCCGACAACCGGTTCGCCATTAACATCGCGGACAACTCCGGTGACAATCTTTCCCTGCTGGTGAACGCCAGCCTCCTTGACAGTTATGATAATGTTTTTATTCGATATCGTATAACTACAATTCGGGAGAATTGTAGTCAGTATATCTGATATACTGAGATCCTCAGCATTCAATGTGACACGTTTGTCCACGTCTATTATTTCGTCATTATAAAAGAACGTAAACTCACTGCAATTTTCAATTTTCTTTAATACCTCTTTGACTGTTGAGTTTTTCATATTGAGGCTAATCCGGACAGTCTGAGAATAAGACTCTGTAGCATAAAGCCCACTTAACATGAAAGTTAACATAAACAGGGCTAAATTCATCACCCTGGTTTCTTTTTGAATAAAAGAATACAAAAGACCCTTTCGGTTAAAATAAATCATATTCTATATAGATTTTCAGTTAAACTTTATCGCCGAAACCAAATACCGGACGATAGATTAATTATTTTTTTCGACAGACGAATGCAACCCACATACACCTATCCTCTTTTTTCACAATAACATCATTTGTCTATTCCCATAAGCAATCTGTTTTTAAAGTTAAACATTTATTTTCGAGGAGTTATATATACTTTATTTTTCTTTATCTCATACCTAATCGGAGCAATCAGACTCATCGCCTCCATCACCTCTTCGATGCTCTCCTGCCGGATTGTGAAAGAAAGACGAGTGGCAGCGGCAAACTGCTTCGGGCATTCAATGTCCATATTATAGCGTCCCTCCATACTGATTAAGATATCAGCCAGACAGTCGTTGTCAAATACCAGGCGGTCTTTGATCCAATCGGTATATAAACCGGCTTTGGCTTCTTCGACAGAGGCGGTCTGATCCGACTTACGGTATCTAAACAGTTCATCCGGTTTCAAGTAAACCGGATCTTTCAAGGCTTTTCCCGATATCTTCACACTACCGTTCAGCAAAGCGGTCTTTACAAATTCACCGGAAGAATAGCTATCGAGATCGAAGCAGGTCCCCAAGACCTCTACATCTATCTCTCCCGCCTGTACGACAAAAGGCTTTTTCGCATCTTTCGCCACCTCGAAATATGCTTCTCCCTCCAAAGAGACCAACCGTCTGTCATCGGCAAATTGATTCGGATAAGTCAGTTTAGTTTCCGAATTCAGCCAAACCACCGATCCGTCAGGCAACGTGAACCGGCCTTTGCTTCCTTTTGCCGTAATCAGTTGGTTTTGCACGATGACATCAGGAGCGGAATGCTCCTTCCAACTGCCGATACCATAACCGATTCCCAGCAAAAGCAACAAGACGGCAGCAATCCGCGTCCAACGCAAAACCACCGATAATGTATTTCTCTTCGCAGGCAAGTTCCTCTCCATCCGTCCCTGCTCCAGCAAGATACGGTTTTTCAGTTTCCCCAAAGCGATATCGATCTCCAGCTCGTTTCCGGCAGCGACATTACAAGACAGCCACAGGTCACGAGTTGCAATAAAATCATCCCGATTATCATCCGATTGTTTCAGCCATCGAAGCAATAGCCTCTTCTCTTCCAGTTCAGCCGAGCCATCCAGATAACGGATTATGATTTCGTTGATATCGTGTGTTTCTTCTTTCATTACAGATTCATTTATTAGTAATACAAAAAAAGGTAGTTTTACCCTACCTTCATCCTACAAAGAATTAACGTTTCTTTTTATTCTCCGGCATGAAACTTTCGTTCCACCCTCTGGCTGTCTAAAGAGAAAGACAAGTGACAGCCAACACTAATAAAGGGAATAAGTCCCTTTGGATAAGATATTCTTTCAACCCGGAAAGAGCCTTGCTAATCTGCTTTTCAACCGCTTTGATACTAATATTCAGTTGTTCCGCAATCTCACGGTTCTTCAATCCATAGCTCCGGCTTAACATAAATATTTTATGGCATTGAGGGGGAAGCGTGTTTATATAAGACATGATTTCTTCTTCCAGTTCTTTCAATAACAAGCTCTGCTCGGAATTTTGCATATAAGAGGAAACGTACTGATCCAATATATCCGTCTCTCTCTCAGGTTTCAAAGGGTATACATCCTGTTGTTTCTTATCCAACGCATTCAGAGCATGCGTATATACGGCTTTGAAAAGATAAGACTTTACAGATTCATCCTCAAAACGGATACTTTCACGCCGCTTCCAAAGTTCATAAAAAACATCCTGAACAATATCTTCCGACAAATCCTTATCATTCACAAAACGGAAAGCATACGCCCGCAAAGGTTTGTAGAAACGCTTGAACAGTGTTTCCAAGGCTGCAAAATCCTGAACATATATCTCTCCTGACATGAATTTGTTGTTTTATAAAAAGCAAAAATACAGATATTTTTCATTTAATGCCGGCAGAAGGGGAATATTGATAACTATATAAGCAATATTGCCATTTACAATGCAACCATATTATCACTATCTTTGTTTTATTAATAATAAAAGGAAACAACATGACACCGATTGAATTAACAAAAACGGAATTTATACAGCGAGTAGGAAACTTCGAAGAAAGCCCCAAAGATTGGAAATACGTAGGCGACAAACCTTGTATCGTAGACTTTCATGCTCCCTGGTGCGGCTATTGCAAACGTCTGGAGCCGATACTCGATGAGTTTGCAAAAGAATACGACGGAAAACTCTACATCTATAAAGTCAATGTAGACAACGAAGAAGAACTGGAAGCTGCTTTCAAGATCCGGACGATCCCGACTTTGCTCCTCTGCCGCATGGACGGGAATAAAGAAATGATGCTCGGCACGATGGGTAAACCGGAACTTCGCAAAGTGATCGAAGGCATCTTATAATGTCTCTATCAAATATTAGAATACAGAAGGTATGAATCAGGAAAGCCAAGCGCTAATTCTGATTCATGCCTTCTACTTTTATACGGATCGAGCCTGGAGTCCGTTGGAAGCAGGAACAAAACAGATTCAGATCATTCGTCTTTTGCATGAAATCCTGTAATATCCGGCATTCCTCATCCGACCATGTTTCATAATGACGGGGATATTGTTTACGAACTCTCATTATCGACTCGGATACGTCCGTTTTCTTGATTCCCAATTGCCGGATACGCTTTTTGAAACCGGCCAGATCTTCATCCGTACAGTTGTTTACCGGATCGGCATCAAAGAAACTCGGACAAATCTTATTCCCGACCTGTTCCTGTTTCGTTACAGAGACAGGAATAGGTTCGAAAAGAACGGATTCCGGTTCTATTGCACCTAACTCCTTCCTTAAGTTTGAAATATGCTTCGCTGCTTCTGGAGAAATCAGTTTCACGGAACATTCATGACGGGAATAACTCCCATTTCTACGTGCAGAAAGCCAGTTAAAGGAACCTTCCACCAATACTGAATCATCAATCGCAAGCGATTTATTATGAATGCCTTTCAACAGAATCAACTTAACACCGTTTTCGGTTAAAGCCTTCCGTCCGGCAACGGCCTCCTTCCGCAACACACCGGTTTGTTTGTCACAATCTAAGCGGAAATCCGAATACACCACGACTTCCACACCCCGCTCTACCGCTTCCCGCATCAGAGGAATAAGATTATCATGTTCAATCGCCTGGATCGATATAAAAGGAGATACGATCAGCAACCTTTTTGTCGCATCTTTAAAGGCTTGCCGCAACAAACCGGTGTGTTCCTTCAATGTCGATAAACGTTCGGCCGGCTGGTAGCGGCAAAGCGGTTCCTTTTGCCGATAGATGAAATTGCCGGACACTTCGTTCGCAGGATCGTCAAACAACCATTTTGCCAGGTTACCGACGGGCGTATTTCGTTCGGGATGGAATATATTCATATTCCCGAACACCAGAAAATGATACTGCGCACGCGAAACAGCCACGTTGAGCATATTGTACTTTCCACCTTGCTCCATAAAAAAAGAAGCATCACCGGGAGAATTGACCGATGAAAAGATCACGACCGGACACTGCGCTCCCTGCAAAGAATGAACAGTACCGATCGTCATACCGGCAAACGCTTCTGCCTCCGGCGACTGTTCCGCAAGACTACGGATGATCTCTTCCTGCGCTTTAAATGGGGTGACTACGGCCACTATTTTACGGATCGGCTCCTTGTAAGCGCTTTCCAACTTATCTTTTTCCGTTTCCAGCCAAGAGACGATTGCTGCCGCTTCCGCTCTGTTCAAGACACTGCCCGTCGCCCCTTTTTCACTGACTCCGTTTACATGGACATACCCTTTAGGCGGCAAGTCTTTATACTTCACCTTGTTTCCTTTTTTCGGCAGCAAACGACCATGATACACATAGTCGTTGCAATAAGCAATGATCGGATCGAGACAACGCCTGTGTTCGGTCAAGAAAGCGCCTCTTTCGCCGGCGACTTCGAAACTGCAACTCTTCCGCGCCATCTTCATGATGCTTCCGGACGAGGACAGAAAACCGTTTTCATGCAGAAACGCATACCGATCATCGGACTCGGAGGATACTAAGCCAAAACGTTTCAGATTAATACTGGAATATTCGTCCGAGATGGACCATATCGGTTCGATCTGTTCCACGTCTCCCACTAAAATAGCTTGCTTGGCAAGGCTGAAAGACGGAATTGCCAGTTCGGGAGATACCTGCCCCGATTCATCCACAATCAGCAAATCGATCGCATCATAGAGCGGCGCATCCCACTCCCCATTGTCCGCACAAACCATGTATTTCGGCAAAGAATGGAAAGTCGAAATAAAAACGGGCATCACACAGGCCAAACGCTTCAACCGTTCGGTGTAATCCTCTCGGCCACGTGTCTCCCCCTCTTTATCGCATCCGGCCAAGCGGCGGATGAACTCGGCTTCCCGGTCATGGATGGCATACCAGAACAAAAGATAGCGGTAACTGATATCCAGCCGCACCGCCATATCTTCCGTATAAGGAAGGGCATTATATTCCGGATTGGCAACCAACTTGTCATAGCGTGCCTTAAAATCTTCCGTCTGCTCCCAGCCGCATATCACATCATCATAGCTTGGAAGTTTTTGAAATTTACGGAGCAGTTTACTCAGAAAACCTTTATCCGCCATCTCTTTTCCATATTGTTTGAGACTGGCAACATTCAAGCAGGTTCCAATCTCATCCCGCATCTTCCTCATTTGCCTGCGAAGGAAACGCTGGCATGCAACTTCATCCCGGCAAGATGTCTGAAAGAAACGATTGAAATGTTCCAGATAGAACCCGCGATATTCTTCCAACCGGGCAGGATCGTCATAATCATTCGGAAAGCCTTCACCTTTCGTATTGAGCATCATTTTGTACTGATCCTTTTGTTCGTCTTTGCCTGACAGATACAATCCCAACGTATCCAAACCGGGCAGCCAGCGGAGAGTCAACAGGTTTGCAGGCTTATCGCCAGAAGGCTGTTCGATCTTGAAATCTTTCAGGATATTGGTAATCGCCTGGTTATTGGCGGAACTGGCTACGATGATATCCGGATCATCAGGATGCTCCAGTACGGCATGGACGATCCGGTTAGCAATCACCGTCTGTAAAAAGGTCGTCTTGCCTGTTCCCGGAGGTCCGTTAACGGCAAAGATATCGGAACTGTCCGGGTCCGTATACATGGCAAGCGTCTCACGCTGGGAGACGGACAGCGGAAACTCGCCGCTCATCTGTGCCCAATGGTCTTTATTGCAATAAACTTGCTGTCTATCCGGCACAGGCAGCAATGTTTCCAGCTTTTTACGGATCAGAAGTTCCAGTAACGGATGGGAAGATTTACTTTCCAATAGCTTGTCATACAGATTGATGATCTTTTGTGCCATTCCTCGTCCGGAAGCTTTCACGACAATGATTTCAGGCTTGTCGGCATAATTCATTTCCCGGAAAGTCAAGCCGGTCGCATCTTGGAACAGTTTTTCGCAGGCACTCCAATATATCTTCCAGTCCGTCTCTTCGGTATCGAACTCGCTCAAGAGCCGGTCCACATTCGAAAGGGATGCAATCGTTCTGTCATTGCGCGCATTCGGAGACAAAAACTTACGGACAAAAACCGGAATACGTTCAGACTTGTTGTCGCAGACCTGGAAAGTGCCGTCCGGCAACAATGTCGCGGAAATCAGGAAGGGGTACTCCGGAGTATTCTGTCCGGAAGCCCACCCGTTTTCGTACTCAGGAAGAAAGACACAAGGAGCAATCTGTATTTTACGTTTCTCGTCATCCGTCTTTTGCTTCCCTTTCGGGAAAAGCAAGGGAATGTCTTTACGAAGTATAAATTCCGGAACCTTGTCACCTATCCGCAATGTAACCCGCGCTTCTTTCTTTAGCGACCTGCTCCTTCGTTCGGCATCCAGCAGGCAGTTTTTCCAGTATTTCAGTAGTTTTTTGTCCATTCGATCAGTAAGCCGTTTGTTGTCTCTTTCTATTTCTTTTCCCGGACGGTTATATGAAAACAACCTTGCTTGCGTTCGTGTTTGACATAGCAACGCTCTTCCCGTTTCAAATCGCGCAAAACCATTGCCAATACCATTTTCAACCGGTCTTTGTCGATATTCAGAGTATCGCTCTCGTCTACTTTGGTATAACGGGCCCAGGAGACATCAAAAGTCGTTCCGTAGCGGTGGGCCGAATTTTGGGAGGAATTGGTATTTCTCTTTTTCAGGTTCTTGACATCATCGACCGTACGGGTGACACTGGTCACTTTGATTTTGTAGACCGAAGCATTCAGATTGCGTAAGGAATCCTGGAAATTATGTCCGATATCTTCCAGCAACTGTGCGGCAGAGGGGATCAGATAGGGGATGGAATGCGTCAGCTTTTCCACTTCATAATATTCGTTAGTTTCGATCTCCTCCATCTCCTTTTTTACTTTCTCCGCTTCTTCACGGTTCGATGCAGGTTGAATGCCGATACGTTTTGCTTCGGCCAGATGTACATCGTTCAGGTCTTTGAAATCGCGGTTATAGCTTCCGTTATACCAGATACGTTTCAACTCTCCGCGTTCTTCCTTTTTTCCACAAGACGAACATATCACTGCCACCGAACAAGCAGCCACTATCAACCCGATACTACATATTATCTTTTTCATCATTTTTCTTTTAGCGGAAACAAAAGTAACCAAGATTCACTGATTTCAAAATATTTATGACTATTTTTGTGAATTCTGAATATAAACCAAAATAGTTAATTGTATGGACGCATTGGAATTAAAACTGTCACTTATCGAACAACTGAAAACGATCGACGATGTAAAACTGTTGACACAGATCAAAAATTTGATCAGCATAGCAACAGAAAAGAAAGAAACGCGCTATCCGGCACAGATGACGCTGGACGAATTAAAGGAAGTGTTGAAGAAATCGAGAGAAGAATCCAAAAAAGGATTAGGTATGACAACGGAAGAATTACGTAAACGATACCCACTATGCGAATAATAATAAAGTGGTTACCTCAAGCCATTACCTTACTTGACAACATCTACAGATTCTACAGTGAAAAAAGCCAGACCGCAGCTATCCGTTTATACAACAGACTATTGGATTCTGCCGAACCTTTACGCATTTTTCCGCAAGCGGGCCCTATCGAACCGTTACTGAAAGGATATGATTGTGAATTTCGTTCCCTTGTCGTCGAAAAACATTACAAGCTGATTTACACGGTTACCGACGAACTAATCGAAATCCATGCCGTTTGGGATTGCCGCCAGGAAGGATGGCACCTGCAAGAAATGTTCAAATAATCTTCGTGAAGAGACAACAAAATGCCCCACAATTTATCTTTACATAAAGAATATTACTAATTTTGTCTGCCTGAACGAGAGTGGTAGAAAACTCGCGACAAAGGCAAAACTAAAACAAATTGAATGATTGAACGAATTTATATTCTTGAGAGCGTAGACCCGGTTATATTCTACGGAGTAAACAATGTCAACATGCAGTTGATCAAGACATTGTTCCCCAAGCTACGCATTGTGGCAAGGGGAAATGTGATGAAAGTGATAGGAGACGAAGACGAATCGGAGCTCTTTCTCAAGAAAATTCGCGAGGTAGAAAAATATTGTGAGGAATTCAACTCGCTGAGCGAAGATGTCATACTGGACATCATCAAAGGCAAAGCCCCGGTGATCACCAAACAAGAGAACCTGATCATTCACGGGATGAACGGCAAACCGATCGTCGCCCGCACGGAAAACCAGCAACGCCTAGTCAAAGCATTCGAAGAAAACGACCTCGTCTTTGCCACGGGCCCTGCCGGAACAGGCAAGACATTCGTCGCCATAGCCCTCGCCGTTAAAGCACTTAAAAACAAAGAAATCCGCAAGATCATCCTAAGCCGTCCGGCAGTAGAGGCCGGTGAGAAATTAGGATTCCTCCCCGGCGAGATGAAGGACAAACTCGACCCGTACCTCCAACCCTTGTATGACGCCCTGCAAGACATGGTACCCGGAGCCAAACTGAAGGAATACATGGAGAACAACGTGATCCAGATCGCCCCACTCGCTTTCATGCGCGGGCGGACGTTGAACGATGCGGTCATCATCCTCGACGAAGCGCAGAACACGACGACCCACCAGATCAAGATGTTCCTCACCCGCCTCGGAATGAATGCAAAAATGATCATTACCGGAGACGTGACACAGATCGACCTGCCGCCGACAGCGACCTCCGGTCTCGTACAGGCCATGCAAATCCTGAAAGGCGTAAAGGGAATCGGCAAAGTCGAATTCGAGAAAAAGGACATTGTCCGCCATAAACTCGTCCAACGTATCGTCGAAGCCTACGACAAATTCGACAGCAAGCATGGCAAAGGCGGTTCGAGAACCGTCTCCAAGGAACAGCAAGAAGAGATAAAGAACAATATTAATAACAGTCAGGACGCCCGATAAGCGCCCCATAAAAACAAAGATATGAAGAAGGCATTAACAAAAACAGACTTCAATTTCCCAGGACAGAAGAGTGTCTATCATGGTAAAGTACGCGATGTGTACAACATCAACGACGATGTATTGGTGATGGTTGCAACAGACCGTATCTCGGCATTCGACGTAGTCCTGCCGGAAGGTATCCCTTACAAAGGACAGATGCTGAACCAGATCGCAGCCAAATTCCTGGATGCAACTACCGACATCTGCCCGAACTGGAAACTGGCTACTCCCGATCCGATGGTGACCGTAGGCGTGATGTGCCAGGGATTTCCTGTTGAAATGATCGTACGCGGCTACCTCTGCGGAAGTGCATGGCGTGCTTATAAGAGCGGCGTGCGTGAAATCTGCGGTGTAAAACTGCCGGAAGGCATGCGTGAAAACGAACGTTTCCCCGAACCGATCGTTACCCCGACGACAAAAGCCGAGATCGGCGAGCACGATGCCGACATCTCCAAGGAAGAAATCCTGGCTAAAGGTCTGGCCACTCCCGAAGAATACGAACTGTTGGAAAAATACACGCTCGCCCTCTTCAAACGCGGTACGGAAATTGCTGCCGAACGCGGCTTGATCCTTGTCGACACAAAGTACGAATTCGGCAAGCATGGCGGCAAGATCTACCTGATGGACGAAATCCATACACCGGACTCTTCCCGCTATTTCTACAGCGAAGGCTACGAAGAACGTTTTGCCAAAGGCGAACCGCAGAAGCAACTCTCCAAAGAGTTTGTCCGCGAATGGCTGATGGAAAACGATTTCCAAGGCAAGGCTGGCCAGAAAGTTCCCGAAATGACTCCGGCTATCGTAGACGGTATCAGCGAACGTTATATCGAACTGTATGAACACATCACAGGCGAGAAGTTCGAAAAAGGCGATACGGACAATCTCCTTTCCCGTATCGAAAAGAACGTAACCGAATATCTCAACAAATAAGATAAACGGATATGGCGAAGTACGGTTCAGAACAGATTCTACCCTACAACAACGAGGAGCACAAAACGACACAAGTCAGGCGCATGTTTGACTCCATCGCCGGTACATACGATCAGCTGAACCATACGCTCTCGCTGGGTATCGACAAAATATGGCGCAGGAAAGGAATCGCTTTCCTGCGTCCTTTTTCTCCCGCCTCAATTCTCGATATCGCCACAGGCACGGGGGATCTGGCCATCTCCATGCACCGCCGCCTGAAAGCCGACCGCATCATCGGGGCCGACATCTCGGAGGGCATGATGGAAGTCGGACGGCAGAAAGTCGCTGAAGCGGGATTGTCGGACCACATCACGTTCGAATACCAGGACTGCACGGCACTGACCTATCCGGACAACTCGTTCGACGCCGTCACCGCCGCATTCGGAGTACGGAATTTCGAAAACATAGAACAAGGTATCACCGAGATGTACCGGGTTCTGAAGCCGGGGGGCCATCTGATGATCCTGGAACTGTCCTCACCGGTACATTTCCCGATGAAGCAACTCTACAACATCTATTCGAAAGTCGTGATCCCTACCGTCGGGCGCCTGCTATCAAAAGAGCATACAGCCTACAGTTACCTGCCGGCCTCCATCAAAGTCGTTCCACAAGGGAAGGTCATGACCGACCTGCTCAGCCGGGTAGGTTTCAGCGAAGCCCGTTCGCGCACTTTCACCTTCGGCATTTGTTCGCTATACACGGGCAGCAAGGGCGGTTCGCAAACCACCACAACAGTATAAATCATCTTAAATTTACAGGTCATGCAAAAATATGGTTTAATAGGATATCCCCTCGGACACTCTTTTTCAAAGAACTACTTCAACCAGAAGTTCGAATCCGAGAACATTGATGCAACTTATCTGAACTTCGAGATCCCGAACATCAAAGATCTGAAGACTGTATTAAAAGATAACCCGGAATTGAACGGTCTGAATGTCACCATCCCCTACAAGGAACAAGTCATTCCCTACTTGGATGACCTGGACGAAGACGCCCGCCTGATCGGAGCCGTCAACGTCATCAAATTTACGAAAGGCATATTCGGCAAAAAACTGAAAGGCTACAACTCCGACATCATCGGCTTCAAGCGCTCCATCGAACCGCTCCTGAACGAGACACATCGCAAAGCCTTGATCCTGGGAACGGGTGGTGCGTCAAAAGCAGTCTTCCAAGGATTAAGACAATTGGGTGTCGGCGCCACGCTGGTTTCCCGTAAACCGAAAGAGCACTGCATCACCTATGAAGAAATCACTCCGAAGACAATGCAGCAGTACACCGTCATCGTCAATACGACCCCGTTAGGCATGTACCCGAATATCAACGCATGTCCCGACATTCCTTACGACCTGCTCACCCCGGACCATCTGTTGTACGACCTTCTGTACAACCCGGATGAAACCCTCTTCATGAAGAAAGGGAAAGAAAAAGGAGCCGTCGTCAAGAACGGCCTTGAAATGCTCCTGCTACAAGCATTCGCGGCTTGGGAAATCTGGCAGAAATAAAGCATAGCTTTACGACTCCTAACCCATAGCTTTAGAAGGCATAACCCTATGGGTTAGGATATATATACCGATACTGAAAAAAACAATTCAACTCCGGGTTAATACGAAATCGGGGGTGACAAGGTAGTCCAACCGATAAACCGCCCCTTCTTCCGTACGGGTTTCATAGACGGTGAAACTCCCTTCTTCCGCATAGGGAAACGGACGGACATGCAGATGGTGAAGGAAGTCGACTTCTTCCTGCCCGATCATCTTAAAAAGCGTCTCTTTTGCACACCAATGAAGCAACAAGTGCTCCGTCTCGTGCTCTTTGTCGATACCCGCCTCTTCTTCCGGATTCATAAAGCGACTGCGTATCTTCGACACCCTCCCGGAATGGTATTCGATGTCGATACCGGCGGCAGGACGGTTCTGCAACAGAACGGCGGCATAACCTTTCGTATGGGAGATGCTGATATGCAAAGACGAGCCGGACAGGTAAGGCGCACCGTTCGGACGATAGGCTATGCAGGCCGGGCCGCCCGTAAGCTCCTGCAAAAGCACACGGCAGGCAAGCCATTCCCGGCGACGCTGCTCCGCACGGATCAGCTCCAGCTGCGGAAGATATTCTTCCCTGTTCCGCAAAAGGGACAGAAGCACTTCGGAAGACTCCTCGATCTTCCAGATTCCCCACAACGGACCGGTATGTTTCATCAGGAGAGGCATTATTTCTTCCACTCAAAAGATTGGATCAGTTCTACGATATCCTGTTTCAGATATCGGGTGACGGGAGCCAGCGAATCTGCATTCGGGATACAATCATAATACAAAGCTCCCCGGAAAAAATGCGAGACACTGTCGGTCAACATAAATTGCAATGGCGAAGCGGATTCGCCATCCAGCATGAAAAGCGAACCATAAACCGAAGCCTCCGGATTGCTGTACGCCTGCATCTTGATCCGTTCCGGATATTTCGATTGCCGGACAACCAACGCGCGACACTCCTCCTCCGCCCTGCCCAGCGTAGCCGGAGTGATAGGGAAATAGCTGCAATAGAGCTTCACGTTCAACTGCGGATAAGAGAGATTGATCCACCCTGCCGGATTCCCGACCGGAGGCAACTCCACCTCTGCCCATCTGGAAAGCCGGAAAGTATAAGGTAAATCCCTTACCGGAAGTGCCTGGTAGGAAGGGGCAGGCGGTTCGATACGGAAATAGCCGCGCGGCTTCGGTGTATATTCCGTACAGGAAACACACAAGGCCAACAGCCCCCCACACACTATACCGGTCGACATACGCATTACTCCTCTTGCCGCTCCTTTCCTTGGTCCGAAATGCGGTTGAACTTGACTTTCAGGATACGGCGGTTATCGATCTCCAGAACCTGGAAACGATAGTCGTCATATTCGATGATCTCGCGGCGGCGAGGGAAGTCTCCTTTGATCTCCAACAGAAGGCCGGCAAGAGTTTCGACCTCTTCCGTCAGTTTGCCGAATTCGGTAGGATCGGCATCGATCACACGGAAAAAGTCGGTCAGCAATATCTTGGCTTCAAAAATAAGACTGCCGTCCGCCAGGCGGATGAACTGCTTTTCATCTTCGTCGTATTCATCGGAAATCTCTCCGACAATCTCTTCCAGGATATCCTCCATCGTCACAATACCGGAAGTTCCGCCAAACTCGTCCACCACGATCGCCATATGGATCTTGCTGGTACGGAATTCCTCCAGGAGATCGTCGATCTTCTTCGTCTCAGGCACGAAATAGGCCGGACGGATCAAACTCTGCCAACGGAACGTGTCAGGCTTCTCCACATACGGCAAAAGGTCTTTGATATACAGGATTCCCTTGATGTTATCCTCCGAATCGGCATAAACCGGAATACGGGAATAACCGGATCGGATGATGAAATCGACCACGGTGCGGAAACTCGTCTTGATGTCGATATCCTCCATATCCAGGCGGGGCGTCATGATCTCGTCGGCAGTCTTGTTGTAGAACTTGATGATCTCCGAAAGCATCTCTTTCTCTTCCGGCATTTCGGTGGAAGTGAGTTCCAATGCTTTGGAAAGCTCGTCGACCGAAAGATCGTACTTCTTCTTGACTAACGCCTTGTTGATGACGCTGGTCGACGTGACCAATATGTTCGAAAGCGGCCGGCAGACACGCTCCACGACATTCAGTACAGGGGCCGAACTGCGCACGAACCGCAGCGAGTTTTTCTGTGCATAAATCTTCGGCATGATCTCGCCGAACAACAAAAGGAGAAAGGTCAGGACGATCGTCTCCAGAATAAAGCCCAACATCGGGGCGGATGAGAAATCGACGATCGCGTTGATACCGTAGGTACAAAGCATGACGACAGCCACATTCACAAAGTTGTTGGCTATCAGGATAGCGGCGAGCAGGTACTCGGAACGGTCCAGCAAACGCTGGATTAATGGGTCTGAAGGTGCATTCTCTTCCCGGATGTCGTTGATATCACCCGGGGTTAACGAGAAAAATGCCACTTCGGAAGCCGACACGAAGCCGGAAACCAACAGCAGAAGAATTGCAAGGCTTAACGCTATTACAGGGCCTGCTGTGAGCGCCTGTATAGTAACCTGGTCGAATAAGCCCGATAAATAATAGTCTGAGTCCAAGGGGAACAGTATTAATTAAACAATATCAGAACGGAAGGTCGTCCGCACTGTTGGAATCTAAAGATGTGTCCGGTTGTCCGGATGCGGGTTGCTGGTAGCCCGTCGCCTGCTGGTATCCGGTGGACGGCTGGGCAGTCTGAGGCTGTGCCGCCATCATTCCTGTACCGGAAGCATTGTCGCGATTTCCCGTACCGGAACCTGTGCTGTAAAATTCGACACGGTCGGCATGGATTTCCGTCACATACCGCTTCACGCCGGACTGGTCGTCGTAACTACGCGTACGGATCTTGCCTTCCACATAGAGTCCGGAACCTTTCTTCACCCATTTTTCAACGAAGGAAACCAAATCACGGCGAACGACCACATTGTGCCATTCCGTACGTTCCGGAACAACCGTACCATTGGCCAACGTATAACCCCTCTCGGAAGTTGCAAGCGGGAAGTTGGCAACAGCAGCGCCACTATCGAAGTAACGTACTTCAGGATCGCGTCCGACGTTACCGATCAATATAACTTTATTCAATGACATAGCTCTATTCTTTTATTAGTCTACAAAGAAACACAAATTCAGTCATTCTGACAAGTTTCCTTCTAATTTCTCCAAATAAATATGTATCAGGCGAGGAACCGCATATTTCTCCACATCGTCCGTCGCCACAGGAAGGTAAGACTTCAGGGCATCGCCCTCCCGCTCTATCTCTATCCGGTAGAAAGCCGTATACAATATCTGATGGGACAGGACATGTTTCACCCCCTGCAAATCAGCCGAAACATTCAGCCGGCCCGCTCCTGCAAACAGCCGACGAAAAGCATCCGTCGTCTGCAACTCTGCAAAATCCATAGCCTTGTCCGTTTCGATAAGCGGAAACTCGTAGAGTCCTTCCCAAATGTCTTTCCCTTTCCGGCGGGACAGCCAGGTTTTTCCTTTATATATAATGTATAAATAATGAAAATACCGATCACGCGTCCTGGTCTTTTTCTGTTTCACCGGATAGATCTGCACATCGCCCGCCCCATAAGCAGCGCAGTGCCCTTTCAACGGACAAGCTTCGCAATCCGGATTTTGCGGCACGCATTGCAAGGCGCCCAATTCCATTATAGCCTGGTTGTGTTGCCCGGCATACCGCGGGTCCATCACCAAGCCGGCCAGTTCCGTAAAGGCTTTTTTCCCTTTGGGCGTATCGATCGGAGTATCTACCGCAAACAGGCGCGAAAGCACTCGGAAGACATTCCCGTCCACGACTGGATACGGCTGGTTCCATACAAAGGAAACGATGGCCGCCGCCGTATATTCTCCTATCCCTTTCAAAGAGATCACATCCTCATAGCGTTCAGGAAATATCCCACCGAAACGTTCCATAATATCTTTTGCCGCGGCATGCAGGTTACGGGCGCGACTATAATAACCAAGCCCCTGCCAATATTTCAACACCTCGTCTTCCTCCGCCGAAGCCAGCGAAGCCACATCCGGGAACCGTTCGGTAAAACGGAGAAAATAGTCCATCCCTTGCGCCACCCGTGTTTGTTGAAGGATTATCTCGGATATCCAGATGATATAAGGGTCGGAAGACTCCCTCCAGGGCAGCTCCCTTTTATGTATCCGATACCAGTCACGCAACAAACGGCTGGTTTCTAATTCGTTTTCTATCTGCGACATACGGTTCTTTTTTGCCTCTTCAAAACTTGCAACTAATTGATTACTGCAAACATACACAGTTCTAACGAATTGTAAGGAAACTTTTTTCTTAAAATTTGGCTGACAATTCTTTTTCCACTTAAATAAAAAGCTATATATTTGCATTCCAAAAAATTAATAGGTCCAAATCAATTATTTAATTAATTTATAGACATGACTAAAGCAGATATTGTTAGCGAAATTTCAAAAAGCACTGGCATTGACAAACAGACAGTGTTGAACAGCGTAGAATCTTTTATGGATATCGTAAAAAGTTCATTGTCTCAGGGCGAAAACGTATACCTGAGAGGTTTTGGAAGTTTCGTGATTAAAAAGAGAGCCCAGAAGACTGCTCGTAATATTTCAAAAAATACTACGATCATCATCCCGGAACATAACATTCCGTCATTCAAGCCGGCTAAGACTTTCTTGAACGAAGTAAAGTAATTTAGTTATTATAGTTTAATTTAAAATTTTAAAACAATGCCTAGCGGAAAGAAAAGAAAAAGACATAAGATGTCTACGCACAAGCGCAAAAAGAGACTAAAGAAGAATAGACATAAGAAGAAATAAGTCTATTTGAGTAACTCTGAAGAACAAACTTAATAAGAGACCTTTTAAGTTTGTTCTTTGCGTATTTAATAAGGTCTCACATTTTAAACACCTCTTTTTATAGTGATTAGTGAATTAGTAGTTGATGTACAACCCAAAGAGGTATCTATAGCCGTACTGGAGGATAAGAACCTTGTCGAGCTCCAAAAGGAAGCCCGCAACGTCTCTTTTGCCGTCGGCGATATATATCTGGGCAAGGTTAAGAAACTGATGCCGGGTTTGAACGCTGCTTTCATTGATGTAGGTTATAAAAAGGATGCATTTCTTCACTATCTGGACTTAGGTCCTAATTTCAACACCCAGCAGAAATTCCTCAAACAAGCATTAGGAGAACAAAAAGGAGATAAAAAAATCCCCACTATCTCTAAAATGCAGTTGCTTCCCGAAATCGAAAAAGACGGAAGCATCAGCAACGTGCTCAAAGTCGGACAGGAAGTGCTGGTGCAGATCGCCAAAGAGCCGATTTCAACAAAAGGTCCCAGGCTGACTTCCGAGCTTTCTTTTGCCGGAAGATACATCGTGCTGATACCGTTTGCCGATAAAGTATCGGTTTCCACAAAAATCAAATCGAGCGAAGAGCGTGCCCGTCTACGCCAACTCATCCAAAGTATCAAGCCGAAGAACTTCAGCGTAATCGTACGCACCTCTTCGGAAGGGAAGCGCGTTGCCGAACTCGATCATGAATTGAAGACATTACTGAAACGTTGGGAAGAGAACATTCCTAAGATCACCAAAGTAAAAGCTCCTGCACTCATCTATGAAGAGACGGCAAGAGCAGTGGCTTTGTTGCGCGACATTTTCAACCCCTCTTTTCAGAACATTTATGTGAACGATGCGGACATCTATCACAACATCCGCGATTATGTCAGCCTGATTGCTCCCGGACGGGAAGAGATCGTGCAACGGTATACCGGCGAACTCCCCATCTTCGACAACTTTGCAATCACCAAACAGATCAAGTCCCTATTCGGACGCACCGTCACGTACAAAAGTGGAGCCTATTTGATTATCGAACACACGGAAGCCATGCACGTTATCGACGTAAACAGCGGGAACCGCTCCAAAGGCAGCGATGCCCAGGAAAAAACGGCTATCGACGTGAACACGGCAGCAGCAGACGAAATTGCCCGTCAATTACGCTTGCGCGATATGGGTGGTATTATCGTAGTCGACTTTATCGATATGGCCGAAGCTGCCAACCGGCAGAAACTGTTCGAACATATGACGAAAGCGATGGCTAATGACCGGGCAAAACATAATATTCTGCCACTGAGCAAATTCGGCCTGATGCAGATCACCCGCCAGCGTGTCCGTCCGGCAATGGATGTCGATACATCCGAAGCCTGTCCGACCTGTTTCGGCACAGGCACCATCAAACCCTCTATCCTGTTTACCGACAGCCTGGAAGGAAAGATCGACTGCTTGGTCAACAAACACAACGTGAAGAAATTCGCCCTGCACGTACATCCTTATGTTGCAGCATTTATCAAGAGCGGAAAATTCCCGCTCAGTTGGAAATGGAAACTGAAATACTCGATGGGTATTAAAGTGATTCCGAATCAAAGTCTGGGCTTCTTGGAGTATAAATTCATCGACTCCGACAAGAACGAACTGGACATGATGGAAGAGAAAGAAATCAAATAACATAAAAGTCCCCGGATCTCATAAAAGTTCGGGGACTTTTTTTAATGAAAGAAAATATCAATGAGACGTTTTTATATTTGGCTATGGCTGCTCATGCTGGTCTGCGGCAGCTGCACGAAAGAGAAACAAGAGTTGAGTGTATTGCACTTGAACATCTGGATGGAAGGAACAGTCGTCAAAAACGGCTTCGAGGCCGTTGCGGATGAAGTGGCCCGGATAGATCCGGATATCGTGATGTTCAGCGAAGCCAGCAACAAGGAAGGCGCGTTGTTCGTTCCCCGCATGCTGGACGCTTTGCGCGAAAGAGGGAAAATCTATTATGGACAAGGCAGTTCGCTGGATGTCGCACTGCTATCCAAATACCCCATACTGGAACAAACGGAAAACATTCCGCATAAAGACCGGGTATTAAGGACCCGTTTGGATGTGAACGGCAAGCAGGTAGTAGCCTATACAGGGCATTTGGATTATACGCATTACGCCTGTTACCTGCCACGTGGATACAGCGGTGTGACATGGAAAAAACTGGAAACTCCGGTAACGGACAAGGCTGAAATCGAAAAAGCCAATAACGAATCTTTGCGTGACGAATCCATTCGGCTCTTGATAGAAGACGCCACAAAGTCAGATGCCGATTTCGTAATCTTGGGCGGTGACTTCAACGAACCTTCGCACTTGGATTGGACGGAAGAGACGAAAGGGCTTTGGGATCACAACGGGGCGGTAGTCGATTGGGTCTGCTCCAAATTATTATACGAAGCCGGCTTCCGCGATGCCTATCGCGTCAAATATCCGAATCCGATCACCCATCCCGGCTTTACCTTCCCTTCGGACAATCCGGCGATGCCAGTCGAACGGTTGACCTGGGCGCCGGAAGCGGATGAACGCGACCGCATCGATTTTATCTATTATATACCGGCAACCGGTTGGGAAGTGGAAGACGCCGTCATCGTCGGTCCCAAGTCCTCCATTATCCGCAGCCAACGTGTCGAAGAGGACAGCCAAGATACTTTCTCAACTCCGGCAGACATTTGGCCGACGGACCACAAAGGAGTGTTGATCAAGTTCAGCTTTTAAGAGGCGGAACAGAAACAAACTCTCTGCCATAAAAAGGCGGTATGTCAAAATGTACTTATCCCCCGCATCAAGCACAGGAACAAGACAGTCTTTGACATACCGCCTTCTTTTTCCGGCTCAAAACCGATATCATTTCTTCGCTTTCGCCATATCCAGCGCCGAGGTCGTCGTGTAATACTTAGCCAGCATATTAGGTACTTCCCAATCCGGCAGTTTGCCTTCCTTCAGATAGTCAAGGAAATGTTCCGTCACTTGACCGAAATGAGCTTCATGGCCTACACGGTATTTTGCGGGGATTTCGACTTGCCATACGCCATCGCCCACCTTATTCAATGCCACACCAGGATATTCGGCTGAAACCTTTTCCATAGAAGCGGTCAGGTCCTTTTCGTAAGCGGCCAGATCCATACCTTTCACTGCTTCGACAAACAGTTCAGGCTGATAGTTCTGTTCCTTGCCCTGGCGGATGACCAGGTCGGCCTTGCTACCCTTCATGACGGAGAAGTGGGTATCACCGCCACCTTTGGGGAAGGTATAATTCCAGATCACCGAAACCTTGGCTGTCACACCTTTGATCTTATAAACGATATCACCGTTGCAATAGACTTTCAATGTATCGTTTTCGACATCTTTCTTCAAGAAATCGGGATAAGCATCCGTCCCTGTCACCTGTTTAAACTCTTCCGGGCTGATAGAGGTAGTCCAGCGGTTGGCATCTATCAGTTCGATATCTTTCTTATAGTCGATGATCTGATCCGGGAAGGCTTCCCACTGCACCAGGTCGACCAGGTGAGTCGTCACATCCACAATACCTTCGCCCTGCTGGTTTACATCCAGATACCATACCGGACGCGTCAACGGCTTGTTGTCGACCAGCTTAAACAGATGGTGCACACTCTCTTTCACGATAGCCGGTTCTTCGGGAGAACCCTTCAACTGCTCGCCATAAACAGCCGGGATAGTAGAAAGCTCGCGCTGCAACATCGTAGTGATCTCATTCCGTTCGGTCATGATGTCATACAGCATGATGTTTTTCTGTTTGGCGATAGCGAAACATTCCTCCAGCAATTTAAAGCTCTGGCTGTTGATCGCCATCGGTTTGTCGGAAAGCACATTGATGCCGGCCTCAAGCGTCTTCTTGATATATTCGGTCTTCTTGCCGTTGTTTCCTGCCTGGATCATCACGTTTCCCTTCTTCTCGGCCAACATTTTTTCCAGGTAATCATCTCCCGTATAAACGATTTCATTCCAAGCCGTCGGATTCTCCGCACGTGTGTTGAATCCCTGTATACGTTTCAAGTGCTCGTCCACGTCGAAACCGGTGGGTGCGTACACATAAACATCTTTAGAAACTTGCGGATAAGACACTTTCTGCACTAATGCGGCATGGAAATGTCCGGGATCGAGCGTGATCAACTTCACTTCTCCCGGTGCGCCGGTAAAGCCTTCGGCTGCCTTCTCCTGCTTTGTGTTGCAAGAAGCTCCGACCAACAAGGCCGCCATAGAAAATACAAGATAGTTTTTCATACTATTATAATTAAATTATTGATAAGCATTTACATTAGACTGTTTGCGACCACAAAGATAATATAAAAACAAAATCATCTCTATGACTTCGCTATAAAACAAGAAGATTTTATTCGACAATCACAGCTACCGGATTACTTTCGTCCACATGACAGCCAAGCTCCTCCACCGAAATTTCTCCTGGCTGCCCGAATGTTTGCCCTATATCTTATCATCAAGCTTTTCCCCCTTTTCCCTCTCCCGTATGTACAGCTCCACCGCCTCATGTGCCAGGCGGCGGAACTCTTCTTCGCCGGCAAGGTCGTAAAGGAGGGCGACGAGGCGGGCGTAATAGCTCAGACGGAGGTCGCCCCTTTTTTAATCGCACCGTAGCTGCGGCTGCCGGCAGAGAGTTCGCTTTTGTAAAGACGCACGGTTATCCGGAAACGTCTCATCTGCTTTTCGACGAAAAGCCCCAACAGAGGGAACATAAATGTCGTTTTCATGTTATAAATATTTAATTATTAATATTTATATTAATATTCATTCATAATGAGCCCGGCATGGCGGGGACAACATGAATGGATAAATGCGTAAACTTGTCAAAAGTTTCAGAGGATGCTTCGGACGCTTCGTCCCCCGAACGGCACATCTGAACATTGAACAAATTTAATAAAACATTTTACATGGAAAACACATTCCGCCCTTCGCGCTTCCTCTCGCTCCGCGCAACCACCCCCTCTCCCTGCACATGGGAAGAAATCATGCAAGAACTGACCGGCGAGCGCCATGCCGCCGCCACCGCCCTGTTCCGCGCGCTTGCAGCCGGCGAAGGACAAGACGCCGAAACGTCGAAACGGCAGCAAAGCCAGATCAAGCAGAACCAACCCGCCTTCGTCCCTTCCGTCCACCTGGAGGGAGGACGTTCCTCGAAGCACATCAAAGGCTATCCGGGCTCCATTATGGTGGACATCGACGGCATCCCCGAAGAGATCTTCGACGAGACCCTCGAACGGGTAAGGGCCGACCCGCACTCGTTCCTTGCCTACAAGACCTTGTCCGGACGCGGCATACGTGTCATCGCATGGATGGAAGGCGAAGTGACGGAAGAGAACTTCCCCGCAGCCTGGCAGACGGTAAACGCCTACTACGCCCGGCTCACCGGCATCGCCATCGACCGGCAGTGCAAGAACGCCACGCGCATGTCCGTGATCTGCCACGACCCCGACGCGCTCTACCGTCCCGACGCCGAACGGATGAAGTTCGCCTCCCTACCCGGCGCCAAGGCCGGACAAAAACAGGACATCGCCGCAGGAAAGAAACACAGAGGGCGGAAGACATCGGCCGCACGCGCCGAGAACACCGTACGCCGGCTTGTGGGAGAAGAGGGCGTGCACTACGCAGCCGGCAGCCACAATGACTACATCAGCCGGTGCCTCTACCTGATGAACCGTTTCGGCGTGCCGGAGGCCGAAGCCGAAGTGTGGGCCGTCGAGCTGTTCGCCGACTATGACACGGCCTCCGTCCGCTCCACAGCCAAGAGCTGCTACGCCCTGACTGCCGAGCACGCCACAATGAAGCTCTCCGATGTCTCCCCCCGCAACGGAAACGGGCGGCAGCGCAAGGCCACCGTCGAAGAGATGGAGCGCTTCATCGGCGGCTCCATGCAACTGCGGACGAACCAACTGACACACCAGCTCGAACACCGTCCCGTCACCAACGGCATCCCCGCACCCGACGGCTGGGCTCCCATGACCGACACGGTCGAGAACTCCCTTTGGTGCTCCATGCGCCGCGACGGGTTGGAGGCCGACCTCTTCCACCTGCGCACGCTCCTGCTCTCCGACTTCGCGCCCCGCTACCACCCGTTGGAGGAGTTTCTCGAAAAGGCGGGACCGTGGGATGGCGTGACGGACCATATCGGCAACCTGGCTGCAATGGTGCACCCCGCCGACAGCGACACCGATCGTTTCGACCTCTGTTTCCGCCGCTGGTTCGTCGGGATGGTCGCCGCCGCGCTCGACCCGAAGGTGGTGAACCACGTCATCCTCGTCCTGATCGGGCGGCAGGGATGCTTCAAGACATCATTCTTCCAAAACCTCCTGCCACCCGTCCTCAGACGCTACTATGCCTCCAAGACCAACTCGCAACGGCTCACGAAGGACGACCTCTTCACCATGACGGAGAACTTGCTCGTCAATTTCGAGGAGATCGACTCCATGCAGCGCAGTGAACTGAACCAGCTCAAGGCCATGACCACCACGCTCTACGTCAACGAGCGCCCCGCCTACGGGCGCAACAAGGTACACCTGCCCCACGTAGCCTCGTTCTGCGCGACGGGCAACAACCTCCAGTTCCTCACCGACGACACCGGCAACCGTCGCTGGCTGCCGTTCGAGGTCACGGCGATCGACAACCCCTGGACCGCCCATATTGACTACGAAGGGCTGTACGCACAGGCGAAACACCTGCTCGACAACGATTTCCGCTACTGGTACAGGGACCACGAGATCGAGGAGCTGAACCTCGCGAACCGCCGTTTCGAAACGCCCAACCCCGCACGCGAACTGATCCTGATGTACTACCGCCACCCCGTCGATTACGAAAAGGGGACTTACGTCACCGCCAGCCAGATCGTCACCCGCTTCGGCGGTAGTATCCGGCTGAACGCGGTGCAGGTCGGCATAGCACTGAAAGAACTGGGGTATACCTGCACACGGACAAGACATGGCAATATCTGGCTGGTTGTCGAACGCACGACAGACGAGATGAAAAGCATCCTCCCTGAAGCGGACGACACAGATTTTCCTCCTTCCTCGGGTGATAGGTGATAGGTTAAATGCCCTTTTTGTAAAACTTTTCCGAGTTTGAATTAAAAAACGTCACCTTAAAGGCGGCGTTTTTTAATTCATTTTTCCTAAACTTTTACAGAAACGGGGTTCAACCTATCACCTATCACCATAAAAGACTGATAATCAATGATGGCATTTTTTCGACACCCTCTTTTTATTTATTTCATGCAATAAAGTTTTATCTGTTACTTTTCTCTTGAAAGAAAAGTAACCAAAAGTTCAAGGCTTAACCGGCTGGGCTACTCCGCCTCTCTTTTGCCGTCTGCTGAAGCAGGCGGCATCGGCCATCCCCAAAGAGCCGTCAGGCTCTACTTCCGGCCTAAGCTGGTGAGCGTCAAGCGCAGAGACCGCAGTGAGCGTCCGGAGCGTCTGCTGTCTGAGCGAAGCGAGTTTCAGACGCGACAGCGAACGAAGGGAACGGAGTAGCGAAGCAGGTTCGGCCTTGATCCTTTGGTTACTTTCGGATCAAGCCGAAAGTAACAGAAAAGCTATGCTTTAGCCCCCCTAACCCATAGCCTTAGCCCCCCTAAAGCTATGAGTTACGGTTCGCCGAGCGCCTCGACGATCTCCCGCACCTGGGCAGGGGTGTAGGAACGCGAACCGGGCAGCTTGCCAAGCTCGGCAAGACGGACGGCAAGGCCGGGATAATGGTCGATCCACCCGACCAGCTTCCGGTAGGCGGCCTTAGGGGTCAGGCAGGGGTTGTAGAGTTGTGCCAGCTCCGTACGACCGTAGCTGCGGATGCGGAAATCAGTCTGTTTTTCCATGTCTTCCTTATTTGATTTATTTCTACGAATATACGAAAAAAACAATGAGTTTCAAGCTGTTTCAGGTGATAAAAAATATAGTTTTTCTATAATAGAACACCATATAAGCCGGAATAAATTAGTCTTAAAAAATATAACACGCAACTTTTCACCTCTCATTTTACCCTACAATGCGCACCTTCCACACCCCGTTTTCCCCCTATAACACGCATCTTTCCGGCAGAACTCCCCACAACTCCCCCTTACGCGCAACGGCACAAGATGAGGGTGTTATCTTTGTTGTACCGGAAAGGGAAGAAAGGCAGGGCAGCTTCACCGGAACGATATCGGTTTTTCATCCTAATTATCAACTTTAAAATCAAACAGACATGATTCGTTACAAGAAGTATCAGAACCAGACCAAGTCCACCCCGCTCAGCGGCAAGTGGCTGGCAAGGGCGGTGGCAGACGAGACGCTCGACACGCGCGCTTTGGCCGAACACATGGCCAAGCACAACACGCCGTATTCGCAAGGCGCGATCCACGGGGTCCTCAAGGACATGACCTCCTGCATCAAGGAGTTGCTGCTCGACGGCAAGAACGTGAAACTGGACGACCTCGCGATCTTCGGCGTGGGGATCCGCGGGAAACCTGCCGACACGTCGAAAGACTGGTCGGTCACTACCAACGTGGTCGGGCTGCGCCTCAAATGCCGCGCCACCGGAACCCTCGCCATCAACCAGCTGAAACTCGAAGCGCAGCTCAAGGAGCTTTCACCTTACGACATCGAAGGTGGCAATACTGGCGGTGGCGGCGAGGAGGAACGGCCGGGAGAACTTTAAGCAATCGACAAGAGAAGCCAAGAGAGACACAAACAAAGTCATGTATCAAAAACTTCTCATAAATCATAATTCATAAATCTCATAATCCACAATTTCATGGAAGAAAAGAACGAAAAGAAATCCGTCTGGGGGATCATCCTCAAAGTAATCATCGTCGTGGCTACGGCCATCGGTAGTGCCTTCGGCGTTACGGCCTGCATATAAAGGACAGGGAGAGCCGCACATGAGACGCATCACACTATTCATCATCCATTGCAGCGCCACGCGCTGCGGGCAGCCTTACTCGTTCGAGGATTGCCGCCGGGACCATATCGACGGCCGGCACTTCCGCGACATCGGCTACCATTACTACATCACACGCGACGGCCGGGTACATCCCGGCCGGCCGCTCTCCCTGGAGGGGGCGCACTGCTTCGGTCACAACCGCCACAGCATCGGCATCTGCTACGAAGGGGGACTGGACGGCAAAGGCCTCCCGCGAGACACTCGCACGCCTGCCCAGAAGGCTGCCCTCACGCAGTTGTTGCAAGAGCTGGGCCGCCACTTCCCAGCAGCCCTCACCGTAGGACACCGCGACTTGACCCCCCAAAAGGCCTGTCCTTCGTTCGACGCAGCGAAAGAATACAAGAAAGACGCACCCCGTGGGAGGCCCTGAGGCCTCCGCGGGAGTGCGTCTCGTTTACGCGGTGTTGTTATTGTACGCGTTTTCCGTTATTCTTAAATAGCCGGATCAACAGGCTCGACTTTCAGCGGTTCCAGATTATCTTCTGCCCCCGGATAACCTATATTCTGATTGATCACGCCACCAGTATTGCTGGTAATAGCTGTTTCGGGAACCGGCCACAAGACGTGATGCACACTCATGCGATATTCGCCGTTCGGAATTTTAACTCCTTTGTTGAAGAAGTTGTTATGAACCATCACCCAGTCGAAATAGAAGTTTACGCCGGCATCTTTGCAGTTCGTTCCGACACCACCCGGTCCTGAGAAATTATCCAACTTATAGACACGTCCACCCAATGCTTCACAGGGTTTTCCGGTTTTAGCATACAAGTAGGAAATACGAACAAGTTCAACATGACGGTTCTCTTCGTAATACAATTCACGGGCACGTTCGGCCAACACTTCGGCAATACCGATATTTCCACTCAGCGGTTCAGCGCCCGCACGTGCACGAACCACGTTTAACATAGCAGCTTCGTTAGTCGCATCACCTTTCCAATAATAACATTCCGCCATCATCAGATAGACTTCGGCAGAACGATAGACATACCACGGTGTTTCACCTCCCTGAAGATCCTGCGTCTTCGTAGGATCCGGAACAAACACTTTGTAATGCGGCCACATATACCAGCAACGGATCGAATCGGCAACAGACAAATCGACAGGACGAATCAAATTTTGACCGTAATAGGGATTGTTTGTTTTTTTCAATCCAGGGTCGTTGTAACGCAAATCTTCCATCCGTCTCCAGCTATCGTGGTTGAAAGGACCGCGCAAATCGTTTTTCTCTTTTTCCCCCCAGATTTCATACTGATAATAGTTCGTCGGACGGCACGTACCGATACCACGTCCATATTTCGTATCATTATCAATTTCTGTATTTTTATCAGCTTCATCTGGTGCAATAGCTGTACCCGTCTTTCCGTCCGGTGTCTTAATCGCTCCCCCCTTCGCCCAATATGGCAATGCATTACGCATTGTATAGATACGGTTATCCTTATCCAGCGGTGTTGTTGTAGGATGAGCGACCACATACATGATACCCTCGGTGTTACTCATATCAATTTTTGCCTCCACACTGTGCAAGTCATGCATTAAATTGGTGTTCGGCTTCGTCTGGTTGCCCGTGAAACGCCCTGTCATCAACGGATGACGCCCGACTACTTCTTTCCCAACCGCTATGGCTCTATCAAAATCACCAACAGCCATGCATATCTTCATTAGCAAAACGCCACAAGCATCCTTATTAGCTCGTCCGCGAGGTTGAACCTCTGGAACCCATTGATAGGCGAACTCCAAATCTTTCTTACATTGCTCCAAGATGCTCCACCGATCGTAGCTATAGAAGTCCAACTTCGGCTCGGTGATTTCTTTGTCCAAATAAGGGACATCGCCAAATTGATGCGTCAACTTATAGTAGCGATAAGCTCTCTGAAAATAGGCGGCTCCCAACACAGCATTCCTCTCTGCTTCATCTTTATACTCGGCACCATCCAAACGACTAATGGCTATATTAGCATATTTGATTCCTTTGAATCCCTCTTCCCAATACCATTTGTTTTTACCTTTCATGTCGTTTTTCGTACGGGAAGGTAACATTTCGTTATCCAAATCAACCAAAGAACCACTTTCATCTGTTTTCCCATGGACTGCGATATCGGTCAAATACATTTCCGTCAAAATCGGAGCACCATCACCAAAAAACTCATGGCGCATATTACGTTCACAGGCTGTCAAAGCTGCATAAAGTCCAGCAGCATCCACATATGTATTTTCAGGTGAATAGAAAGAAAGGGGCTTCGGATCCAACCAATCACTACATGAATTTAACATTGGAAGGACTGCCAGCGCCAAAATCATACACTTTTTCTTATTCATATTCTTCTACGTTTATCAATTTAATTACAAAGTAAAGTTCACACCAAAATTCACAGTGCGCAAAGTTGTATCACCACCTTCCGGATCACCAAAATCCCAACCGGTAATCACAAACGGATTGCGGACGGCCAAAGAGAAACGCATATTTTGCACAGAAAACTTTTTCAGCAGATTATTAGGCACACTATATGAAAGCGTAATATTCTCCATACGGACAAATGTTTTCTTCACATAATTGTTTCCTTTATTGGTAGAACCAATACGTGCATAGTCATCCGTCGGGTTGTCTTTGGTCCAACGTGGAATATCGACAATCGTGTAACGGTCATACATCCCCCCTGTATTAGCAGCCCGGTTGAACGTACCATATTGCCCTATATGCGAATACATCATAAATGAAAGGCTCAAATTCTTGAAGAATACAAATTCATTACGCCAAGACCACACATAGCGGGGAGTTTTATAACCTTGAAAAGTTTTATCTTTCGTATCCAAAACTCCGTCTCCATTTTGGTCGACATATTTAAAGTCTCCAGGTTTGTTTCCGTACTTGGAAGCTTCCTCCTCTTCTCCTAACTGCCAAACACCATCACGTTCGTAATCCCAAATCTGCTCTGTATCATGGCCTATAAACCACTGGTTTTCATAATCATCGGCTTCTTTATATCCGATTACGTTACCCGCTTCATCCTTCACTTCCTCGACATCACCGTAAAGATGCTTGATCTTACGACGATTAAAAGAGAACGTTCCGGTCGAATTCCATGAAAAATTGTCACGATTGATCAAATTGGCGTTTAACGAAAGCTCAAAACCTCGATTGGTCAAAGCTCCTAAATTGGCCATTACACTTGCATATCCCAAGATGGAAGGTAGTGAACGGTTAACCAGCAAATCGTTTGATTCAGCCATATAAGTTTCCATACTACCACTCAATTTATCACCAAACAAAGAGAAGTCCAAACCTATATTGTAAGAAGCCGTACGCTCCCATTTTAACGAACTGTTCGGCATACGATTGATATATACCTGAGATGTCAGATATACATTTCCGTTTGGATCAACATAAGTATAAGCACCGGAATTCAATTGTGCCAATGCTTCATATTGGCCAATATCACGGTTACCGTTCTGTCCCCAAGAAAAACGCAGTTTACCATAATTCAACCAATCAGAAGTTTTTTCCATGAATTTTTCGGACGTGAATACCCAACCCAAAGCAACAGCCGGAAATACAGCATGCGGATTCATACTCCCAAATGCAGAATAACCGTCACGACGCACAGAAGCAGTCAGCATATACTTGTCCTTGAATGAGTAAAACAGACGTCCCATCAAAGCATCTCCGGTTTTATATGTATCTTCGCTAGAAACGGAAGGAGCAGTACCGGCACCAATATTATGAAAGCCTAATATGTCACTCGGAGAATAAAGTTTATTCTGGGCTACGGTTTTCCACCATTGACCTTTTTCGGCATTCTGCAAAAAAGTGGCTTCAACTCGATGATCTTCACCGAATTCTTTCTTCCAACGAAGAATATTATCAACCTGCCAATTAAATGTTTTTTCATTTTTACGCTCTGAACGACCTCCATCTCCAGCCCATTCCGGATGTTCTGCTGACTCATGATTCATATATTCATACCAGTGATAACGAGGCGTAAAGTTCATCTGATATTCGAATCCAAACGGAAGTTTTACGATTGCATACAGATTGGCATTCAAATCATGGTGAATGTCACGTCTGTCACGATACAAGTTATCGAAGAACGGATTCTTTGTATTATTATCTCCAGACGGATACATACGATAAGGACTGTCAAGAATATCAATATCATTTGTGGTAAATGGTGAGTTATGTTCGCGCTGCTCCACATCAGCAGCCAAATAACCACCTAAGCGAGTCGCGAACTGAGCGTTCAAACCCACTGTCAAGAAAGAAGTCACTTTGGATTCCAAGTTCAAACGGGTACGCAAATTACGATAACGATCTCCCACTTTTACACCTTCTCTATCAGCATATCCCATTGACCAATAATAACTGAAATCTTCTTTACGATTGGAAAGACTGACCGTATAATCCTGTTGTAGACCAGTCTGATAAACAATATCATCCCAATCAGTCTCCACTCCATTCAAATAGTTTTCGATTTCAATCGTTTTAAAATTCAAACGGGTCAACCATTTATTAATCATAGTTTTTTCATCAGGCAATGCAGAAACAGGTGTCTGTTGGTCATAATTATACCAAGCCAACGGATCTATGCCTGCTGCTGCTAAATTTCTCGGATCAGCAAACTTTCCCGGCTGTGCAACCATTTCGGCTTCAGTCATCAAACTTTCACCATATTCCTGTCTGAATTTGATAAAACCGGCACCATCTACTGTTTTAGGTAAACGAGCATTGCTTACCATACCAACATTAGCATTAAATGAAATAACCGGCTTACCCGTTTTACCTTTTTTAGTTGTAATGGCTACTACACCATTAGCAGCCTTGGCACCATAAACAGCAACCGAACTGGCATCTTTCAAAACATCGATACTTTCAATATCCATCGGGTTGATGTCCTGCAACGAACCATCATAGATCACACCGTCAAGAACCAGCAAAGGTGAAGAACCTGCTTTCAAAGAGTTCTTACCACGAACTTGCAGATCAGCTGTGCCAGCAGCATCAGTCGACATTGAAATTGATAAACCGGCAGCACTAGCACGTAACAAATCTTGAACTGAACGAGGCGCTTCAACCTCCATCTTCTCCGCTTTCACACGCGAGATCGCCCCCGTCAAGTCCTTCTTCTTGGCCGTGCCGTAACCGATCACAACCACTTCTTCCAGCTCTTCCGTGTCTTCTTTCATCGTCACGTTGAGCGTTTTCTGATTCCCAACCGGAATCTCTTGGGAGATATAACCGATGTAAGAGAACACTAGGATGGTTTTGCCCCCTTTTACAGAAACACTGTACTTACCATCCACATCCGTGATAGAACCATTGGTCGTCCCCTTTTCCATCACGTTCACGCCAATCAGAGGTTCACCCGACTGGTCTTTTACGACACCGGTAATCGTCACATTCTGAGCAAAAGACTGGGTAACAAACAGCCCTAACAGAATTGAAATCAAACCGAATCGTAGCAAAAAATTCAATTTACACTTTTGCATTTTGATTTTAGGTAATATATTAGACATAAAAAATCACAACAAAAAATTCCACTAAGACATTAACTGTCTGCAGAAAACCAAAAGGAAATATTTGAGAATAAAAACAAAGACATCATGATATTACATTTAATTCTTACTTCAGTTCTTAAGGAACTGTGGTATTTGTAGATAAAAAATTAACACTCACTCAAGTTTTTGTTATTTGTGGCCGCAAACATACACACTTTATTTAGAAAATGCAAACTTAATTTTTTATTTAAACACAAAAAAAACGATTTATCACACCACAGTTCCTTAAGAACTATAGAATAATAAAGGCCTATAACATTTCATGCATAACCCGTCATATCTTTCACATGACGGCAAATGTCTAAACTGACGTATTGTCACACTTCCTGCCACCTGAACTTTTACAAACCTATCCTTGTTACTTTGGCATACGATTTGTAGAACAGTTAATGCAGCTCGAAAGAGAAAAGCAAGTACAGGAAAATAATAACAATTAAAATAGTAGAAAATTATGGGAAAAATTATCGGAATCGACTTAGGAACAACCAACTCTTGTGTTGCCGTACTGGAAGGTAACGAACCGGTTGTAATTGCAAACAGCGAAGGTAAAAGAACGACTCCTTCAATCGTTGCATTCGTTGAAGGTGGTGAACGTAAGGTTGGTGATCCTGCAAAACGTCAGGCTATCACAAACCCGGAAAAAACAATATTCTCTATCAAACGTTTCATGGGTGAAACCTATGATCAGGTTCAGAAAGAAATTGGTCGAGTACCTTATAAAGTAGTCCGCGGTGACAACAACACACCACGTGTCGATATCGAAGGACGCCTTTATACTCCTCAGGAAATTTCTGCAATGGTACTTCAGAAGATGAAGAAAACAGCTGAAGACTATTTAGGACAGGAAGTAACGGAAGCCGTTATCACCGTTCCGGCATACTTTAGCGACGCACAGCGTCAAGCGACTAAGGAAGCGGGTGAAATTGCAGGCTTGAACGTTCGCCGTATCGTAAACGAACCGACTGCCGCATCTTTGGCTTACGGTTTGGACAAAACGAACAAAGACATGAAGATCGCCGTATTCGACTTGGGTGGCGGTACATTCGATATTTCTATCTTGGAATTAGGAGACGGTGTGTTTGAAGTAAAATCCACAAACGGTGACACTCACTTGGGTGGTGACGACTTCGACCATGTGATCATCGACTGGTTGGCTGAAGAGTTCCTGCGCGAAGAAGGCGTCGACCTGCGTAAAGATCCGATGGCTTTGCAACGTTTGAAAGAAGCGGCCGAAAAAGCTAAGATCGAATTGTCAAGCACGACAAGCACGGAGATCAACCTGCCGTATATCATGCCGGTAAACGGTGTTCCAAAGCACTTGGTCAAGACACTGACACGTGCAAAATTCGAACAGCTTGCAGACAGTCTGATCCAGGCTTGTATCGAACCATGCCGTCAGTCTTTGAAAGATGCAGGTTTGAGCACTTCCGACATCGACGAAGTCATCCTTGTAGGTGGTTCGACACGTATTCCGGCTGTACAGGCCATCGTTGAGAAGTTCTTCGGCAAGGCTCCGTCAAAAGGTGTTAACCCGGACGAAGTGGTAGCTGTAGGTGCTGCTATCCAGGGGGGGGTATTGACAGGTGAAGTAAAAGACGTTCTGTTGCTCGATGTTACTCCGTTGTCACTGGGTATCGAAACAATGGGTGGTGTAATGACCAAGCTGATCGAAGCCAATACGACTATTCCTACCAAGAAGTCTGAAACATTCACGACTGCCGTTGACAACCAGCCTTCTGTAGAAATCCACGTATTGCAGGGCGAACGTTCACTGGCTAAAGACAACAAATCGATCGGCCGTTTCCACCTCGACGGAATTCCAGCCGCACAGCGTGGCGTTCCTCAGATCGAAGTTACTTTCGATATCGATGCAAACGGTATCTTGAACGTATCGGCTAAAGACAAAGGAACCGGCAAAGTACAGAGCATCCGTATCGAGGCTTCCAGCGGCTTGAACGACGACGAAGTAAAACGTATGAAAGAAGAAGCTCAGGCTAATGCCGAAGCAGACAAGAAGGAAAAAGAACGCATCGACAAACTGAACCAGGCCGACAGCATGATCTTCCAGACCGAAAAACAGTTGAAGGATCTAGGCGACAAACTCCCGGCTGACAAGAAGGCTCCTATCGAAACAGCCCTGAACAAGCTGAAAGAAGCTCACAAGGCTCAGGATATCGCTGGTATCGATGCAGCTATGGCAGAACTGAACAGCGTATTCCAGGCAGCAAGCCAGGAAATGTACAATGCCCAGAACGCCCAAGGTGGTGCACAACCGGGTCCTGACTTCGGTCAACAAACTGGTGGCAACGCCGGCAACAACAAGCAGGATGGTGGTGTAACGGATGTTGACTTTGAGGAAGTGAAATAAACATATATTTTCACATAACACAAAAAAGCGATTGCCGGTTATTTCCGACAATCGCTTTTTTGTGTTCAAATCCGAAATCCTATCAGGGAAATATCACTTGATCTCAAACGCATCCGCGTCCTTCCATGCAGGAAACTTCCCCCTTAGATCTTCCAGGTCTGCACGGGTAAGCGTACATGTGCGAGTGACCTCCTCACGCTTGCCGGCATCCGCCAGCTTTTTCCCTTTCGGAGAGAAGATCATGGAATCGCCCCGGTAAACAAAGCCCTTACCGTCGATTCCTACCCGGTTCACCCCGCAGACATACGCCATATTTTCCATTGCACGTGCCTGGAGCAACGTCTTCCAAACTTTTTTACGCGCCTCGGGCCAGTTGGCGACATAGATCAACAGATCGTATTCGTTGTCCACGTTCCGGCTCCAAACCGGGAAACGAAGATCATAACAAACTTGCAAACAGATATTCCAGTCCTTATACCGTACGATCGTCCGTTTATCCCCGGCTGTGAAATGCTGGTCT
>OGXY01000183.1_pt1 | contig 62443 bp, 40 predicted proteins | sample 1576411 | NCBI WGS metagenome assembly OGXY01 (sample SAMEA3541498, study PRJEB24748) | human gut metagenome | biome: human gut; feature: human-associated habitat; material: faeces | place: China | collected 2012 | reverse complement strand
CACTGTAAGTTCCTCTATGTAGACAGGAAACTATTTTTCTTTCCGGTATCGTTATAGATCGTATATCCCCTTCACCCTGTAACTCTCTGGATGATTTTAGACCAATAATCATTTTTATATTGTGTTCAGTCAGGCTCTCAAAGTCGGGATACTCGACATAAGGAATATCAGTAGTGATTTCGCCTTGTGCCTTAAATAAAGAGTCTATTTTTACGAAGTTCTTCCCGATAGCCTCTGACATTCCGTTCATATCCGTGTGTACTTCAACAGCCAAAGCGGATTGCTTCGGTTGTTTCAATAGCATGATTTCTGAAACCTTTCCCATAATGCATTGTTTTAGAGTGTTGATAATTTCTTATTTCTTTGTGACCGGAATATAAATGTCGGTCATTAATTCTGTTCTAAGAGTAGAGGTGGGACGGTTCATATACATCTCAAAACTGAAGGTACTTTGAGGGCGATATTTACTTTCCGGAAACCACTCTTCATAAATAGTCCGGTAGAACTTATGCAACAAAGAGTAGTCTCCGATATGCCTGAATACAGCATAACGTCCACCGGGAACTTCCATCACTCCCGGTTGCGAATCATTTTCAGTGGCATCAATTGTCACCCCGAGATAGAAGCGGCATTTATTCATGGGAGTTATGGACGGGTCATCCATACTAAGGCTGACAAACTTATAATTCAACTTTTCTTCATTATGCTGCTTAGCGTAATTGGTCAGTCTGTTCCATATTAATTTGTATCGGAGCTCATCTTTGTATTTTTCACCAACCTCGATACAAAATACTTTCATTGGCAGAATCGACCGGATTTCAGGAGTGATAACCGCATGTTGCTCATCATACCTTGGCTTGTACTTCTCTCTATATTGAGAGGTCGATACGCCAAAATGTTTTTTGAAGGCTTTGGCTAGACTAAATTTGGTCTGATAGTTTATCTGTTCCGAAATCTGATTTAATGTAAACTCGGTGGATACTAACAAATGTGCTATATGTTCGAGACGTAAACGCTGTATATAGCTTCCGATATTTTCTCCGGCAACAGTTTGAAACACTCTTCTGAAGTGATATTTGGAAAGTCCGCTTATCGTGCTAAGCATGTCTGTATCCAAAGTATCGAATAAGTGATTATTGATATAAACGATTATATCCTGAATCTTCTGGTGATGGATATTACAGGTTTCCAACTTTTGTTTCCACCGTTTCAGATTGGGTAACCGTTCGTTTAGTATGTGCCTAAGTTCCTCCGGCGAATAAGCAGTATCTGCATATTCATTGTACTTGTCGGTGTATTTTATCCAGATATCAATCATTTCCGACATCGGAATGTCGACGATATATTTTCCGTCTTTCAGGCAGTAATAGCAATATTCGTCACTTCGCGAACCGTCAGAGTTAGTACCCAGATATTTCTCTACATCAAAGCGGAGAGGCATCCCGCAACTTTGACAATACCTCTTATTTATTTCTGATTCAATCATCGATTGGGTTTTCGTTTGATAGATAGGAGCCGCTCTATATCATTAAATAAAGAAGTATCTTTTAATTCGAACATAAGCCACTTCCCATCATGGAAAGTGGTCGTCTCATCATATATCTTTTGAGCCGCATTGGAGAACATTTCTCGCATGGATTCGAATTTAGTGCGTTCATCTTTACCTAAAATAACCATGAACCCAATCGTTTGTTCTTTGGCGTATAGGGCACATAGAGTTTTTCCGCCTCTGCGATATTTGTATTCGTAAGTCCATTTTTTCCCTCCATGATTCCACATTTGTTCCATATTGTATTTCTGTTCGATAAGTTGGTGAAGTGAAGTCCATAGATCATAAAGTTCCTTACCTGTCAAGGCTTCCAGTGTTTCGGGAGTTGGAATTTGAAAAGTTTCTTTCATGGCATTCTGTATTTACTTTTGATTATCTACATCACAAAGGTAGACTGAATTTCTAATAGATCGTTGTCCAATATAGGCATTTTAGACAGTGCAACTGAACAAACTGTCCCGAAATTAATTTATTTTGTAGAAACGGGATATTGGTGTATAACCTTTATCTTTGCATTAATTTAAAATAAAGCAAAATTTAAAGAAAATGAAAACAATGCTATTAGCGGTAGGTACTCTGTGCCTCATGGCAGGTTGCTCGTCGAAAGTGAGTAGTTCTAAAGGAATTGTAAGTGATGCAACCATGAATACGGTAACGATTGTCACCGATAAGAATGATACCCTTTCATTCAGTACGATGGATGCAAATAAAGAAGAAGTCAACGGTTTACTTCTGAATGATACGCTGGAAGTGTTTTATACAGGAAAATATACACCGGGGATGCCGGCTACCAAATTAGTTCAGTATCCGCAATCTCCGCTTGTAGGAGGTGACCGGGATGAACATGGCTGTATCGGTTCTGCCGGATACGTATGGTGTGAAGTGCAAAAAGACTGTATCCGCTTGTTTGAGAAAGGGATTCGTACAGAGGCGGTGGATGATAGTGACACTTCTGCTTTCATTGTTTTTAGTCCCGATTCTACACAGCTGGAACTTTTCTTTTCCAATAATCAGCCCAATGAAATATTGGAGAGACGTAGCCTGCCTTCGGGAGGTTATGCGTGGAACGTGGAGGACGATGATACGAAAAATGTACGACTGATAGATGGCTTGTGGACAATAAGCCAAAGAGATAAATTAATTTATACCCAGAAGGGCGGAAGTTGATTTTAAAAGCTCCGGCTTTCTGTAGGCTTGTTTATAGCACCATATTCCTGGCCGTCAATGTAGCATAGACATTTTCTGCGTATTGTCTTCCTATGGGGATTACAATCCGGCATCCGGTCAGGTTTATTTCCCGTTTAGAAAATCGTTCCACCTTATTAACCGGAATGATATACGAGCGGTGTGTACGTAGAAAAGCCTTTTCGGGTAACATCTCCTGAATACTTTTCAGACTTGTGCGCGATAATATATAGTTGCCGTTTATACGGAATATTTTCGTATAATTCTCCATTGCTTCGATATAAAGAATATCGGAGATAGGAATAGATATATTATTGTATTCTTGTTTGATTATGATGTTTTCCGGTAGTTTGTTCTGGCGTGCTTCAATAAAAACAATCGCTTTCTCCACTGCTTTTTCAAATCGTTCATAAGCGAAGGGCTTGTGCAGAAAATCCACGGCATCGAGGTCGAAGCCGTCTAGTGCATACTGTGCATGGGCTGTCGTAAAGATGAGACAACTCTCGGGAGGAAGTGCATGGGCAATATCCAATCCGCTGATGCTGTTCATTTCAATATCCAGAAAGACCAGATCAGGTTTGCACCGGGCTATTTCCTTCAGCCCGGTCAGCGGTTCGCTGAAAGTAGTAAGTTCCAGTCCGCCTTTTCGTTCGCAAAACTGGCTGATGATGAGCAATGCAATCGGTTCGTCGTCAATAGCGATACAAGTCAGCTTTTTCATCGTAGTTGAATGTTAAGATAGGTTTTGAAGTATCCGTTTTCTTCTTTTGTAAGCAATACAAAGCGGTTGGGATAAAGAAGTTCCAGCCGTTTACGGCAATTGTCTATTCCGATGGCATGAGGATTTTGATGGTTCTCCTTCATAATCATATTCTCGGTTTCGAAGATAAGCTGCCCTTCCTTTACGATGATACGAATAAAAATAGTACAGTCCGTGTCGGACGAAACACCGTATTTGAAACTGTTCTCGACAAAAGTAATGAGAATCATCGGAGGAATCTGTATCTGTTCGTCATCCATCTCGGTTTCAAATACCACTTTCGTATGCTTGTTTAAACGCAAAGATTGTAAATCAACATATTGGCGTATATATTCTACTTCATTGCTGATGGAAATCAGATCAGAAGTAGTCTGGGCATACATATATTTCAGGATATTGGAAAACTTGATAAAGGCGGATTCTGTTTTGTCCGACTTCGTAAGTACCAGTCCGTAGAGGGCGTTCAATGTATTGAAAAGGAAGTGCGGATTGATTTGCGCCTTGTAGAGAGCCAGTTCCGCCTTGTTCTTTTCCGCTTCAATCTCCTGTTTGGAAAGAATTTGCCGGAAAAGTTCAAAGATCAGTTCTATGGAAAGACTGAACCCCGTCACTACCAGGAAAAAGAACCACACAGTTTGCGCCCGCATGTGCTGCCGGGCTTTATGCATCATCGGGTCTATATGGTTGGGTTCCGGTGGATATGGAAAGTGGGTTAGCAACCATGTGATAAAGATAAGCGATAACATGAGCAATAAGATATGTCCGAACTTCCGTTGCATGAAAAGCATCGGTAGTTTCACTTTACGGTAGATGAAGTACAGACCGTAGAGATAGACAATCAGGGTCAGCATAAAGACTGTGTGGTGTACAATCCATTTGTCTACCGGCACTAACATGATGATGGGCGGCATGATTACCAGACAGAAAAGCAAGTCGATGTAAACAGGTATATTAGTACGTTTCATATTCTTCTCATTGCTCGTTTAACTCCCGGAAGTATATTTTCTCACTTCTTTGCAAAGATAAAAGATTGTTCTGAAACCTCAAGCATTCCCTTTTGCCGTTCGTCATCATATTCTTGCTGTTCGTCACTACATTCTTATTTTATTGTTTGATAATTCTTAGATTTGGTCAGTCGCGCTTTTTATAGAATAATGGGTTATAAATCATTAACAATCATTTAAATATAGCTACAATGAAACAACTAATCATTTTTGCCTTGGTTTGTTTGCCTCTGCTATGTGCTTGTGGAGGTTCGCAACAGAAAGAGGCAGATGCCACGTACAAAACACTTACCGTAACACAAAGTGACCAGATTTTGAAATCCGATTATACAGCTACGCTACGAGGGCGGCAGTATGTTGAAATTCGTCCGCAGGTGAGTGGTATAATTACCCGGATATGTATCAATGAAGGAGATCCCGTTCATAAAGGGCAGACACTTTTCATTATCGACCAGGTTCCTTATAAAGCAGCGTTGGAAACAGCAGTGGCTAATGTAAAAAGCGCGGAAGCCAAGCTTGCCACTGCTAAATTGACAGCGGATAGCAAAGCTGAACTTTACAAAGAACAGATTGTGTCCGAATTCGATCTGCAAACAGCCCGCAATGAACAAGCGGCGGCAGAAGCAGCATTGGCACAGGCTAAAGCACAGGAAGTGAATGCGCGCAATGACCTTTCTTATACTGAAGTAAAAAGCCCGGTGAACGGAGTAGCCAGCATGATTCCTTATCGTGTAGGGGCGTTGGTGAACAGCAGTATCACCGAGCCGTTAGTCACTGTTTCGGACGATAGCGAAGTATATGCCTATTTCTCCATGACGGAGAATCAAATACTCGACTTTGTGCAACAGTATGGTTCACTTAAAAAAGCGATAGAAAACATGGACGAAGTGGAACTGACTATGAGCAATGGAAAAACTTATTCCCATGTCGGAAAGGTAGATGCTATCAGCGGTACGGTGGATGAAGGAACCGGTGCTGTTGGGCTGCGGGCTGTTTTTGTCAACCCCGACCAGTTCCTGCGTAACGGTGGAAGTGGTAAAGTCGTTGTTCCTACCATAAAGAAAGGAGGTATCATCATTCCGCAGGCAGCTACTTACGAATTGCAGAATCGTATATTTGTATATAAAGTAGTCGACGGCAAAGCGAAATCAACCCCGGTAGAAGTGTTCCGGTTGAATAACGGTACTGAATACATCGTCGAAACAGGGCTTGCACCGGGTGATGTTATTATAGCCGAGGGTGCCGGACTGGTGCGTGAGGGAACAGTAATCAAGAGTGATCCGACTAAAGAATAAGATGCCGTTATGAAAATCAGAACATTTATAGACCGGCCTATTCTCGCAGGAGTAATTTCGGTCGTTTTTCTTATCATCGGATTGATAGGACTTTCGCAGCTTCCCGTTGAACAGTTTCCTGAAATTGCACCTCCTACCGTCAGCGTTTCCGCTACCTATACCGGTGCTAATGCGGAAACAGTACAGAAGAGTGTAGTCGTGCCATTGGAAGAAGCACTCAATGGAGTAGAGAATATGATGTACATGACCTCTTCCTCTACCAATAACGGTTCAGCGAGAATAACCATTTACTTCCGTCAGGGGACTGACCCCGATATGGCGACAGTTAACGTGCAGAACCGTATTGCTACGGCACAAGGATTATTACCGGCAGAAGTCACCCGCAGCGGTATCACTGTCCGTAAGCGCCAGACAAGTAATATCAAAGCATTGGCATTGTATAGTCCCGACAACACGTTCGATGAAAGTTTTCTGAATAACTATCTGAAGATCAATATCGAACCCCGTCTTTCACGTATTGCCGGGGTAGGTGAGGTGAATGTGATGGGAGCGGACTATTCGTTACGTATCTGGCTCGATCCGGCTAAGATGGCCAAATATGGACTGGTTCCGTCCGACATCACGACGGTACTTGACGAACAGAATCTGGAAGCTCCTACGGGAACGCTTGGTGCTGAATCGAAGAATACTTTTCAGTATGTATTGAAATATCGTGGACGTTATGAAGAAGAAAAAGATTATGGAAATCTGGTAATCCGTTCGCAGGCAGGAGGTGAGGTGCTGCGGCTGAAAGATGTAGCACGTATCGAATTGGGTGCCAGCTCTTATACGTACATCGGTGAAGTGAACGGGCATCCCGGTTCCAACTGTATGATTGCGCAGACTTCCGGTTCGAACGCCAATGAGATTATTAAGGAAATAGATAAGGTGACAGCGGAAATTGCTCAAGGATTACCTAAAGGAATGGAGCTGGTAGACCTGATGAGTTCGAAAGAGTTTTTGGATGCATCCATTAAGAATGTGATAAAAACCTTGATTGAAGCCATTCTGTTAGTGGTACTTGTGGTTTACGTTTTCCTGCAAAGTTTGCGGTCTACGTTTATTCCGGCCATTTCTATCATCGTTTCCCTTGTGGGTACTTTTGCTTTTCTCTATGCCGCAGGTTTCAGTCTGAATATGTTGACGTTGTTTGCACTGGTATTAGTTATCGGAACGGTGGTGGATGATGCTATTGTTGTGGTGGAGGCGGTACAGGCAAAGTTCGACGAGGGATATAAATCGGCTTACCGGGCCACCATTGATGCCATGGGTGGCATCACCTCGGCACTGGTAACTACCACCTTTGTCTTCATGGCAGTATTTATTCCCGTATGTTTTATGGGAGGAACTACCGGAACGTTCTATACCCAGTTCGGACTGACCATGGCTGTTGCCGTAGCAATATCTCTGATTAACGCGTTAACTTTAAGTCCCGCTCTCTGCGCACTGATAATGACACCGCACATGGAGGCTGCGAAAGGGGAGAAATTGAGTTTCTCATCCCGTTTCCACATGGCATTTGATAGTGCTTTTCATCGGTTAGTACTGAAATATAAGAGTGGCGTATTTTTCATGTTGAAACGTAAATGGCTGGCGGGAGCATTGCTGTTAGTCGCTTGTGCAGGATTGTTCCTTCTGATGAAAACCACCAAGACCGGGTTGGTTCCTCAAGAGGATATGGGAACTATCTTTGTAGACGTGCGTACTTCACCCGGAAATAGTCTGGAAGAAACCAAGATTGTAATGGATGAAATAGACAAGCGTATCCATGACATACCGCAAATCAGAATGTTCTCTAAAGTGACGGGTAACGGTATGATAAGTGGTCAGGGAGCATCAAACGGTATGTTTATCGTCCGTCTGAAACCATGGGATGAACGTACGGAAAATGAAGACGGTATCAATGCTGTTATTAACGAGATTTATCGGCGTACGGATGACATTTCTTCTGCACAGATTATGGCCTTTGCACAACCGATGATTCCCGGGTATGGAGTAAGTAGTGGTTTTGAGATTTATATTCAGGACCAGAAAGGCGGTTCGGTAGAAGATTTGCTGAAATACACCCGTCAGATGATTGACGCGTTGAATGCCCGGCCTGAAATCGGACGTGCCTCGACTTCGTTCGATACGAAATACCCTCAATACCTGGTAGAAGTGGATGCCGCCCTTTGCAAGCGGAATGGAGTGTCGCCTTCGGATGTGTTGAGCACTTTGTCCGGCTATATCGGTGGTAACTATGCATCCAATATGAACCGTTTCTCTAAACTTTACCGTGTAATGGTACAGGCTTCACCGGAATTCCGTCTGGATACTGAAGCATTGAATAATATGTTTGTCCGCAATTCCGACGGAGAGATGTCCCCTGTCAGTCAGTATCTCACTTTGACACGAGTCTACGGTGCAGAGTCGCTGACGCGTTTCAATTTGTTCTCTGCCATCTCCGTCAATGGTGCTCCGGCAGACGGTTACAGTTCCGGACAAGCTATTCAGGTGGTACGTGAAGTTGCGGAACAGGTATTACCGGCAGGTTATGGCTTTGAGTTCGGAGGTATGTCACGTGAAGAATCCTCTACAGGGAATACCACAACACTGGTATTTATCATCTGTGTAGTCTTTATCTATCTTATTCTTTGTGCGCTCTACGAAAGCTTGTTCATTCCGATTGCAGTGATTCTTTCCGTACCATTCGGACTTGCCGGAAGTTTCCTTTTTGCCAAGATGTTCGGCCTGGAGAATAATATCTATTTACAGACAGGTTTGATTATGCTGATTGGCTTGTTGTCGAAGACAGCTATTCTGCTTACGGAATATGCTTCCGAGCGCCGTCGTCAGGGAATGACGATCACACAGGCGGCTGTTTCGGCTGCGCAAGTCCGTCTGCGTCCAATCCTGATGACATCTCTTACGATGATATTCGGTATGTTACCGATGATGTTTGCATCGGGAGTAGGAGCGAACGGTAATATTTCCATCGGTGTAGGAACCGTAGGTGGAATGTTGATCGGTACGGTTGCCCTGTTGTTTATCGTACCTGTATTGTTTATCGTGTTCCAGTATCTTCAGGAAAAACTGATGCCGGCACGTAAACCGGCAGAGTTGGAGAATCTTTAATTGTTGAAGTGTATGAAAAAGATAATAATATGTTTATTCCTGTCGGCCGGATTGAGCGGTTGTCATGTGTACCGGACTTATGAACGTCCGGACACGACGGTTACCGACAGTCTTTACCGGCAGCCGGTTGTTGCGGGGGATACCGCTTCCATTGCTTCCCTTTCATGGAAGGAACTATTTAGCGATCCGCAACTGCAACAACTGATTGAAACGGGTATCGCGAATAATACCGATTTGAATATTGCCCGTTTGAAAGTGAAAGAAGTAGAAGCATTACTGCTTTCTTCCAAGTTGGCTTATCTGCCTTCTGTATCGCTCACTCCGCAAGGAACATTGAGCAGCGTGGATGGTTCGAAAACTTCCAAGACCTATGATCTGGCAGCATCGGCAGACTGGGAACTGGATATTTTCGGAAAGTTGACCAATGCCAAACGAGGAGTCAAAGCCGCCCTCGAACAGAGTGAAGCCTATAGGCAAGCGGTACAGACGCAACTGGTAGCAACGATTGCCAATAGTTACTACACCTTATTGATGCTTGATAAGCAACTGGACATCACCCGTCGCACGGCTGAAACATGGGATGAGAACCTGCGTGCAATGAAAGCATTGAAAAGAGCCGGGCAAACTACGGAAATGGCTGTTGCCCAAACAGAAGCGAGCAAGCTATCGGTAGATGCCTCCGTACTTTCTATTGAACAGCAAATCAGTGAAATGGAGAATTCTCTTTCCGCCCTGTTGGGTATGGCTCCGCAGCTGATAACACGTTCTACGCTTGACAACCAGCGTTTCCCGGAATCCCTTTCAACCGGAGTGCCGTTGCAACTGTTGCACCGTCGTCCGGATATTCGTCAAAAGGAAGCTGAACTGGCTGGGGCTTTTTATGCAACGAATCAGGCACGTTCTGCTTTTTATCCCTCTATCACCTTGAGTGGTTCCGCAGGATGGACAAACTCGGCAGGTGGCGCTATAACCAATCCCGGACAGTGGCTGCTTTCCGCTGTCGGCTCATTGGTTCAGCCACTTTTCAATCGCGGACAGAATATTGCTAATTTGAAAATAGCGAAAGCACAACAGGAAGAGGCGTTACTCACCTTCCGCCAAAGTTTGCTTGATGCAGGAACGGAAGTAAACGATGCGTTGGTGCAATGGCAGAAGGCTCAAGGCCGTTTGGCACTCTCCAAACAGCAGGTCACTTCGCTTCAGTCCGCAGTGCGTAGTTCCGAACTGTTGATGCGGCACAGTTCGCAAAACTACCTGGAAGTACTTACTGCCCGTCAGACTCTTTTGCAGGCAGAATTATCTGTCGCTTCCAATCGTTTTGATGAAATACAGGGAGTTATTAATCTTTATCATGCATTGGGAGGAGGATACTGATTGATAGTAGATGGATTAAAACAAAATTGTTAATAAGTTGATATCAAAGATGCTGAATATATAAACTCCCATCATAATCTTTGTATTTAGCATCTTTGTATATATCAACCAGTTGATTACTGTAATCAAGGATAATATCTTTGGACGCTTGTGATACGTTTGTCGCCAGAATACCACTTCCCAAAATGCCGGGATTACATAATACACTGTCTTTCCTTATTGAATTCATGGTAAGCTCTACACCTGTGTAATCTTTGATACCTGCCTTTTCCAGATTGGATGTAATATAGTTGTCCAAAAATGCTTTATCATCTCCGGTCATGAATCCATACCATAATAAACACTTCATTCCTAATTGAGTAGCCTGTATCAGGACATCGAGATAGGTTACTCCTGAATCTCCTTTCTTGTCTATTTCGTAAGGATCGATATGGATGAAAGAGGATGCGGGGAGTGAAGGCAGTAGCTCTATGGTACCTCTCGAAGAGTCGGCATGATGTATCTCTACAGAGGCACTTAATTCGATTTGTTTGGCATAGGTACCCACATTCTCCAGTGCACTCTTTTCTAAATCAAAGAATACAAACCTTTTTGCTTGCTTCCCTAATACATTCATAGCCAAGGCAGGTGAACCTAAATAATTTCCTTTTGCCATCTCTCCGCTTTCCAGTTGATAATATATAGAATCTTTTAGAGATGGTACCTCATCTGCTTTCTCCAGGAAATGATAGATGCCATATTGCTGCTCCGGGGTTTGTGTCATCGGATAGATGGCACATGCCGAATTGGTCTCTACATATACTTGCGGAGTTTCATTCTTGAGTACTTCACAGAGTATCAGATGTTTTAAGACATCGGGTTGTTTTGCGAAATGAGTGTAAGTTGCCATATCGGTGTATTTAGGAATTAACCAATTCATGAATCGAAGTCGCACCAATAGCTTCGGAATTTGGCATGGTGCTTCCTTTCTTTAAATGTTCTTTGTGAATTACATAATTCTACAAATATAAACAGATAGATAATACGGGAAAACAAAAGGGGGCTTTTTATCTGAAATCATTGTGGACGAATTGTATTTTTAATTAGCTTTGTAGAAATAAAACAAAGAATTATGAAAATGAAAGTTCTGCTGTCTGTCATTGTATTTACGCTCTATACTGTTTCTTATGCGCAGAATATGAAAATGATTGATACTAGTATGCCGAAAAAAGATAAAAAGGATGCTGTAGTAATTGAATATGATTCATTAACTAATATACGCCCTTATAAAGATGCTTCATATTATAAACAATTTATTGGGCAAAGTATTTTGTTCTATCCTCGGAATCCAAATTCTTCGGAATCACTACCTAAGTATTATGCTAATTTTCTAACTTCTAATGAGCAGGTTGTTGCCATTGACACTATTTGGCGAAAAAAAAGATCCAACCCTAAACCTAAAGATTATAAATTAAATCAAATAACCTCCAAGAGATATAAACCACAGTTGGTGAAGGATAATTATGTTACTTTATGTGCTTCTTTTCACGATATACTTGAACAAGGATATAGGATTTTTCCATTTGAAATATATAGAGCAACGAAATGTCCTATGGGAAAACGTGATGGCATTTTCACACCTTATAATGAGATAGAAGGCAAGACTTTTAAAATTTTAGATATAGAGCTGTCTGATGCCGAAGTTGAAGAAAATACAATTTTTGCACTACAGTCTGAAGAAGGTGATACTCTTTATTGGTATGCTAAACGTGGTGAGTATGATGGATTCAGTTATACTAGGCAACACTATCCTGTCATTGTATTAGGATTTATGGATAAAATGAAACAGTTGTATTTGAATAAAGACATATACATTAAAAATATTCATCCGATTAATAAATATAAATGTATGGAAACAGCCTATTCAGGCAGTGAAGATACTTATATGGTTCCTTCATTTGTTCTGAAGAATGATAGTGCCGATTTGATAATGCCATTATGTGAGAGTCCATCTCTTTTTTCATACGAAGTAAGCATATTTGATAATCAGAAAAGAATGACTCAGATGTATTTCTATAATTTGGATGTTGTCGAAGCGGAAGTTTATGAGGAAACAATGGAAAGAGAAAGACTTGCTAAAGAAGAATTATTGATGAAGGAAAAGTTAGCACAAGAAGAGGCAAAAAAGTTAGCTAGTATAAAAAGACAACAGAGAACTAAAGAATTATATAAGAAATACGGAAAAGCTACGGCGGACTTGATATTAAAAGGCCAAGTGTGCATTGGGATGACTAAGGCTATGGTTTTGGAATCATGGGGGCATCCTTCGGGTGGTATTAATAAAACTACCGGTGCATGGGGGATACATGAACAATGGGTATATGGAATGGGACAATACTTGTATTTTGAGAATGGAAAATTGACAACTATACAAAATTAGTCTGTCTTGTTTTGTATGAGCAGTCTTAATTTTAACAAGGGAGGCACTATGAAATATCAGTCTTTCTTAAACCACCTGTAAAACCATTTACCCACCTTCTCATAATGTCGGGTTTCGGTATCAGTGTATAGTTTAGAGAAGAACGATGTGTCTAATGGTTCTCCCGATTGGTTAGGATATAATACGATTAAGCTATTGTTGGAGAAGTATTTACTAAGCTGTCTCGGTAGTTTCTCAAAAGAACTGTCGTAAGAGAGAGTTCCCGGTCGTGCGCTGATAATAACTAATAAATGGTCGTAGCTTACCTGTCCTGTTAATACCAGCAAGTCATTCCAGTCTTCCAAAAGGGAGAAATCGGTCAGCGTTTGTTTATGTCGCTTCTTTATCCACGCTTGTAGGCGTATGGTCGTTTTTTCATTGGCAAAGAAATGTACCCGGCATCCGAGGGTACTTCCCATTCTACAGAAATGCTCCATCCAATGAGGAAAACCGGATTCGTATTCGGCTTTAGGAGGGACGGCAATGACAATTCGTTTGATTGTATGGACTGGTATTAGAAATTTAGAGATAATTATCTCACAGTTTAATCCATTCAATAAGTGTTCGGCAAGTATTCCAAAGTATGAGTCTGTGATATTTTTCTTACGATGCAGACCGGTGATAATACTTGTAATCTCATTTTCCTTGACTGAATGTATAATGCCGGAAGCTATATTCAAATCATACCGTGTAACTTTCTTCAGTGGTACATTTGCTTCTGTTGCTGTCGTTTCCGCTTTTTCCAGGTAATATTTGCTTCGAAGTCGTAGATTATCGGAATTATTATTGTCGTTGATTACATTGAGGGCCAGTAGATTATCTTTCAATTTAGAATCACGTATGATTAGAGACAGATTCACCATGTCTTCGATAGTGTCCGGGTTGGCTATGGATACTAAAATCTTCTCTGTTTCTTTTGAAGATTCATTTTCCGATAGTGAGTCATCCATTGCCACCTTTCTGGCTGCCCGTTCGGTAATCAGTGAGCTCACTACGCAAGTGACCAGGATAAGCAAGACTGTGCCGTTCAGTACATCGTCATTCAGCAAGCGCTCGCCGGTGGGCAGAATAATGTTATATCCAACCAATACGGCTGCCAATGTAGCTGCTGCCTGTGCGTTACTTAAACCATACATCAGATTTCGTTCAAGAACAGACATCTTGTATATCTTTTGTGTCAGCCAGCAAGCAATCCATTTGCCTGTCAGTGCCATGGTTATCATTACGGCAGCAACTTTTAAAGCATCCCCATGTCCGAAAATAACCCGTAGGTTGATTAACATTCCTACTCCGATAAGGAAATAAGGAATGAAGAGGGCATTACCGACGAACTCTAAATGATCCATCAATGGAGAAACGTGCGGAATGAGCCGGTTGAGTACCAATCCGGCGAGGAAAGCTCCCAAAATACCTTCCATACCTACGAGTTCCATCAGTCCTGCTCCTAAAAAGACCATTGCAAGCACAAAAATGAATTGCATCACGTTGTCATTGTATCGGTGGAAGAACCAGCGACCGATGCGTGGGAAGAAATAGATGATAAGTGCTCCTAGAAAGATTACTTTTACTACTAGCCAAATCCAGAATAAACCACCGGTTTCTCCTTTGAATAATCCGCCTATAACGGCTAGTACCAACAGTGTGAGCGTATCCGTCACCGCCGTTCCTCCTACGGCAATACTTACACTACGATGGCGTGATATACCGAAGCGGGTGACGATGGGATAGGCAACGAGTGTGTGGGAGGCATACATACTGGCTAGCAGTACAGAAGTGATTACGCCGTATTTCAGATAAGATACATTTGCCACGAATCCAATCCCGATGGGGACGATAAAAGCCAGTAATCCCAACACTAACGCTTTGTTTCGCGTCTCTTTGAAGTCTCCCATGTTCATTTCCAGACCAGCCAGAAACATGATGTAATAGAGCCCGACTTTGCCGAATAACTGAAAACTGCTATCGCGTGCCAGAATATTAAATCCATGTTCGCCAATAGCCAATCCCGCCAGGATCATACCGATAATATGAGGGATGCGCAGCTTATTCAATAATATTGGTGCAAACAATATAATCAAGAGTACAAGGAGAAATATCCATGTAGGGTCGGTGATAGGGAATGTTAAATCAAGGCCAATCCAATTCATAATTTGACGAATTCGTGATATTTGTTCCGCAAAATAACTTAAAAAAATCTATTAAGAAAATGATTTCTGATAAAATATAGTTTTATTCTTTTCATAATAATTGTAATTTCTGTGATAGATGAAAGATTTGTTTGCTGAAAAGATTGTTGAATTATTTTTTTATCGTCCATCACGTTTGTGGATTGTGTTAGATTTGTCTATATTTGCAACGTACTTATATTTGTTAGCGTGTAATCTTATCTTATGCAATACACTATATATCAAAAAATGGAGGATGTGGCTTTATGGAACCTTGTGCTGGAAGGTGATATGAAGGCCATGTCTGTTTTGTATAAGAGACATTATGACTTATTATTTAATTTTGGGCTGAAGTATGTTCAGAATGATGATTTTGTGAAAGATTGCATTCAAGATGTCTTTGTAAAACTATGTACTAGCAAGCATTTGTCACATACAGATTATGTACGTTCTTATTTCCTTACCTCTTTAAAACATACAATATCGGACAAACTGTCTTCGCAGAAGCCTTTAGAAGAATTAAGCGAACATGCTTTTAATTTGTCGATAGAAGATACTACATTATCTGTCCTTTTCAAAGATGGTGATGAAGAGCTGGGGATAGCTCAAAGACTAGTTTCTGCTTATAAGTCTTTATCGGACAATCAACGTATAGCTATTTATCTTCGTTATATCAAGGGGTTGTCTTATAAGGAAATAGCAGTAATTTTAGATATAAATCCCCAATCATCTATGAATTTAGTATCCCGTGCTTTGGCTAATCTTCGTTCTAAAATGTCTCTTGAGGATTATTTGTTGGTATTGATGCTGTTTTTTACAAGATTATATCGTTTTTTTAATTTCCTTTGATTTTTTTTGTTTAAAAGTGAGTAGATATTTATTTTGACTTCGTTTTAATATAAAATATGATTAAGATGAAGAACGAAACGTCGGACATATTATTTATTGCACGGAAGCTGATGATGTATATCAGGCAACAGGAAAGAACTGTGTCTGATGTAGAAAAAGAAGAATTGTGGAGGTGCATAGAAAAACAGGTAGTTGTAAAAAGAAGGAGGAAGTCTCGTTATTATATTGGTTCTATTGTAGCAGCCTCATCGGTAGCAGCTGTTTTATTATGTCTGTTTTGGCTGAGAAATCCGTCGGTACCTTGCTCTATAGATGACTCAATTATGGATTTTGCAAAGTATACACAGGCTCAAGAGGCATCGGAAAGAGGAATTGTGTTACTAATGCCCGGAAAGGAGGAAATTGAAGTTGGAGAGACAGATGCAAGCATTATCTATTCTCAAAATGGAACAGTGACAATTAACTCTGATACGATACATCAAGTCGAGGAACGAGTGAAGGAGGTTGAGTACAATCAATTAATTATCCCAAAAGGAAAAAGAACTCGGTTGATGTTACCTGATGGGACTCATCTATGGGTGAATGCCGGGACACGTGTTGTCTATCCTAATTATTTTGAAAATAATTATCGTGAAATTTATGTAGAAGGTGAAGTTTATTTGGATGTGTATCACGATGAGAAAGCTCCTTTTATTGTAAAAACTAAAGATTTTCAAGTGCAAGTTCTAGGTACTTCTTTTAATATTTCATCATATCCTTCACAGGATGTATCTTCTGTAGTGTTAGTTAAAGGAAGTGTTAATATAAAGAATCAAGAGAAGAAACAAGTGAAACTAACTCCAGGACAAATGGTTGATATTCGTACGGGACAGTTGGATATCCCCAAAAGTGTAGATGTTGAACCATATGTTTGTTGGGTGAAGAATATGTTGATGTATAAAGATGAATCACTTGATAAAGTATTTCAGAAATTGAATCTTTATTATGGTGAAGAGTTTATTCTAGATTCTGATATAAAAGAACTTTTGGTTTCGGGAAAATTGGATTTGAAAGAAAAATTAGAAGACGTCTTATATATTATATCTTACTCTGTTCCTATCTGTTATGAGAAAAGTGAAAAAGGCATAATAGTACGGAAGAAAGTCGATTGAGAACTGAAATTTTATTGTTAACACTTTTAATTTTAAGAATTATGAAAAATGGATAGCCTTAAAAAAGCTGAATGATAGTTGCAATATCATTCAGCCAAAGAATTAAACAACGTACAATTATTTAATTTCTAATATTATGTTGCAAATGTATGAAAAATACTAGTAATCATTTATTATGGGTGGCAAAAAGGTTACGCATATTATTCTTTTTTATCTTTTGTTCCCTTTCATTGCATAATTATGCTATAAGCATAGGTACATATGCTCAAGAAAAGACTTTAACAGTAGAGGTGCAAAATAAGACCGTAAAAGAGGTGCTTGATTATATTGAAAGAAATAGCGAATTTATATTTTTTTACTATAATAAAGTTCTTGATACGAAACGTAACGTGAATTTGTCGGTAAAAGATAAACCTATCACTGTGATTTTAGACCAGCTGTTTAAAGGGACTGATGTGTTGTATGAGATTAAAGATCGGCAAATTTCATTGAAAAGAGCAGTCAAACAGCCTTTGCCTAGTGAGAATCAGCAGAAACGTAAGTTGACCGGAATTGTAACCGATGCTGTGACGAATGAGCCGTTGGTAGGTGTCAGTATACAGGTTAAAGAAAGTATGACAGTAGGAACTATTACAGATTTGGACGGGCGTTTCACTATAGAGGTTTCGAATAGCATGAATCTGATAATCTCTTATATCGGATATAAAAAACAAACTATATCTGTTGGTAAATCTACTACATTGAATGTAAAGATGGTACCGGATAATAAAGTATTGGATGAAGTCGTTGTGGTAGGTTATGGTTCACAAAAAAAGGCTAATTTGACAGGCGCTGTTTCTACTGTAGATGTTAATAAAACGTTAGGATCCCGTCCTGTAACTGATTTAGCACGTGGTTTGCAGGGAGCTTCTCCTGGATTGATGGTGACTACATCAAGTGGGGATATCGGGCAGAATGCTGAAGTTCATATTCGTGGTATACAAGGTTCGCTTAATGCCGAGGCTAAGCCTTTGATATTACTTGATAACGTAGAGATTGATAATTTGATGATGGTTAACCCCAATGATATCGAATCAATATCTGTATTGAAAGATGCTGCATCTTCTTCAATTTATGGTGCTAGGGGTACATGGGGAGTGATTTTAATCACAACCAAAAAGGGATCTAAAGGAAAGCCTGTTGTTTCGTATGATAATAGTTTTGCATGGTCATCTCCAATGAATACGCCAGAGATTGCAGATGGTGCATTAGGAGTGGAATATATGTTGGCTTGTCATCGTCGTACAGCTCCCAATAAGTCTGATTTTAATATATTAGGAGCTTATTATGATGATTTGAGTATTGAGCGCATGCGTCAGTGGAAACAATTATATGGGGGAAAAGATTTAGGAGATGAGATGGTTCTTGGACGTGATTATGAAATTCGTAACGGTTATCCATATTTCTATCGTACGTGGGATGTTGATGAAGTTTTTTTGAATAGTGCGTCTTTCCAGCAAAAACATAATCTGTCCATATCAGGTGGTGGTGATAAGTTTTCTTATTTTGGAAGTTTTGCTATGCTCGATCAAGATGGATTAGTAAAAATTACTCCCGAACCGGACAATTTCTCTCGTTTTAATGGAACATTACGTATTGAAGGTAAGCCATCGAAATTTTTCACTATACGTGGTACTTTAATGTATTCACATTCTAATAAAACTAGCCCTAACTTTCGTTTGGCTAATGCAGCTAGTGGGGCTAACGAATATTGGTTTAACATTTATCGTTATCCTGAAACGTATCCGTATGGTACTATCGACGGAGTTCCTTTGAAAAATATACGTACTGAATTAGAGCAGACCCATATGAATGAGAAGATTACTGATATGAATCGTTTCCAGATTGGTACGACCTTGACCATATTAAAAGGATGGACTGCTGATTTTGATTATACCTATGTAACTAATAATATACATGATAAAAAAGCCACATCGCCCATTAGTGGTATTAATCATTGGTCTGATCCTTCGATGACTAAGTTTGAGAATAACTTTTTCCCTGCTGAAGACTATGTGATATTAAATTCTACTTGGTCTAAACGGCAGGTGGCTAAAGGCTATTCTACGTTTTCGAAGAAGTTAGGTAAGCATCAATTTAAAGCCATGGTTGGTCTTGATGCCGAATACTATCGCTCTGAATATCAATATTCAAAACGTTATGGACTTTATGATCCGTCGAAACCGGAATTAATATTGACAGATTCTAGTGTACAGGAAACTACTGGTTATCCTTCACATTGGAGTACACTCGGCTTTTTCGGGAGGATAAATTATAATTTCATGGATCGTTATCTTTTTGAATTTAATGTACGTCGTGATGGCGCATCTAAATTTAGTAAGAATTGCCGTTGGGGCACTTTTCCCTCTGTATCTGTCGGATGGTTGTTAAGTGAAGAAGCATTTATGGGGCATTTAAAGGAAATAAGTAAGTTGTCCTTTGCTAAATTACGTGTATCATGGGGGAGGATAGGTAATAATAATATCGGTAGTTTTGATTATATGTCGAAAATTACAGCATCTAAATCAAATTGGTATATGGGAACAACTAATCCGATGGCCTTTTCTACACCTACAGTAGCTGCTACTACGCTGACTTGGGAGCCTGTTGAGACTATAGATTTCGGTTTCAATGCAAAGTTCTTTGACAATGCTTTGGATGTAGAGTTCGATTGGTTTAAACGTACCACACGTGATATGGCTACTTTCGGCGAAGAGGTGCCTCTTTCTTTAGGTGCATCTGCTCCTGCACGTAATTTCGGGGAGATGTCCACAATGGGGTGGGAACTCTCTGTTGGATTCAATAAGGTTATTAATAAAGATTGGACTATTAATATGCAGGCTAGTGTATCTGACCAGACTAGTAAGATTACCAAACATGCCAATAAGGAGGTTTCTATCAAGGAGGGTGGTAACTCTTGCCCGAATTACGAAGGCAAGATTCTTGGTGAAATCTGGGGATATGAAACCGACCGTTTGTTCCGCGAAAACGATTTTGATGGTAATAATGGAGATGCTAATCCTACTTGGTATTATGGAGTCAATACACCCAATCAGGATGCTTTAAACACACAGAATGCTTTCCATTATGGACCGGGTGATGTGAAATATAAAGACCTGAACGGTGATGGCGTAGTAGATTATGGCGCGGGTACTAATTTGAATCATGGTGATATGAAAGTGATAGGTAATACTACTCCTAGGTATATTTTCGGATTGCGTGCAGGATTTACATGGAAGAATATTGATTTCAGTGCTTTCTTACAGGGCGTAGGAAAACGTGATTATTGGGGTACAGGTTCACTTGTGATTCCTGCATTTACAATGAACGAAGCAGTTTATCAGAATCAGGTTACTAATTATTGGACTCCAGAAAGGCAAGATGCTTATTATCCGGCACCGTCAAATCCGGGGAGTAATAATCATAATGGTAACTGGCAATGTCAGACGCGTTATCTGTTGAATATGGCGTATGCTCGTTTAAAAAATCTTACTGTTGGATATACATTCCCTAAAAGTTGGGTAGACAAAGTGCATTTAACATCGGTTAGGCTTTTTGTAAGTGGGGAGAATTTGTTTACTATTGATAATTTAGATATTACAATCGATCCTGAAATTCAGCAGAATTCTGTAGCGGGCTTTACTGATGCCAAGAGTTTTGGACGTACTTATCCTTATTTCCGGACATGGTCATTCGGGGTTCAAGTTAAACTATAAAATCTGATATATATTATGAAAAAGATATTGTTAGCTTCAATAATGTGCTTAAGCTTGGCAGGATGTGATGATTTTTTAACAAAAGAACCGTTAGCTTCTTTTCAGGATGATGATTTCTGGTCATCAGAAAACAATGTGCGGGGATTCGCATTTGGATATTATGCAGATCGTTTTCCTGGTTATGGTAATGGGGATACTGGTGGTGTTATGTCGCAACGTCAAGCTTTAAATGATGATTTTACGAATATCAATTTACCGGGCTTCAACGCGCAGCCTACTAATAAGGGAGGATTATGGGGGACATATTTCACAAAAATACGTCGTGATAATATTTTTGTGGATAGAGTAGAACGCGTTCCGTTTACTGATGAAGCTTCTGCCAATCATTGGCGTGGTATTGCTCGTTTTTTTCGTGCCTTTGATTATTCGCAATTTGCATTTTCTTTCAAACATGTTCCTTATTATGACCATGAACTAACATCTGAATCTTCAGATTTGTTTCGTCCTCAAGACGATGTGTTTTATGTGATGGACCGTGTTTTGGAAGATTATAAATATGCGTCTGAAAATGTATATAAACATGATACAAAGACTGGTGCCGATGGTCTGGTTATTACTAGGGATGTAGTTGATGCATTTATGTCGCGTCATATGTTGATGATGGGTACCAAGTTGAAATACGACCCTGCTACGACTGCAGGGCAGACAGAGAAAGTCGTTATTTATCTTCAAGCTGCGAAAGATGCTGCTTGGCGTGTTATTTCTTCAGGATCTTGGAATTTGGCATCAAATTATCATGACTTGTTTACTACAATAGACATTACCAGCGCAGCTGATGTTAAGCAAGAAATGATTTTGTATCGTCAATATGCTACGGGTATGGTTACTCATGCCATCATGACTTATGATCGTGATGAAACTATACAAGGCTATTGTGCTCCTAAAGATCTCATTGATAGTTATCTATGTACTAATGGTCTGCCGATACATCTTGCGAGTGGAACGAATACTTATTATCAGGGAGACAAAACAGCTGAACAACAAATGGCCAATCGTGATCCACGTTTATCGCAGACTTTCCGTACTAAGTTTTATACACAGTATGGAGAGACTGTTGGCTATGCTCATAGTGGGTTTAAACGTTGGAAGTTCTTGAATGAACCGACGAAAGATGATACAGAAGCTACCCAAAGTTTCAATGTTACTGATGCTCCGGTCATTCGATTGGGTGAAGTGATGATGAATTATATAGAAGCTGCTGCTGAACTAGCTGATATGGGAGAATATACAGTTACACAAGTTGATTTGGACGCGACCATCAATAAGTTGCGTAAACGTGCTAGTTACGGGAAGTTTGAAACATTGCAGATCATTGATGGCAAACCAGCTGTAAATGGTGTTGTTTATGATGATGCCGATCGTGATTCGGATGTACCTTCATTTATATGGGAAGTGCGTCGTGAACGCAGAGTGGAGTTGGTGTACGAAGGATTTCGTCTGAATGATTTGAAACGTTGGCGTAAATTGGAATATATGAATACTGATCTTTATCCTGAAAAGAATATGGGATGCTATATGACTAAGAGCGAACAGTACAAGAACTTGATTTTGTGCGATGAAAGCGGAAGTATTATATCAAATGCTGGTAATGCTACAGGAAGTGGGTATTTAAAGGTATCGGTTACGCCACGTAATAGTGAAAATGGTTATGTTTTGGATCGTAATTATTGGGAGTGTATTCCATTGTACGAGATTGACTATTATGAGCAAAATGGAAGCCATTTGACTCAGAATCCTGGATGGCCACAAGGTGGGGCTGAATAATGGTGTTTTTACTAAAAATAGAATAAAAATGAAGAAGCTATATAATGGAATATATGTATGCATGTTGGCGCTAATGCTGCTATGTGGGATATCTTGTGATGATGATGATTGCGACCGGACTTGTTTGGTAACATTGGTGTGCAATATTAATTCAGGAGTTGAAGGTGATGAACTTTATTATGAGGTACAAGCTGGTGAAATGCTGCCAGTTCCGGAATTGGTGAAAGAGGGTTATGAGTTTGCAGGCTGGTATACTGATCAGGCTACTGCTAATAATCATACGGCTTCTGCTACAATTAAGTTTGAACCTTACGATCTTGATAATATACCCATATATTTGGATGTCGTATTGTATGCGCGATGGATCAAGTAAAGATACTATTCTGTTTATTAGAAATTTAAGTTTTAAAGATGATTCTAGACTGTATGTTTGGTTACAGTCTAGAATCAAAATAAACAAAGAGAAATATGAAACGAAATATAATACTATCTTTTGCCGTATTGTTGGCATTTTTGGCGTTTGGTGCTTGTTATGAGGACGATCATCAGCCTCCTAAAGTAAGTGGTGTTCATACCGGTGTTGATTTTGAGGTTGATGCTTCGCTTGTTATTACAGAAAACTTTTTAGGATTTGGTACTCAATATAATAATAATCTTTATACTACTAGGACTTATGAAAGTGATGGAGTGTCGGAAGATAACTTGTTTGATTTGGAGAAGAAAGTCTTGGAACTAGGTTCACAATATGTGAGAATATTTTTTGATAAGAAATGTTGGGATGTTGGAACACCGGAATATTTTTCCTCATTTGTCCGTACAGTGGAGTTAGCTCAAAAAACAGGGGCGTTGGTAAATGTTACATATTGGCATTCATCCAAAGCTGAAGATATGAGTGCTTTTGCAGACGTTATATATGATTTGCTTGAAACAAGACATCTGACTTGCGTAAAGCAGGTTACAATTCAAAATGAGGTAAATTCTACTCAAATAACTTTAGACAATTATCGTACTATCTATACCGTTTTTGTTGAAAAGCTTAAAGATTGGGGGATTCGCGATAAAATTCAAATAGTTGGTGGCGATTTAATACAAGATAATCAAGCCATTTGGTTCAATTATATGGCTAAGAATATGTCAAATCTTTTGGATGGGTATTCTTCTCACATTTATTGGGACCATTGGGACTTGACCAAACCTGTTGATCGTTTAAGTGGTATCGTTGACAATCTTAATAAAATGGAAAAAAACGAGGTAAAACCATGTTATATTACAGAATATGGTATTCGTGGGCAGAAAATTTCGGGTACGTATGATAATCCTGGTTATCTAAGAGGAACTGAAATTCCTATTGGAAGAACAAACGAAAACGCATTCAAGCACGTGACATTTCATATTAATGCACTTAATACAGGCTTTGCAGGGTTGATAAAATGGGATTGTTATAAAGCCAAATATGATAATGGCAATCAGTATTTCTCGGTTATTGGTTCTGGTGAGGATGGTTATCCTCTTTATCCTTCTTATTGGATGACATGGGTCTTTACTCACACCTGTAAACCGGGATGGAAAGTTATTTCTACGCAGGCTGTTAAAGCTGCATCGCACAAGTTATGTGCTGCTATGACGGATGGTGAAAGTAATTATACTATTTATGCTCAAACCACTGCTGCCGTACAAACCCCTTTTACTGTGACCGGGTTGCCAGCTGATATGAAATTCCGTGTTTTGGCATGGAATGATGATTTGATGGGAGGGGCTACCGAATTAGAGTCCGTAAGTACGGATGAAGAAGGAAAAATTACATTTGATGTAAAAGCAGATGGCTTTATAGCTCTCACAACACTCGACTTTAATATTCCGGAGAAATTGGAGTAAAACGCCTCTAGAATAGCTTTATTTAAAGTATTTGGTTTGCAAGTCAAAACTTGTAGAGGGATATCTTTGTCTTTTGTAGACATCTTTTCAATGAAGAATAAATATACTTTGAATGAGATACTTTTATGACAATGAATAAATTTTTTTTGATACTATTTTTGATTAGCACATTGTGTGGTATAGTTCAACTATCCGCGCAGGTACCGGATGAGCATACTACACCTCGGGTACCAGCATCTTATTTTCCTGTATCTGTACAGTTTACTCCAGTGCCTTCGGGGAAGGGGTGGCATGACGAACGACCACCACTGACTGATGAGACTATGCGTGAGACCATTCATAATATCATTTTGCACGGATGTACGCATATTGCTGCTGGGGAGTTTGCACATGGGGGCGCTAATGCTTCTGTATTTGACTATGCCCAAAGCTTAGGTATGAAAATTGATTTTACGTCAAATGGTGTACAATTGTTTAAACGTAATGAACCGCCTAAGTATTGTGTTTATTCACCTGAATATATGGATTCAGTACGTACACGGATTGAACTAGTCTTAGGTAAGGTAAAGAATCTAGCTTCTCCTCATACCATATTCCCTTTTATGGATGAGCCATTTCATGCTGATACTACTGCATTCGATTTTCGTGAACCAGTGAAAAAAGCATTCCGTAATAAGTATGGTTATGTTATGCCTGCTTCATATGCGGCAGCTCGACGTGATCCTAAGAAACATTTGGATTTCGTAAACTTTCAGTCATCGCTTTTTGTGGAAGCTTGGCGTAAGATTTATAAAGAAGTAAAGCAATATGATGATCGGCCTTTAGTTGTAATGACTCATGATAGTCATAATACAATGGGAGGAGGTGTAAATTCCGATTCTAAATATGCTATTGATGACGTATTCCATTGGGGAGGGGATTTTGTCGATATGTTCTTGTATGACATTTATCCATATACCATGTTTGATTATCGGTATGGTGAGTGTGGACAGACTCCTAAACCGCGTATTAGTCAAATGCACTATACTATGGCGCAGATGCGTAATCTTTGTACTACTTATGGTAAAAAACTGGGATTTTGGTTGGGGACATATAATGAAGGGTGGTTCCGGCGTTATTTGAATAATGATATGCGCAATCAATATTGGATGGAACGTGAATTAGCCTATTCGGCTATTGCAGGAGGTTCTGATTTTATCATCACCGGCATCAATATTCCTTCCGATGCTCGTCATTGGGAAGATTTTGGTCGTGGTATGCGTGCTGTACAGAAAGTGGGAGGAGCTATACTCCAATCGCCGAAACCTAAAGCTCGAGCATGTTTTCTGTTTCCTCGTACACAATATGTGCAAATGCAGGAAGAATGTTTCAATATTGGCTTGACCTTTGAGTTGTGTCTGCGTGCATTTGGTGAATTGGATATTATACATGAAGAACAGATTACAGATGACAAGATGAATGGTTATGATATTTTGGTTATGGCTGATGTGAAGATGCTTCCTCGAGAGGTAGCCAAAAACATAGCAAACTTCGTAAAACGTGGAGGGGTTGTTATAGCCGATTGTGTACCTCAGTTTGATGCTTATATAAAACCGGTTGATAACATGAAAGAATTGTTTGGTATTTGTTCATCACAAACTGACCGTGTGATACAGAACGGACAGTGGAATCCATTTTCGATGCTGCCTCCTAGATGGGCGTTCCTTAAAACTCCTCCTCCTGCTCCTGATAAACGTTTTGATAAAGCTATAGGACAGTATGCCAATTCGGATATCAGTTTTCAGGTAGTGACTCCACGCAATTGTATACCAACTGATGCTCGTGTAGAAGTCCGTATGAAGTCAGGGACACCGTTATTGTTATCTCGGCAAGTAGGGAAGGGAAAATGTTATTTGTTTGGTTTTTGTTTGCAAGACACCTATTTCCAAACATGGAAAGAGAATGATGAGAAATCACGTGCCGAGTTGCAAAAAATGGTGCACGATGTATTCGTATCAACAGGTATACGAGCACGGGCTTACTCTTCAAATCCTGATATGGAAGTGTCTTTACGTTCAAATGAGCATGAAGCTTATGCTTTTGTCATCAATCATGAAGCGCCGAATGCAATTACTCAGGTGGAGTTGTGTGACTTGGGATTTGAAGTCGGACAAATTCTTGATGTGGAATGGGGACGTACAGTTGATTTTGAACGTACTGCACAAGGAATTCGTTTCACAATCATGGCTGTTGAAGGTACACCTACCGGTGTTACTCGTTTGTTGAAAATAACTCCGAAAAAATAAGTCGCATAATGGGAATTAAAATTCGAATATTATTGATCGTCAGTATGATTTTGGTTGGCATGGGCAGTCTTGCGCAGGCAAAAGTTGTGAAGCATGAGATAAAAGAAGGGTGGAACTTTCGCCAGGCACGGCTTCGCCAATGGAGGACTGCTGTTGTGCCGGGAACTGTGCATACTGACTTGATGGCACACAATTTAATAGAAGATCCTTTTATACGGTTGAATGAACGTTCTGTTCAATGGGTTGATAAAGAAGATTGGGTATATGAGACCCGGTTTGATATGCCTTCCGAAATGCAGGACTGTACTTGCCAACGTTTGGTGTTTAAAGGACTTGACACTTATGCTGATGTTTCGTTGAATGGAGAGAAAATTCTTTCAGCAGATAATATGTTTCGTGAATGGTCGGTGGATGTGACGGGTAAACTACGTGAAAATGGAAATATCCTGATGATTTATTTTCATTCACCAATAAAAGTCGATTTGCCTAAATGGGAAGCTGTTCCGTTTCGTTATGAGGCGGGAAATGATCAATCTCAAAATGGTGGTTTGTTCGAAAAGCGGGTGAGTGTGTTCGCACGCAAAGCCGGGTATCATTATGGATGGGATTGGGGACCACGATTGGTTACATCAGGTATTTGGCGTCCGGTGATTCTTGAAGCTTGGAATGATGTACGTGTCGAGAATGTAGCCTTTTGGTCAACAGAAGTGTCTGAACGTGCTGCTACTGTACATTATAGCATTGAAATTTCCTCTTCTCAACCTGTAGAGGAAGCTCGTGTCGCTGTATACAATGGCGATTGTGATAAATTACTGTCTACATTGATATGTAGCTTGAAGCAAGGTATGAATAAAATAGAAGCAAACTTCAAACTTCGTAACCCACGTTTATGGTGGTGTAATGGTATGGGAGAAGCTTCGCTCTATAAGTTTCGTACAGAACTGATATGTAACGGCAAAAAAATGGATACTAGTGTTCACACTACTGGCATTCGTTCTATTGAGTTGATTAGAGAGGATGATGTTGATGGACAGAGCTTTTATTTCTGTTTGAATGGAGTACGTGTATTTGCCAAGGGGGCAAATTATATTCCTTCCGATAATTTTTTGCCTAAAGTAACTATAGATAAGTATGAAAAAACGATAGCAGATGCTGTAGCTGTTCACATGAATATGTTACGGGTATGGGGAGGGGGTATCTACGAGAATGACGAGTTTTATACCTTGTGTGACCGTTACGGGTTATTGGTGTGGCAAGATTTCATGTTTGCTTGTAGTCTTTATCCGACAGAAGGTGTATTGTTGGAGAATATCCGACAAGAGGCTGTTGACAATGTCAAGAGATTGCGGAATCATCCATGTATGGCTTTATGGTGTGGCAATAATGAAAATCAGACTGCGTGGTTTAGTTGGGGATGGAAAGAACAGTATGAACGTCAGAACCAAGCTTATGCTGAAACTATTTGGAATCAGTATTGTGAGCAATACTTCAAAGTTTTACCTCAAGTGGTACAGGAATATGGTTTGGGAGTGGCCTATACACCCTCATCTCCATTTTCTACACCAGACAAGGGGCAATCAGACAGAGAGGGAGACCGTCATTTTTGGGGAGTATGGAATGCTACTTATCCAATATCTGCTTATCGTGATGAGCGTTCTCGTTTTTTTAGCGAGTATGGTTTCCAGTCATTTCCAGAATTGGCTAGTGTAGAACGTTATGCTCCGTTAGAAGAGGATCACGATTTACAGTCTGATGCCATGATGTGGCATCAACGCGGAGGTATGAATGCTAATGAACGTATACGCAAACATTTGTTGAATGAATATCATGAACCGAAAGGGTTTGAGAATATGCTTTATATGACACAAGTTTTGCAGGCCGATGCTGTAAAAATTGCTATGGAAGCTCATCGTCGTGATAAACCGTATTGTATGGGTACTTTATATTGGCAGATAAATGATTGTTGGCCGGTAGCTTCGTGGTCCAGTCGTGATTATTACGGCAGGTGGAAGGCACTGCACTATTTTGTAGGTAAGGCTTTTGATGATGTATTGGTATCTCCGATTGAACGTGACGGTCGGGTGGAGGTTTGGATAGTGTCCGATCGTCGGGATGTTTTGCGAGGTAATTTGTTGGTGGAAGCATATACTATGCAGGGAGAGTGTGTGGCTAGTTTGACACAGCCCGTTAAGTTGAATTCTGATGAAAGCAGGAAGTTTGTGGATGTGGCTGCTGAGCAACTTATAGGTAATCGCAGACCCTCAGAAGTGGTAATCACTGCTCGTTTTACAGCTAGCCGTGAACATAAGGTGTATACAAATAATTGCTTTTTATTGAAACAGAAAGATATGGAGTTTCCGAAGGTACATATTACTGCGGAGATAGAATCTATCGCAAAAGGGTTCCGTTTGACATTACGGAGTGATGGATTCGCTCGAAGTGTTTGCCTTGGAACAGGCGAAAAAGAATGTTTTTTTACTGATAATTACTTTGACATACTACCTGGACAGATAGTATGTATAGAAGCACATACAGATCTTCCGAAGCAGGATTTTGAACATCTGCTAACTATAAAAAATTTAAGAGATGCATACTAATATTATTGATAGGGTTTCAATGTGGGCATTGGGTGGCTGTGTGTTGCTTTCTGCCTGTGGTCAGAAAAAAATAAAATTAGAACGATTGGAGAATACAAAACCGCGTAATGTGGTTTTTATCCTTTCGGACGATCATCGCTATGATTATATGGGCTTTCTCAGCACTATTCCTTGGTTGGAAACACCTAGCATGGATCGCATGGCTTCAGAGGGAGCATACATTCGTAATGCCTTTGTCACTACTTCGCTTTCCTCACCTAGTCGGGCGTCCATTCTTACAGGGCTTTATTCACATACTCATAAGGTGGTTGACAATAATGCTCCGTTGCCTGCCGGATTGACCTTCTTTCCGGAATATTTGCAACAAGCTGGATATGAGACTGCTTTCTTTGGTAAGTGGCACATGGGGAATGATACCGGTGAACCACAGCCGGGATTCAGTCATTGGGAAAGTATACGCGGACAGGGAGAATACTGGAATCCGCGTATTAACATTAACGGTACATGGACAGAATATGGTGATAGTACATATTTAGGAGATTTATTGACTGATCATGCTATAAAATTCATCCGTAAACAGAAGCAAAATGATAAACCTTTCTTTGTGTATCTGTCTCATAAAGGTGTACATGATCCTTTTCAGGCACCTAAACGTTATGAGGGGTGTTATAAAAATTGTGAGGTTCCGATGTCGTCATCATTTGACAATCCATATTATGGCATTACTCCAACTCCTAATAAGGATCCACGTACTGGAAAGCCTTTATCTGGTGAGGCATATTATGGAGATATGATGAAACCGGACTGGGTGAAACGTCAACGTGAGAGTTGGCATGGAGTGGATTATGCCTACAATGGAAGACGTAATTGGCAAGACGAAGTGCGTAAATATTGCGAAACATTGCGTGCCGTGGATGAAAGTATTGGCCGTGTATTGGATAGTATACAGGAACTTGGATTGGATGAGAATACTGTGGTTATTTATATGGGTGATAACGGTTTTTGCTGGGGTGAACATGGATTGATTGATAAACGTCAGTTCTATGAGGCTTCCGTACGTGTACCAATGTTGATACGTGCTCCGGGGCTATTTGCTTCCGGTCAAGTACTTGAACGTATGGTACAGAATGTGGATATAGCTCCTACAATATTGGCATGTGCCGGATTGGAAAAACCTTCGCAAATGGTAGGTTCTTCGTATATTCCATTGTTACAGGGCAAGGATATTCCTTGGCGTAACCGTATTTTTTACGAATATTATTGGGAACATGAATATCCGCAGACACCTACTATGCATGGCGTACGTACTGATGATTATAAATATATCCGTTATCATGGTATTTGGGATACTAATGAGTTCTATGATCTCCGTAATGATCCGCAAGAATTACATAATCGGATAGATGATCCGACTTATCAGGATATTATCAAACAGCTTGATACGGAGCTTTATGATTGGTTGGAAGGGACTGATGGCATGTTTATTCCCTTGAAACGTACAATACGTCCTCATGGCGATCATCGAAATGAAGGTAATTATTAATACAAATTTATAGTTATGAATATTCGTTGTCAAAAAATACTTTTTTTTATTTTTGCTTGTCTGTGTGTAACTGGCATACATGCACAGCTGGGTGAGAAAAGGGAATATCGACCGTTTCCTTTTAGTTTGCAATATTATGAAATTGCCGACGATAAGGAGTTTGATTCTACTACACTTGATGATTTACATGCGCATGGTGTGACAAATATTTGGATTCGTGATTGTCGAAGTGAGAATAGTCGTGATATTGTGCGTCGATTTCAAAAAGAGGGTTTTCGAATAGATTTTATGACTCATGGTCATGAAAACTTCAATCGTGATGAAACTCCGCAGATTAGTGTATATCATCCTGATTATGAATCTGCAGTGCGTAAAAATGTAGAAAGGGGATTATCCCAGATGTCTGAATTGCAGGCTGTTGATTATGTATTTCCATACATTGATGAACCTTTTCACCGCAAACCTTATTTGGATTATTCTAAAGCTACTCGGGCTGAATTTCGTCGTCGGTATGGTTATTCCATGCCGAAGAGTTTTGAAGAGGCTTGCCGTAAACCTAAGACACAACTTGATTTTTTGAACTTTCAATCAACAATTTTTCGAGATGGATGGATAAAGACAGGACGAATAGTTCGTGAATTTGATTCACGTGCACGTATAGCTATTACACACGATAGTCATAATGTTTATGGAGGTGGAGTAGGGTCGAATAGTCAGATGGCTATGGATGATGTTTATTATTGGGGAGGAGATTACGCAGATTTATTCGTCTATGACATTTACCCTTACCTAACTTTTGATTATCGTTATGGAGAGTTAGGCATATATCGTAAACCTCGTATGAGTCAAATGCATTATACTATGGCACAATTGCGTAACATGACTACAGCTTATGGAAAGAAAATGGGATTTTGGGTAGGCACTTACAATAAGGCATGGTTTGTTCGTTTCCGTGGAAAAGAACGTGCAGCACAATTTTGGTCTGAGCGTGAAATCCTTTATACAGCAATAGTGGTGGAGCTGATTATATTATTTCACCGTCCGATTATATGGGGCATAATCTGCCGGTAGATAGTAATCATTGGGACGAGTATGGAGAAGGGATGCGTATTATTCAAAAGGAAGGAATGGCTATTACGGAAGCTCCGAAAGTAAAAGCCAATGCATGTTTTCTTTTTCCCCGTACACAATATTTACTTATGCAGGAAGAATATTACAATGTGGGTCTTTCTTATGAATTGTTTTTACGCGCATTTGGTGAGTTGGATATTATTCATGAAGATCAAATTACCGATGAAACACTGAATGGATATCGCGCTTTGGTGCTTTGTGATGTAAAGATGTTACCCGAACAAGTGGCTCAACATATTAAACATTTTGTGGAACGGGGAGGGACTGTTATTGCTGACTGTGTGCCACATCTGGATGAGAATCGTAAAAATAGCCGGACTATGAGTGACTTGTTTGGTGTGTGTGATGCTGGAACCGAACGTATCATACGTGCAGGCCAATGGGTTCCATTTGTTAATTTAGCTTCCAAGTTCTCGTTTCCACCAACTAATGGAGAGACTGATTCAGCATATAAGTTTGATACTGTGACAGATGTTGAACCGGATATGCAGGTTGTATCATCTCGTCCATGCAAGTTAATTAATACCAATGTACAAATAACTTCAGATCACGGGGTTGCTTTAAAAATGGTGCGAAACATAGGACAGGGACATGCCATTCTCTTTGGATTTTGTATGCAGGATACTTATTTTCATGCTTGTAAGACAGAGAATGAGGCTACGCTTTGTACCTTGTATGATTGGGTACGTACAGCTTTTGATGAGACGGGAGTTATTTCTCATGTACGTTCTTCCAATCCAGATATTGAAGTTGGCTTACGTTCTTCGAATGAAAAAGGTTATTTGTTTGTTATCAATCATGAGACGTTTAATCCGTATTGTAACATTCAGCTTCGTCAGTTACCAGGATGTATAGCGAAAGTGAATGATGTTGAAACCGGAGTTCCTTTGGCGTGGAATGCAACGGAAGACGGTATAGTGATAGAGACAACAGTAGCATTTGGGAAAACTCAATTAATCAAAATTACCTATCAATAAACGAATCCTATAAATGTATGATATTATGAAAATTAATTTGAATTTACGAGGCTTTTTACCTATTTTAGTAATAGGTTGCATGGCTTTCCATGCATGTAGTGATGATACCGAAGAAGAAGTTATATCTGGCATGACTACTCCGAAATTAGGTGCTGTGGTTATGGATGAGTCTACATTAACTCATAATACAGTTACATTAAGTGCTGAATTATTAGATTGGGGAGGTGCTGAGGCTAATTCTAGTGGAATATGTTGGGGAACTGTTGCAAATCCTTCGGTAGAATCACCTACAAAGGAGAAAATATCGATGAATGAACCGGGCGTATATAAGATAGTCATAAAAGAACTGTTGCCGGAAACTCAATATTATGTTCGCAGTTGGGCAAGGAATACTCGTGGTTTAGTGTATAGTGATCAATTTACATTCACAACAAAAGCGGAATCGCCTGAAATGATGGATTACGTAGAAGTTGGTGAACCACAATTGATTGATGAACCAGGTAAGGTCGCAGCTAACTTGAAATCAGAGATTATCAGTAATGGCGGTGGAACGTTGAAGCGAGCCGGTTTTGTAGTTTCAGAAAATTCTCAACCGACGATTGAAGATAAGGTATACGAGGTGAGCAATCCGAAAATAGGTAATTTTGAATTATCAGTGACCTCTCTTCTTTCCGGTACAACCTATTATGTCCGTACATTCGGTGAGAACGCTAAAGGCATAGTATATAGTGATACAGAATTGACATTCAGTACTCAAGAAGCTGATATGTCACTGAAAGCGAATTGCGGAAAATCGTTGTTGATTGGTGGTACGGCGGAGGTACCGTTGTATACATCTGATTGTTTAAGTGATAAGGCCGAGAAAATTATTGAAAGAGAATATAATGTATTGCAGATTCCTTGTTATCCTTCGGCATGGAACAGTTGGGAGACACAAGAAACAATGAACCTTGATGCACAACGTCAATATGTTGATTGGTGTCATGAACGTAATATCAAGACTATCGGACATTTTATGTTAGGAACTAATTCTGCCTATTATCCCGAATGGTTTAATGCTAAGGCTTGGACTAAAGAAGAATTGGAAACTGAATTGGAAAATCGCATCAAGACTGTTATAGAAAAAATGGGAGGAGATAAGGTCGATATGTGGACTGTAGTGAACGAACCTATAGATAAAGGCAATTATGTTACTTGTAAATGGTCGGCTCTTGGTACAGAAGCACCATTGGTCAGTGGTTCGAAAACAGAAATCCCTGCTTACATCAGTAAAGCATTTGAATATGCTCATAAGTATGCACCATCTGCTGAACTGATTCTTAGTGAACGTACATTTATTATGTCTATGCAGACAGATAAAACTTGTGTTGCTTTCCGACAGTTGGCAGAGCATCTTAAAGCTAAAGGGTTGATTTCCACTGTAGGATTGCAGTTACACCAAGTACAAGCACAGGGCGGATTTGATAATCCGGAGGGTATGGCCGGATGGAATCAGCTTCCTAATCATGTAAAATGGTTCAAAGATAAGGGATTTAAAGTACTGATTAACGAGGTTACTATTTCAAAGTCAAAGAAAGAGTCTGATCCGACTTTTACTGCTGCTGATTTGGAGAAACAGAAACGGGCATACAAGAAATTTGTAGCAACAGCTGTAGATGCAGGTGTTGACGGAATTTTGTTCTGGGGATTAGGTGATGGATGGAATACTTACCGTCCTTATGACGAGGCACAGTTATATAATCATAATCGTGACCGTAAACCAGCTTTTGACGGTGTATTGGAGGCTTTGATGGAACGTTTCCCTTCTGAACAATAATTTAGGAAAGATATGAGAATAATCATAAGATTATCGTTATTATTGGGGTTATTGGTTGCCATGCCTGTCAAGGGCATGGCAATCAAGGCCTACGTAAGCAATTTACGCTGTGAGTATTTGGAAGTCCCACTTGGAATAGATACAGATAAACCTCGCTTGACGTGGGAAATCGTCTCTTCAGAAAGCTTCACACAAGCTTTCTGTCAAGTGAGTGTAGCCACTAATCGTGAGTTGTTGCAACAGGGAAAGGCTGATGTCTGGAGGTCAGAACGTATTCCTGGCAGTATGTCTCATATTGTTTATAATGGGAAAGAACTTCTGTCTCATACCTGTTATTATTGGAAAGTAGAAGTATGGAGCATGTCAGGGCGTAAATTAAGTTCGCCAATCAGTACTTTCGAGACTGCCAAACTTGCGGTTACAGAATGGGATGCGGAGTGGATAAGCGATACTTTTGATAAGGAATTTCGTAAGGCACCATTGTTACGTAAGCAAGTAGATTTGAAATCTAAGGGTATTTCTTCTGCACGGCTTTATGTGTCCGGTGTTGGTTACTATGAATTTTTTATTAATGGCACGAGAGTTGGTGACCGTATGTTAGACCCGGGATATACACATTTTGACAAACGGATACTTTATTCTACTTATGATGTGACGGATATGTTGCACTCAGGACAAAATGTATTGGCAGCTGAATTGGGTAACGGCTGGTTGAATATTCAATCGTTGGCTGTATGGGAGTTCGAGCAGGCACGTTGGAGGATACGTCCTCGTATGATAGCGGAGCTGCGTATCACTTATACCGATGGAACGGTTCAGGTGATACCTACGAACAGTTCATGGCGAACCAACAGTGGTGCAAGTGCTTTCAATAATCTGTATAGTGGAGAGGTGTATGATGCTCGACTGGTACATGAAGGTTGGATGCAGGTAGGGTATGATGATTCTGCCTGGCGACCGGCGCAAACGGTCAATGCTCCGGCTAAAGTCATGTGTTCACAACAGATGCCTCCTATTCGCATTGTACGTGAGATAAAGCCAGTATCTATACGTAAGATAGATGATTACACTTATGTTTTTGATATGGGTGAGATTATGGTGGGGGTGTGTCGGTTGAAAGTACAAGGTTCTGCCGGAACTTGTGTGACCTTGGCTCATGGAGAACTTGTACATGAAGACGGACGGCTGAACCAGGGGAATATTGATGTATATTTCAAACGTGAAAAGAATGGTATGCCCCAGCATGTCGATCCATTTGAACGTATTCAGACTGACACGTATTTTCTGTCAGGCAAAGGGATAGAAACATTTGAACCTAGTTTTACATATCATGGTTTCCGGTATGTAGAAATAGCAAGTACACGTCCTTTGGATTTGACACTAGAGAGTCTGACCGGATTATGCATGCATACCGATGTGAAAACGGTAGGAAACTTTACTTGTTCGGATACGATTCTCAATAAGTTGGTTCAGGCAAGTTGCAGCTCTTATTTAGGAAATTTGTTTAGTATTCCGACAGATTGCCCGCAACGTGAGAAAAATGGATGGACGGCTGATGGGTATGTGGCTATGGATTACGGATTACTCTTTTTTGATGGAATTACAGTGTATGAAAAGTGGATGAATGATTTCATTGATAATCAACGTGAGCGTGGTGATATATCAGGTATTATACCAAGTTCCGGTTGGGGATATGCTGATTGGATAGGTCCGGTGTGGGATGCCGCATTATTTATAATACCGGATAACCTTTATCGTTATTATGGTGATACCCGTACTATAGAACGTGTGTGGGATACGTGTGAACGCTATTTGGATTACCTTTCTACACGCGAGAAAGATGGCATGCTTACTTACGGTATAGGAGATTGGGTATTTTATAAAGCTAAAACCGATACTCATTTCACGTCTACAGCTTTTTATTGGTTGGATAATGAATTGATGGCTCGTTTTGCCGGGTTGATAGGAAAGGATGGAACGAGATACCGTGCGAAAGCCGATGCTTTGCGAAAGTTAATAAATGACCGTTGGTTTGATTACGAGAAAAATATGTATGCTAATGGCACACAGGCAGCACAAGCTGTTGGATTAGCTTTAGGCTTGGTTCCTGACGAACGAGAACAAACTGTGGCAGATAACTTGGTTAGTTTGATTCGTCAGAACAATCATCAGTTGGATTTTGGCATGTTAGGTAGTAAATTTGTTCCTGCCATGCTATCGAAATATGGTTATGCTGATGATGCTTATCAAATGATTACTCGCCCCGAGGCTCCGTCATGGGCCAATTGGATATATCGTGGGCTGTCTACACTTCCTGAAACGTGGGTACTCGACAAGAATTTTAAGGATGCATCGTTGAATCACGCCTTTTTGGGTGATGTATCAGCATGGATGATCAATTCTATTGCAGGGATTAATCAAAAATCAGACTGTGCAGGATTTACTAATATTGTTATCCGTCCAAACTTTATAAAGGGATTGGATTGGGCCTGTGGGGAATATCAGTCGGTACGTGGTTTGATTCGTAGCCGATGGCAAAGAAGGGGTGATGGGATCTCCTTAGATATTGATATTCCGGCTAATGCGAATGCAGTACTTTTGCTTGATGGAAAGAGTATACCCTTAAAGGCTGGGAAGAATAAAATTAATCATAGAACTAAATGAATTATATTATGAAAATGAAAATATTGAATGGTGTAGCATGTTTGGCAATGATGATAATGCTGGATTCGTGTAATGATAGTATACCGGCTTATAAGAATCCAAAAAAATCAGTAGAGGTGCGTGTGGCCGATTTATTAGATCGGATGACTCTTGAAGAAAAGGTGGCCCAAATGCAGGACCTTACTTTCAATCAGTTTACTGCTGACGGGAAACTGGATACACTGAAAATGGATTCTGTTTTGCAGGGCATGAGTTATGGGTCTATTTTTGGAGCTAGGCTTAGTGTAGATGAGATGCAGCAAAACATGCTTATACTTAATCGTTATATGGCTGATAAAAATCGGTTGGGAATTCCTGTGATCGGGGAAGCCGAATCATTGCACGGCCTGATACATGACTATGCTACCATCTTTCCACAGGCTATCGCATTGTCCAGTACTTTTAATCCGGAATTAGTACATCGTGTGGCTGGTACTATTGCCAAAGAAGCGAAAGCTGTTGGGATAGATCAAGTACTTTCACCAGTGTTGGACTTGGCACGTGAGTTGCGTTGGGGACGGGTTGAAGAAACTTATGGTGAAGATCCTTATTTGGCTGGACGCATGGGGGTAGCTTATGTGTCAGCTTTCAATAAAGAGGGCGTAATGACAACATTGAAGCATTTTGTAGCGCATGGTTCGCCTACCGGTGGCTTGAATCTAGCTTCGGTGACGGGTAGTGAACACGAACTACGTTCGTTGTACCTCAAACCATTTCAGGCTGTAATGCGTGAAGCGATGCCTTATAGTGTGATGAATTCTTATAACTCGTATGAGGCTATACCTGTAGCTGCTTCTCATTGGATTTTAGATGATATTTTACGTGGTGAGATGGGGTTTAAAGGATACATCACTTCTGACTGGGGATCAGTAGACATGTTGCGTCATTTTCATCATACTGCGGAGAATAAGGCTGAGGCAGCTCGTCAGGCTGTTATAGCAGGCGTTGATCTGGAAGTTGACGGTGATTGTTATGCTTGTTTGGACAGTTTGGTTCGTGCTGGCGGATTGGATGAAAAGGAGATAGACAAATGTGTGTCACGTATTCTGACTGCTAAGTTTGCGATGGGGTTATTTGATAAGGATTATGAGGCTGTAACGGATTTATCGGAGAGTGTACATACTCCTCAAGCTGTAGAGTTAGCATTGGAAGCTGCGCGTGAGTCGGCCATATTGCTTAAAAATAATGATAATTTGTTACCTTTGAATAAGAAAAAGCTGCGTTCGATAGCGGTTATCGGTCCTAATGCTGCTCAGGTTCAGTTTGGTGACTATATGTGGACTAATGATAATAAATATGGGATCACTCCATTACAGGGTATTGAGTCAATAGTAGGAGATCGAGTGAAAATAAATTACGCTCAAGGGTGCGATATTCATTCTCAAAATCGTAATGGATTTGCTCAGGCTGTAGCTGCTGCCCGGAGTAGTGAAGTGGCTGTAGTATTTGTTGGAGCCATGAGTGGCGCTCCAGGACGACCTTGGCCCAATTCTGTCAGTGGAGAAAGTTTCGATCTTTCGGACATTGCACTCACTGGCGTACAGGAAGAACTAATTCATGCCGTTAAGGCTACCGGGACACCTACTGTGGTTGTACTGGTTGCTGGTAAACCTTCGGCTATGCCTTGGGTGAAGGAACATTGTGATGCTGTGATAGCCCAATGGTATGCTGGTGAGCAGCAAGGGCGAGCTATTGCTGAAATACTTTTCGGAGAGGTAAATCCTTCGGGCAAGTTGAATGTTTCTTTTCCGCAGAGTGTAGGCCATCTTCCTGTATATTATAACTATTATCCCACAGACAAGGGGTTTTATAAGAACCCCGGTTCGTTAGATAATCCCGGACGTGATTATGTGTTTTCCAGCCCGGATCCAGTATGGGCGTTTGGTCATGGGTTGAGTTATACAACTTTTAGCTATGAGTCGATGAAGATTTCAACCAAACGTTTGGTGGCGGATGATGTTTGCGAAGTAATAGTAACAGTAACGAATACAGGACAGCGTGATGGTAAAGAGGTTGTGCAACTCTATGTTAATGATGTAGTCAGTTCTGTAGTTACTCCGGTTAAAGAGTTGAAGCGATTTGAAAAAGTCTTTATTCCTGCAGGAGAACGCCGGGAGATAACTTTCACTTTGCCTATACGTGAATTGGCATTATGGAATATACAGATGGAAGAGGTTGTAGAACCTGGTGATTTTGAGTTACAAGTGGGTTCTGCGTCTGATGACATCAGGCTTCGTGATACGATAACTGTAAGATAGCATTTTATTAGTAATACTTTAAATTGAATAACAATGAAGAAATTAATTGCTGTTAGTGCCATACTGGCACTGCCTCTATTATCTATGGCACAGGTAGCTGATATTATTGATGATGATGGTATACTGAGTATTGTAGATACTCCATTTGATGTCAATCGTTTTGTGATAGGACGTGATTTCCATGAAAATAAGTTTACCGATCAAGACAAGGGATTGCGTGGTATGGCCGATTGCTATTTTAATATGTCTGATGCTTCGGACGGTGAAAAGCAGAATCTGTCGCTATGTAAGAAATTAGGGCTTAATACTATAATTTCAGCTAAAGGCAAGCATCTTACTGGCAAAGAATGGATGGCTATGTCGGATGAGGAAATTGATGCTTATATTAAAAAGATGGTTGATGATGGTGGTAAGAGCAAGGCTATTGTTGGCTATCATATTTGCGATGAACCTTCAGCTATGGCTTTCCCGAAACTGGCTGTGGCTGTGGAGGCAGTACGCAAGTATGCTCCCGGTAAGATGGCCACTATTAACCTTTACCCCAATTATGCTACACTTTGGACTCTTGATCAAGTAAAGTCCCAGTTGGGTACCCGTACCTATAAGGAGTATCTGGAACAGGCTGCTACGATTATCAAACCGGATATGATTTCGTATGATAACTACATGGTGCAGTTTTCTATGGATCAGTCTGACGCAAAACGCACTGCTCAATATTATACCAATATTATGGCTGTACGTGAAGTTTCGCTAAAATATAATATTCCATGGTGGAATGTAGTATCAGGAAATCAGATACGTCATTATACTACTATTCCTACTATGTCAAATCTTTTGTTGCAGGCATATACTTCGTTAGCTGCAGGTGCAGGTGGTGTACGTTGGTTCACGTACTGGAAAGGTGGTTATGCCTATACGCCTATTGACGGACAGGAACGTCGTACCCAGACGTGGCATTACCTTCGTGAAGTAAATCGTCAGTTGTCTATTTTAGGGCCTATAATGAAGCATCTTCGTTCTACTGGAGTTTATTTTACAAATCCGGCAGTTGATCTTTCATTGCCATTATTACCGGGTGAGCATGTAAAACATGTCCAATGTGAAGAACCTTTAATGATAGGTGAATTTTTAAGTGAAAAAGGTAATCGTTATATCATGGTGGTTAACTTAAGCCTTGAACGTTCGGCACGTTTTGTGCTGAGGACTGCAATAGATCGTGAACGTCTGTTTGTCGTGAATACTGGTGAAGAGCATCCTTATTTTCAGGAAATAGATGAAACACGCCTTAAATCAACTTCTATGTTGGGAGGAACAGCGGAGCAATTGGCTATGGCCAAAGAACGTGCTTATTGGTTGCCAGCAGGAGCAGGAGCTCTTATTAAGTGTAGTGGGTTGACTTATGAAAAGTGATAGTTTTTTCTGCTAATAATTATTTGTAAATAGGAAGAGAGGATACTTCAAAATGAAGTATCCCCTCTTTTTACATATAGCATAGTCTTATTTGTTAATAAGACTCTAATAAAATTCTAATAGCGTTCTAACAAATCTCTAACAGGCTTCCGGAACACGTCCACTTACCTTTGCATCCGAAAAAGAATGCTAACTATATTTTTATGGATGATGATGAAAAAGAAAAATTTGCAAATGCTTTTAATTTGCGGTGTATTGCTAGTTACCGCATGCAAGAGTAAATCAAAGGAAGAACAACAGAGTGGTTATCGTATGGAAGGTGACACAGTACAGATTACAGACCGTTTTTTATCTGAAAAGATAAAAGTGACTGAGGCCAGACTTGAACCTTATTCCAAAGAAGTGATTACTTCCGGTGTGGTACGTCCTATTCCTACCCGTTATGCCTGCATTGCTTCCCCTTTTGCAGGAAGAGTTACAAAATCGTATATACAAATCGGACAACAGGTGAACCGGGGAACCCCTTTGTTTGAAATCAGCTCACCGGATTTTACTACGGCACAAAAAGAATACTTCCAGGCGTTATCGTCACGTGAGCTGGCTAAGAAAGATTTAAAGCGCAAAGAAGACCTGATAAAGAACGGGGTTAGTTCACAGAAAGAGCTGGAAGAAGCACAAAATGCTTTGCTTATTGCCGACAAAGAGTTCGAAAATGCGTCTGCTGCATTGGAAGTATATCAGGTAGAGCATCCGGAGAATATGATACTGGGGCAGCCTCTTGTGGTGCGTTCGCCTATTTCGGGCGAAATTATAGAGAATAATATTGTGACCGGACAATACCTGAAAGATGATACCGAACCTGTTGCAATAGTGGCAGATTTGTCGGAAGTATGGATTGCCGCCCAAGTAAAAGAAAAGGATATTCGATTTATCAATGCAGGCAGTAGTCTGGATATAGAAGTGTCTGCATTACCGGGGATGGTGATTAAAGGTAACGTCTATCATGTAGAAGAGGCGGTTGACGAAGATACAAGGTCTATCAAAGTGCTTTCGGTTTGTGATAATTCGAAGAAACATTTGAAATTGGGCATGTATACTACCGTCCATTTTCTTAGTGCTCCTATTGAACAGATTCAGATTTCGGAGAGCGCATTATTGCAGGGAGAGAAAGACAGTTATGTGTATGTGCAGGTTACTCCGGATATCTTTGTAAGAACACCGGTGAAGGTAGAAGCGACCAAAGATGGATTTGCTGTGATAAACGATGGATTGCATCCGGGAGATAAAGTCATCAGTGAAGGAGGATATTATTTAAAATAGGAGATTATGAAGAAGGATTTGATGCTTTCAATTATACAGAAAAGATGGATAATGCTTTGTCTGTTTGTGATGATGTGTGTTTTCGGATATTACTCATGGACGCAACTTTCAATAGAAGCCTATCCGGATATTGCAGATGTCACATCGCAGGTTGTTACCCAAGTGCCGGGGCTAGCTGCCGAAGAAGTGGAACAACAGATCACTATTCCTTTGGAACGTGCCATCAACGGTTTGCCTGGCATGCATGTTATGCGTAGCAAAAGTACGTTCGGACTCTCTATGATTACGATTGTATTCAAGGATGGGACAGAAGATTACTGGAGCCGTCAACGGGTACAGGAAAGATTGAATGAAGTGGAACTACCTTATGGGGCAGCCCCCGGACTCGATCCGCTGACATCACCTGTGGGAGAGGTTTACCGTTACATTATAGAAAGTGACCAACATTCACTTCGTGAACTGACCGACCTCCAGAATTGGGTGGTTATTCCCCGTATCAAAGAAGTTTCAGGAGTGGCGGATGTAACAAATTTCGGAGGTATCACCACCCAGTTTCAAGTAGAAATAGATCCTTATAAACTGGAACAATATCACTTATCCCTTAGTCAGGTTATTGAGGCTATTGAAAATAATAATGCCAGTGTGGGAGGCAGCATATTGAATAGAGGAGATCTGGGGTATGTGGTACGTGGTATAGGATTGATAGAGAATCTGGACGATTTGGGGCATATTGTAGTCACTACAACTTCCGGGGTTCCTGTCTTTTTAAATGATATCGGTTCTTTGAAATACGGTAATCTGGAGAGGAAAGGTGTGTTGGGATATACCGATCGTACCCGTGATTATTCGGAAAGTTTGGAAGGGATTGTGCTTCTTCTGAAACATGAAAATCCGTCTAAGGTATTGGATGGCATTCATGCGGCTGTGGATGAATTGAATCATGAAATTTTGCCGGAGGGGGTGCGTATACATACTTTTCTGGATCGTACCAGCCTGGTGGATACAACTTTGGATACTGTTTCCCATACGCTCTTAATGGGTATGGCATTGGTTGTTATTGTACTTGTTCTGTTTTTGGGCAACTGGCGTGGAGCATTACTGGTTTCAATCACCATTCCGGTATCTTTGCTTATCGCTTTTATCCTGATGCATTTTACGGATATTCCTGCCAATCTTCTGTCACTCGGAGCCATAGATTTTGGAATCATTGTAGATGGTGCCATTGTTATGCTGGAAACTATTCTCAAGAAACGTGAGGATTATCCCGAACAGTACATCGAAGAAAAAAGTATCGCACAACGAGCCAAAGAGGTAGGACGCCCGATTCTTTTCTCCACCATAGTTATTATTACAGCCTACTTGCCATTATTCGCTTTCGAACGTGTGGAACGTAAACTGTTTACTCCTATGGCATTTACGATGAGTTATGCAATGATCGGAGCACTTTCGGTTGCTCTTCTGCTGATTCCGGGACTGGCTTATGCTATTTACCGTAAGCCGCGCAAGGTCTATAAGAATAAATGGCTGGAAAAATTGAAGGAAAAATATACTGGTGCAATAGTGAAACTTATAGAAAAACCAATAAAGACCATACTCTTTTCATGTTTGATTCTGATTGCAGGTATTGTGTTAAGTGGTGTTGTAGGGAAAGATTTCCTTCCTGAATTGGATGAGGGCTCGATCTGGTTGCAGGTGAATCTTCCTCCCGGCATTTCTGTTGAGAAATCGAGAGAGATGTCCGATACACTTCGTTCCCGTACGATGAAGTATCCCGAAGTAACTTATATCATGGTTCAGGCAGGGAGAAATGACGATGGTACAGATCCGTTCACTCCTTCGCATTTTGAGGTATCTATCGGGATAAAGCCTTATGATGAATGGCCGAACGGAAAGACCAAGCAAGATTTGATTCATGAGCTGGAAGAAGAATATAAGACACTGCCCGGTTTTAGGGTGGGATTCAGCCAACCGATGATAGACGGGGTGATGGATAAAATAGCCGGTGCGCATAGTGAATTGGTTGTAAAGGTGTATGGTGAGGATTTTCGGGAAACACGTCGTATTGCGGAAGAAATCACCCGGGCGCTGGGAACGGTGAAAGGTGCCGTTGATCTGGATATTGACCAGGAACCTCCATTACCTCAACTGCAAATCATTATGAATCGGGATGCGATTGCCCGATATGGGCTGAACGTGTCTGATGTAGCTGATTTGATAGAGGTAGCAATCGGAGGGAAAGCTATTGCGCAGCTTTATCAGGGAGACCGTCAATATGACATTACCTGTAAATATAAAGAAGAAATGCGGGATACACCCGAAAAGATAGCCGGATTGATGCTGACCTCTTCTACCGGAGCTAAAATACCCCTTTCGCAGGTAGCCGAAGTGAAATTGAGTGTCGGAGAAAGTACAATCACTCGTGAAATGAACAGACGTCACTTGACGGTTAAGTTGAATCTGCGTGGACGCGATCTGGCCTCTTTCTTAAAAGAAGCGCAGAATGTGATTGATGCGAAAGTGGACTATGATAAAAGCAAATATACAGTCAAATGGGGAGGTGCTTTTGAAAATCAGAACAGAGCCTATACCCGTCTTTCTGTCATTCTTCCGTTGACACTGATGTGTATGTTTATTTTGCTTTATGCTACGTTTGGGAAATTCCGGCAAGCCGGTCTGGTATTGTCCATCGTGCCGTTGGCGCTCTTTGGCGGAATGCTTGCGCTCAATGTACGCGGTATGACATTGAATGTATCGTCTGCCGTGGGCTTTATTGCTATGTTCGGACTTTCCATTCAAAACGGAATTATTATGGTATCTCAGATAAACAATTTGCGTAAAGGAGGAATGGAACTTCGGAAGTCTGTTATCGAAGGGGCACGTCAACGGTTCCGTCCTATCCTGATGACCTCGGTCACTACGGTACTCGGACTGTTTCCCGCTTCTCTGGCAACCGGGATCGGCAGTGATGTGCAACGTCCTCTGGCAACGGTTATTGTGTATGGATTGATGTTCACAGCACTCATTTCTATGTTTGTGCTTCCGGTTTTTTACTATCTGATTGAGAATAACGTTTTAAATAAAAAGAAGAATGATGAGAAGGAATATACACTTTAATATCTTGCTCCTTTTATTGCTTGTGGAAGCAATATCTGTTCATGCAGTGGCGCAAATTCCAGACAGGGCTCTCTATCAGAGTATCTCTCTCGATGAGTATCTGAAACGGGTGGGGGAAGGTAATCTAAACTATCTGGCAGAGAAGTTGAATGTAAGTATAGCTGATGCGGAGATGATTGCTCAAAAAGTGTTTCCTGATCCGGAAGTGGGGTTTGAAGCCGGTCATGAGACTTTTTCATTAGGGCTTTCCTATTCACTGGAATTAGGAAACAAACGAGGAGCACGTATAAAGTTGGCACGTAGTCAGATGGAGCTTGAAAAACTAATTCTGGAACAGTCATTTCAGAATTTGAGGGCTGAAGCTGCCAGTCTTTTTTTGGAGGCAATTCTTCAAAGAGAGTTGCTTGAAGTACAGCAAAGTTCTTACCAGTATATGTTGCAATTGAGCCAATCGGATAGTTTACGTTATGTAGCGGGAGAGATTACAGAGAATGATGCCCGGCAATCAAAGTTGGAAGCTGTCACTTTGCTCAATGCGGTTTATGGTCAGGAAGCTGCCTATCAGTCGGCATTGGTCGTGCTGAATAGACAGATGGGGATGGCTGCGGACACTCTTTATATTCCGTTGGGTAATTGGGATGAATTCAACCGAGAGTTTTATCTTTCGGAGTTGATTAAAGTAGGTCTGGATAATCGTATAGATTTGTTTATGGCTCAAAAAAACACGGAAATAACTTCCCGTGCATATAAACTGACGAGGGCAGAACGCCGCCCGGATATTGGTCTGTCCGTTTCTTATGAAAAAGACTGGAATCGTTTTTTTCCATCGGCTCGTTCCGCTACGGTAGGAGTGTCTATTCCTTTAGCCTTTTCGAATATCAATAAAGGGACTGTTAAGGCTGCTAAATTTCGTATTTCCCAGTCCGAAATTCAGGAGAAAGATATAGAGCAACAAATACAGGCAGAGATTATGCAGGCATGGTTCAATTATGAAGCAGAGAAAAAGAAAGTGGTTCAATTTAAGTCGGGAATGCTTGGAGATGCTCAGAAAGTAATGGATGGGATGGTATATAAATACAAACGTGGTGAAACCAACATTTTGGATGTATTAGTCGCCCAACGTACCTATAATGAAGTGCAGCAAGAATATCTTGAAACAATGAAAGGATATGCTGTCTCGTTAGTAGAGCTGGAAAAGGCTTGTGGCATTTGGGATATACGTTTCTAAAGGGGGGGATTTTTATCCGGTTCTACGTTCTGGAATGAAAGTAGAACCGGATATTTATTTTTAGAATACTAAATTGCAATTCTGCTTCTTCATTTTAAAACATGGTTTTATATTCTTCCTGTTTTTTCTTGGACAACTTCTTAATGACTTCTTCTACCGAATGACTGATCAGCTCTTTTATAAGTTTGTCGGGCACATCTCCCTCTAAATATACGGTTATCCAATGTTTCTTATCAGAAAATGGTCCCCAAAAGATGTCTCCATACTGTTCTATTAATTCTTCTGCCTTGTCAGGAGCACATTTCATATCCGCCCAGAAATTTCCGTTCTTTGGTCGTAATGTAGCAAAAGTGAACATTTTATCCATGATCTTAAAAACCAGGATATTCTCACCAAACGGCATACATTCTGTTGCTCCTTTAACAGACAGGCAATAGTCTCTATACTCCTCTATATTCATGATTTCTCTCTTTGTTCTTTTTCAAATGGCAAATATATCATTTTCAGTTTGCTTAGATGAAGTGATTCTTTTAATCAGCTTTTTCAGAGCATCCGCTTCAGCTTTGCCCTGATCCGGCTCAAACTTACCGGAGTTATTCCCAGATAAGAAGCAAGACATTCCAACGGCATTCTCTGCAATAACTCCGGATTGTTCTGGATCAGCTTCATATACCGTTCGGATGCATTGGTGAATAATAGGGAAATAAGTCTTTCCTCCGTTTGCATGAACTCGGATTCGGCAAACTTCCGTCCCCAGTTGGCAATATGAATGTCTTCCTTAAATAATTCCTGTAAGTCTTTACGCTTCAGTAAATACAACTCCGACTCCTCCATCAACTCCATCGACTCATATCCCTGCTGGTTATCCACATAACTTTTCAGCGAGACAATGGCAGAACCCTCTTTCCCAATCCAGAATGTAACTTCTTTCCCATCCACAGGAATATAAGCTCTGACAATCCCTTTCTCGATAAAAAAGATATTCGTTTCAGTTTTACCGGCTTCCAGTATATGATGCCCTTTGGGATACGTCACTTTAGACAGATGTTTTGTCAATTTATCCATCGAAGTCTCCGGTATCGGGTATATCTTATTTATAATCTCGTGTATATCCATATAACATGAACCATTTTCTGCAAAAATACAAAAAGTTAGATTAGGAAAGAGGAATTGTTCATACTCTTGTGCGGTCATTTCTTATCAAATGTAAAGTGAAAGCTCCAACCGTCTGCCTAATTTTGTAGTCTGATTTTAAAATAGAAAGATATGAATTGGATAATATTGATTATTGCCGGACTCTTTGAAGTCGGCTTCACCTTTTGTCTGGGTAAGATAAAAGGAGCAACGGGCACTGACTTTTATTTGTGGGGAACAGGATTTGTAATATCTGTAACGTTGAGTATGTACCTTCTGGCAAAAGCTACCCAAACATTGCCCATCGGCACTGCATATCCTATCTGGACCGGAATAGGAGCAGTAGGTACCGTATTGGTCGGCATTTTGTTCTTCCATGAACCGGCCACTTTAGGACGCCTGTTCTTTATGACAACTCTGATTCTTTCAATCATAGGATTGAAACTAATCTGAATCTCATCATCCGAATTCAGGGCGATACTCCTCTGTCTTCCGGCAAATCAGTGACGAACTGAATTTTCCGTCTCGATCCTTCTTCGGAAAGTTTTTTAAAAGACTTGCAGGGTTTTCTCCAAAAGCATATCGGGAACAAAAATAAGGTGATTATCGGTTGTTCCTTCCTGAATACTACCATAAGTCAGCGAATATTAACCCTTTGGAGGAAAGTGAGTTTTAATAGGAAATATTTCGGTTTATAGAATAAATTTATATATTTGCAGAATATATGGGCGTATCTCGCCGACAACTAAACTATTATTCTATTCACTATTTATTGATTTAAAATGAAAACTACTGATTCCGAACCTCAAGGAGTCGGTATGGAACTGGAGCAGTACCGTACTCGGCTCGAGCAAATGGTCGAAGAGAAATCTAAGGACCTGATTGCCATTCAGGAAAATCTGGAAGCAACCAATCGGCGGCAAGCGTTGTTTATCAAGGTACTGCAAATTCTGCAACTGGAACCGGACATACCTACAGCCATGAATATGGCACTTGCCGAAATCGGCCGTTATACCGGCGTTGACCGTTTGGCCACATGGGAAAATCACCTCGATGGAGTTACGTATGGCTGTACCAATGAATGGTGTAACGAGGGTATTGAGCCTGCCATAGATTACCTGCGGAGTATGACCATTGAAGCGGGAAAACCCTGGTTCGATATGCTCGAAGAAAATCATATCATCTGCACGTCCGATATCTATTCACTCGATCCTTTTATAACTCAAATGCTCGAAGTACAGGGGGTGAAAGCCATCGCTGTCTTTCCTCTGTCGCAGTTGGGCGTGCATTTCGGTTTTCTTTCGTTTAATTTTTGCTGGAAGAAACAATGGGATAAAAAGGATGTGGAACTGATGAGCCAAATTTCGCAGATTGTGTCTACCGCAACCAAACGCTGGCAGGTTGAAATATCCCTGCAACAATCGCAGCGAACCATGCAAAAGGTACTGGATAACATCAATGCTAATATTTTTGTTAGCGATTATGACTCTCTGGAGGTGCTTTTTGCAAACAAACCTTTCAGGGAAGAAGCCGGAAGCGTGCCAGAGAGAGCGACATGCTGGAAAATGCTGAATGCGGGATTGGGTGGAGCATGTACACATTGCCCGAAACCGCAATTGCTTGATGCCAACCGCAAACTCACAGGTGTTCATTTCTGGGAAGATTATAATCCTGTAACCGAACGCTGGTACACCATCCAGAGTATGGCGATTAATTGGCTCGACGGACGGTGGGCCATCATGGAATTGGCTACTGACATCACTACCCGCAAGCAAGTGGAACTGGAATTGATTGAGGCGAAAGAGAAAGCCGAAGAATCCGACAGGCTCAAATCGGCATTCCTTGCCAATATGAGTCACGAAATACGTACTCCTCTCAACGCTATCGTAGGCTTTTCGAGTCTGCTTGCCGAAACAGATGAGATAGAACTGCGTCAAGCATATATGTCGCTGGTGCAGGAGAACAACGAGCTGCTGCTCAATCTAATTTCCGACATTCTGGATATTTCCAAGATTGAGGCCGGCACGATAGAACTTACTACCGGATGGGTGGATGTACCTCAACTTTGCCGGGAAGTGATTGCTACTTTCTCACATAAGAAACATGATGGAGCAGTAGAACTGCGTTTTGACGAAAGTTCACCGCAGATCATGATTGATGCCGACAAGAACCGGATTATGCAGGTACTCTCTAATTTCATGACCAATGCTTTGAAATTCACCACCAAAGGATCGATCACCCTTTCTTATACATTGAATGATGACGGTCAGGTGCGTTTCTGTGTAACGGACACGGGTAAGGGTATCCCTGCTGAACAGTGTCATGATATTTTTAATCGTTTTGTGAAACTGGACTCTTTTGTGCAGGGAGCCGGTCTCGGATTGTCGATATGCCAGAGTCTGGTGGAACGGATGGGTGGAAAGATCGGAGTAGAATCCTGTGTGGGAAAGGGCTCATGTTTCTGGTTTACACATCCATTTACGTCTGCCACCCAATCCGCCTCACCCCTTGTAACAGAGAACGATATGCTTGCGACTCTCCAAAAGAAGACTGTTTCGAGAAATTATAAACCTCTGATTCTGGTAGCCGAAGATATAGATAGTAATTACTTACTGATTGAGGCACTGCTCAAGAAAGATTATCGTCTGGTGAGGGCGCACAACGGCAGTGAGGTCATAGAGCTTTTTAATGCCGAAACTCCCGATCTCATCCTTATGGATATGAAAATGCCGGGTATAAGCGGAATAGATACAACCACCCTGTTGAGGAAAACCGGAACGCAGGTTCCCATTGTTGCGCTTACAGCATTTGCTTATGCCGACGACAAATCACTGGCTTTCGATGCGGGATGCAATGATTTCCTGACGAAACCGGTTTCGCCACCCGAACTGCGCAGGGTAGTCAGTAAATGGACGGTGAAGTAAATAGCCAGATCTGATATGCTGTTGAGATGAATCGGAGAGAATAGTTCAGGATATGTTTGCTTGTTAATCTATAATACAAATGCCGTATCTGCAAACTAAAAGAACTTGTATTTTACATATTGAGTTTTTAGCGAAAAATATATGAATAATGAAGAAGATGACAAATAACTTATTATTCATTATGACACTCTCTTTCAGCTCACGTCATTCTTTTCAAATAAATGTTGGTGACGTTTTTACCCTCACACCCTCACCCTTTGCCTTAATCCCTTTATTCATCGGTATTACAGGTGTGAGGGTAAGGGTGAGAGTAGGTGAGGGTAACTTTTTACTCTCACCCTGATTCGTCCTGATTAGGGTTGACTAATCTTATTCCGTTTTTACACTAATTTCTTCATTATTACCATAATATCCACTTCTCGGAACATAAATCGGCTGCATCGCTCCACCCATATTTTTCAATTTACCCTCATCGCGCAGACGCCGGATATGTCGCATGGCTGTGCTTCTTGCCATTCCACAAAGAGATTGGAAGTCATATCTCCGCATAAATGGGTGAGTCCGGAAGTACTTTGTCAGTTGCAGGTCAATTTCCTCGTTCGTTAGTTGGGTGAAATCCAGTCCCCCTTTGAGGCTTTTCACTTTAAGCACGCCAAATTCGTTTTTCAATGTTTGGTCGGCACGAAACTGGATAGCTTTCAGTTTCACTTTAGTTGCTTTCCGTTTGGTGCCTATCGTCACAGGTTCCGTGGTGGTCAGGCAAGGATGAAAATAGCCGATGCCGTCCAGATGTACTTGGCGTCCCTCCGCCAATTCTTGTCCCATGATGTGCGAAAGAGCGTCGAGCACGGCAGAGACATCTGTTTCTGTCAGTGAGCAACGTTCCTGAATACGCCGGCGCAGTACATCCGTCCCTGTGGAACCGTTGTATTTGATGCGCGGATGCAGGGTGTTTTCATTTTCTCCCTGCTGTTTGTCTGAAGGCTTCGGGTCTTCATACCAATCGAATAATATTGCCATAGCTTTATATTTGTTTTAAATGAACTGTTCTTATTATGTATTCTCTTAAGTAGTAATACGTTAGCGCTTCATGTTTCTTCTGTTAAGCTCTAATGCTTTGCAAGGGCTCACCCATGTGAACAAAGCTGTTTACGTCTGTGGACGTTTTTGTTTACAAATGATAGCCTGTTTGTTCACATGGGTGAGCCCTTGACAACTACTAAGCAAAGATACATAAATAATGAGGCAAATGCAAATGAAATACGGGTATTTATCAGATAGAATGCTTGCTTTCCGGAAGATAAAAGCGTACCTTTACAGGAATTAAATATGTAGATGTAATTGTATAAAAAATAGACAAAAATAGGATGAAAATTACTTTAATCAGACAAGACAACGGGAGCGGAAAAGAGACTCTTAGCATTTGTGAGGCAGGCACATTATTCGACAAAATGAAAACGGAAACCAAAGCGGGGCATATCACGGCTTTGCGGGAAATTATACCGTTACTGGAAGGTACGTATGCCCGGTACGAACATATAGATAAGTTGCCATACATTTATTCTGCTGTGGAATATACCCGGACCAAAGAGGGTGAACGGAAGATGAAGCAGTATAACGGATTGGTACAGTTGGAAGTGAGCCGGCTGGCCGGTGGGTCGGAAGCGGAATTTGTGAAACGGCAAGCGGCACTTCTGCCACAGACTTTTGCTGCTTTTTGTGGTTCCAGCGGTCGTAGTGTGAAGATATGGGTTCGTTTTGCCTTGCCGGACGATGGAGGGTTGCCATCTGAAGAGGCGGAGGCGGAACTGTTTCATGTTCATGCTTATCGGCTGGCTGTGAAATGTTATCAGCCGATGTTGCCTTTCGATATCGATTTGAAGGAACCTGTGTTGACACAGAAATGTCGTATGACGTTGGATGAGGCTCCTTATTATAATCCGGATGCAGTGCCGTTTTGTTTGGAACAGCCGCTTACGATGCCGGGAGAAGAGACTTTCCGCCAGCGGAAGCAGGAGGAGAAAAATCCGTTATTGCGATTGCAACCGGGATATGAGTCGGCACAAACGTTCACGAAGATTTATGAAGCGGCATTGAACAGGGCATTTCAGGAAATGGAGAACTGGAAACGTGGGGACGACTTGCAGTCTTTGCTGGTCCGCCTTGCCGAACATTGTTTCAAAGCGGGTATCCCCGAAGAGGAAGCGATACGGCAGACGATGATTCATTATTATCGCGAGGAGGAAGAACAGGTGATTCGTTCGATACTCCATAATCTTTACCAGGAATGTAAGGGATTCGGCAAGAAAAGCAGCATCAGCAAAGAGCAGGAGACGGCTTTTCTGTTGGAAGAGTTTATGAAACGCCGTTATGAATTCCGTTACAATACGGTGCTGGATGATTTGGAATATCGTCAACGTGACTCTGTTCATTTTTGCTTTAAGCCGGTGGATAAACGGGTGCGCAACAGCATTGCAATCAATGCATTGAAAGAGGGAATTAGTGCGTGGGACCGTGATGTGGATCGTTTTCTGAATTCGGAATGTGTTCCTTTGTACAATCCTGTCGAAGAATATCTTTATGAGGCAGGGCGTTGGGATGGAAAGGATCGTATTCGTGCATTGGCCGGTTTGGTTCCTTGTGATAATCCGCATTGGGCGGAATTGTTTTACCGTTGGTTCCTTAGTATGGTGGCGCATTGGAGGGGAGTTGACCGGCAACATGGTAATAGTACTTCGCCTTTGCTGGTCGGTTCGCAAGGGTATCGCAAGTCTACATTTTGTCGCATTATCCTGCCGCCGGAACTTCGTTTCGGCTATACGGACAGTATTGATTTTAAGAGTAAGCAGGAGGCGGAACGTTATCTGGGACGCTTTTTCCTGATTAATATTGATGAATTCGATCAGATTAATGTCAGTCAGCAAGGATTCCTGAAGCATTTGTTGCAGAAGCCTGTTGCGAATTTGCGTAAGCCTTACGGTAATACGATTCGGGAAATGAGGCGTTATGCTTCTTTTATCGGAACCAGCAATCAGAAAGATTTGCTTACTGATCCCAGTGGTAGCCGCCGTTTCATTTGTATCGAGGTGACGGCTCCTATTCAAACGAACGTTACCATCAATTACAAACAGCTGTATGCTCAAGCAATGGAGGCGATTTATAAAGGGGAACGTTATTGGCTGAATGATGAAGATGAAAATATATTGAAACAGACCAACCGTGAGTTCGAACAGGCTAGTCCGTTGGAACAGTTGTTTCATTGTTATCTTAATCCGGTAGAGGAGGAAATGGAAGGCGAATGGCTGACTGCTATGCAGATTTTGAGCTATTTACAGACGAAAACACGGGATAAGTTGGCTATTAGTAAGGTGGGACAGTTTGGACGCGCACTTCAGAAACTGAATATTCCTTGTCGTAAATCTCGTAAGGGGACGCTTTATCATTTGGTAAAGGTGGAGTAGTTTACCCTCACACTTGTAACTCCGATGAATAAAGGATTTTATAAGAATCGCAATTTTCGGGTCGTTTATCAGATATATGTGTGGTAATTTTGTGGCACTGGAAACTAAAATGGATTTGAAAGTTAAAATATTATTGATTGCTTTTTCAGTTGTAAGTACAATAAATGTATTTTTGCAGGTGTGGAAAACAAAAGCAGTGCTATCAATCCCCGAAAATAAGTTAAGATGGAAGATAAAAGGAAAGAAATAGTTGGAAATGTCATTCGGATACAGCGTTATCATTCTCCTTGTGGCGATTTGATGCTTGGCTCGTTTGAGGATCGGCTTTGTCTTTGTGACTGGGCAGTTGAAAGTCATAGGGATATTGTAGACAGGAGGTTACGGAAAGTGCTGAAAGCCTGTTATGAAGAAAGTACATCCGAGGTTATACAGAAAGCGATTAAGCAGTTGGACGAATATTTCAATGGTGAACGGACTGCGTTTGAAGTGCCTTTGCTTTTTGTAGGTACGGATTTTCAGAAAAGTGTATGGTATAAGTTGCTGGATATTCCGTACGGCTCGACTGTATCGTATGGAGAATTGGCAAAACAGCTGGATATGCCGAAGGCTGTCCGTGCGGTTGCCGCTGCTAACGGCGCGAACGCTATTTCTATTTTTGCTCCGTGTCATCGTGTTATCGGCAGTAACCACACGCTTGTGGGGTATGGCGGTGGTCTTCCTGCTAAAAAACGGTTACTGGATTTGGAAATAAACGGCAAACCTCTGTTATGAATGAGCAAGAAACGCTTGATTATGCACGTATTGCACAGGCAATCGGGTATATAAGGGAGAATTTCAAAAGGCAGCCAGGATTGGATGAGATTGCCCGGGAGGTGGCGTTGAGTACGGCACATTTCCAACGTATGTTTACGGAGTGGGCAGGGGTTAGTCCTAAGAAGTTCTTGCAATATACCAGTATTGAATATGCCAAGAAAATTTTGGATGAGACTCATGCGTCTTTGTTTGATACGGCACAGGAAACGGGACTTTCCGGTACGGGCAGATTGTATGATTTGTTTGTAAATATAGAAGGCATGACACCGGGCGAGTATAAAAACGGTGGTGAAAATCTTTCTATCAATTACAGCTTTGCCAAAAGTCCTTTTGGTGAACTATTTATTGCATCTACCAATAAAGGTATTTGTTGTCTGGAGTTTGCAGACGATCACGATGCGGCATTTCATTCCTTGTTGAAGAAGTTTCCTAATGCAACGTTTACTCCGGCTGTGGATGAGATGCAGCAAAATGCTTTATCCATCTTCACGCAGGATTGGAGGAAGCTCAAAGATATAAAGCTGCATTTGAAAGGTACTGACTTTCAACTAAAGGTCTGGGAGACTTTACTGAAAATCCCTGTCGCCGGATTGACTACTTATGGAGATATAGCCGCAGGTATTAATAACCCGAAGGCTTGCCGGGCTGTAGGAACGGCTGTCGGTGAGAATCCCGTAGCTTTCCTTATTCCATGTCATCGTGTCATTCGTTCTTCCGGTGAGTTGGGTAATTACCACTGGGGAGAGATTCGAAAGACTGCAATTATTGGTTGGGAGGCTGCGAAAAATGGATATTTGAATAAATAATAAGTACTGGCGGTAAGAAAAGCCGGAAACGGGATTTCGGGTTCTTCTTTCATTTATAAATCTCGGCTCAAGGATGAAACCGCAAGGCCGGGATTTATTTGTAGTCGAATGACTATCATTCCTCTTCTTCATTTATTCCTTCATAGCACCTGATATCCGCTTCAATCATGAAATTATAAATCAGTCGGGTTTTAAACATCATTCTTTCCTGCGACAATTCTAAATCAGCAAGCGTTGCTTCGATTCTATTGCAGAATTCATTTATTCTTTCTTCTTCCAGCATCGGATACATTTCGTAAACTCGCCGGACGAAAGGTACCATCGAAGCCTGCACCTGATAAAGTAGTATTTGGGGTTCATATTGGAAATCCACTTCGTCCATCTGTTTATGCAAGTGCTCGTTTTCGTAGGTTATTTGTTGGAATTCTTCGAAACAAGGTAAAAGCTGCTCTGAGTGATGAAGCAGTAATTTTATGGTTGCAATGGCTGCAAAACCTTTTTCCAGTTCATTCCCATATTGAAAATGGTTATACAGGGAGCAAAATGATGCTTCCAGACAGAGCCGTTCAAATTCGGTGTCTTTTACCCACGGAAGATAAGTGAGCATAGGCAGGCATTCACCTAGCGTAAGCTGATCTTTACAGTCAAGTATTTTGATAAGATTACCTGGTCGGGTAAGGAATTGATACATAGTGTGCATGGCTAGGTATTTTTCCGCAAGCCGGTCCTCGTCCAATTCACGGGATGCTTCCAATTCGGACAACAGAAAATCGATATTCTCCTCCTTGTTATCTGGTTGTTGCTCTTCGGCACGTGCTATGTCTTCGTCAACCATATTTAAAATTTCCTGAATATTCATATTACATTATTATTTTTATACCTGTTTATTATTCTTTCTTAGTTTTGGGCTTGTCTTATTGCGACAATGCGGGTATTATAGGGCTCTTGCATACTGTCGGGCAATTCCTCCAACAATCCGTGAAGTTGGTCGATCAATTTTTCTGCCTGTTCGATGTTGCCTGTTTGGAACATATAATCAATCAATTCAATGCCGATGGATATCCTGTACAAAAGGTCGTTGCTCTCATCTTTCAGTAGTTTCATAGCAGAATGTACCAACTGTGTGGCATCCATTTCGCTACCGGACAAATAGAGTGCGAGAGCTTTGTGGATAGTCATAGGGGAGATTCCTGTATCGGTTTTGTCAGCTTCGTAACGATTGAAGGCGTCCAGAGCTTCCTTGATATGCCCTGTGTCAAGAAGTATCTTACCGAGAACTTTGTCAAATTCGGGCAATGTAGAAATTGACGGATCTTGCTCTATGGCATTTTCCAGCATCTGAAGAGCCTCTTGCGGGTGGCTTAATGCATTGTAACACTTGGCTAGTGGTACGATGAGATTGGGTTCATAAGTCAGGTTGGTTTCATAGAGCGGTAGGGCTTTATGATATTGCATGGTGTCGCAGTAGGCATTTGCTATTGTTATCTCTATTTGACTTTTTATTTCGTCGGAAGGAGGCTGTGATTCAGCCTTCTGTAACAAGTTGAGTCCCGCCGTGATTACCCTGTGCGGATTATCCAAAACAGCATCCATTGTTATTCTTCGTAAACTAATCAGGTAATAGCCATCTACGGTTATTCCACTGTTTGCGGCTATTTCTTCAAGAAAAGAGATGTACAGTTGATGTGCTGTATTGTACATGCCTAAGCCGATCGTGTAATCCATCAGAACAATTACTGCACTTTCGAGATCGATTCGGTAGTTTTGGTCATCAAACGATTCGTCTTCTTGTTTTAGATGTTCAATCGACGTACCGATTCCATTGCTTGCACTTTGGTGTGATTGCTTGTATTCTTCGTTATCGCTGGAGAGGACATAAACAAATTCGAAGCATCGGAGGATGACTTGCCAATATACAGCATCTTGTTTGGTTATGGCCTGCGCTATGTTGTTCAGGCATGCTATCGTTTTCTTGTTGTAGAAGCCATACAAACTTAGCAAGCATCGTATTTCATGCCAGTAGCTCATTTCTGCCTGCTCGAAATTACCTCGATTCCAATTGAATTCGGCCATGTCTTTGAATACCCGTTCGGCCACAGCATCATTATCATTTTGGATAGCGATGTCGGCTGCCATACGATAGTATTCTTCTGCTTGGTCTTCTTCCTTTTTCATTTCCATTGAATAAGCCAGATAGCGATAAATCAGGCTTCGGGCTACTGACATTTTTTCAATCCCCTTTTGGTTGCAATGATGAAGGGTACGATTGAACATGGCGACAGCTCTTTCAAAATAACCCGTCTGAAAGGCGTCTCTCCCTTGTCGGAAGGTTTCGGTCAATGCCGGATCATCTATACCGATGTAGGTTGCAAATTCTTCGATTTCGGCATTTGCATTGGCTGTTTGCTTTTCATTGGGTTGGTCATTGGCCGAATCTTCTGTATTTTCATTTGCCTGTTTCAGTTGTTCAACTGTGTCCTTGTACTGCCTTGCCATCTGATCGTCGGGACCGAACAGGGCGGAGCGTATCTCCCAGGCTTTTTCAATGTGTTCGATTGCCTTGTCTATGTGTCCTAGTCTGAAACATATTGCACCGTAATTATTGTTCGCATAGGCAGCTGCTTCATCCTGACTTTTATCGCATTCTTCCAGCAAAGCAAGTGATTTTTCGAGTGCAACTGCGGCGTCTTCGAAACGATTGGAAGTGTTGTATGCTGCGGCCAGATAGGAGTATGAGGCAGCCTCTTTTTCCAAGTTATCCATATTATGCCAGGTTTCGGCTCCTTTTAGATAATAATGTTCCGAAAGCTTTTCATCATTTAGGACGAGATAGACTTTACCCAGATTGTCATACATGGTAGCAGCCAGTTTGGAGTCTGTTTGTTTTAATGTTTCGAGTAGACTGATGCACTCCAATGCAGTGTTGAGAGACAGGTCAGGTTGGTTGGCCCGAAGATAGATGGAGGCCTGGCTGTTCAGTAGCTCGGCCAGCGTCATGTCACGGTCTCCAATCTTTTGGTAAATATCTATCGCATGTCTCATATATTCGGTCGCTTTGGGATAGTTGCCACTATACATCTCTATTTCTGCAAGCGAGTGATATTCTTCTTGGGTATGCGTATTTTCATCTCCTAATATGTGCTGATATATCGTAAGGGCTTTTTTGGCATACTCTCTGGCTTGGTCAAAATCTTGTTCCATGCGGCATTCAAGTGCATAATTATGATATGCGATGGCTACATCAATATCATTCTCACCTTTGAGACTGACATATATGTCCTGACTTTTCAGACGATATTCCTTAGCAAGTTCTTCTTCACCAAGCAACCTGTATATACCGGCGAGATTATCGTATGCTACGGCAATATCATCATGCATGTCCGGCAGGATGGATTTGCGCATCTTAAGGACTTTTTCGAGGATCAGCTTCGCTTTTTCCAATGCGTTCTTATCAACCGGATCTTGTGATTCGCCGATACTGTGGTATACATCAGCGATGTTACACAGGTAAGATGTTATTTTCAGGTCATCTTCTCCGTAAGCATGGACTGCAAGTGATAATCCTTCCCTATATTCCTTTAACGCCTGGATGTACTCTTTTTTGCGAATACAGATCATACCGGCCAGATTGTGGAACGAGCAGCGTTCTTCACTGGTATCGCCGTCGGCCATCTGGTCGCACATACAGATTAGGAATTCTACCAGTTCGTAGGCTGCATCCAAATCATCCAGATAAGAAATACAGATGTTGGTCAGCCGGATAACGTCATTGCGGAACATCTGCCAATAAGCCCATTGTAGCATAACTGCCATTTCTGCTTTTTCAGCCATACTTCCCATAATCTGTTCAATATAGGCTTGTGAAATTTTATATTTTGAAGCATCGGCTTGTTTTAGTGTACGCCAGTAAAGTATGAATTCATGAATGTTGTTGGTGGTAAACTGCCGGCTCATATAACCGAGCGTTGAAATACATTCGTGAAGCTCGTCCCATTTTTCGGCATGATAAAGTTGATAGGGGAGTTCCTCCATCTTGCGGAAGTTATTGTTTTCTTCGCGGTTGAAATAGTCTATTATGTTCTGTCTTAATTGTACTTTTCTTTCGCTGTTAAGGTATTTCTGTTCAATAGCCTGTCGTATCATGTCGTGTGCAAAAACCACTCGTCCGTCCCTAATCATTAGGTGGGCCGTGTTTGCACAATAGAATTGAGACCAGTAGAGCGACGGGATGTTGCTAATTGCAATCAGTTCTGTTTCAGATAATCCATCTTTGGATAATGCTATCAGTGATAGCAAGTCTGATGTTAGTGAGGGGTAAAGTGGGGTGTTGTATATTTGCTCTTTGCGCTGTAATAGTCTGTCAAAAAATGAGTTGATGTCTGGCAGGTTAGTCATTTGGTTGATGAAGCTGGTCAGGCTGTCGAAATTTCCGAAACATCTGATTTCCTCAAGTAATGACATCAGTACCATGGTGTTGTCTGTTATGTCACTGCCTTTGAGTATCATGGTCAGTTGTTGTTCGGACAGCCGCTTACGATAACGATCGAAAAAGTCTACAATCAGTTTCTTGCGTTGGTCGAGCAGTAAGGGGTAGACTGTTATTACAGGGTATTTCCGTTTTTTGAATACCTGCATGGTTTTATCTTCCTCGATAGTTGAAAAGATTATTTTTACATTGTCCGGGAAGTCAGGCAACCAGTTTAATAGTTTTGTTCTATGATTCCGGTCCGAAAGTTGATTGGCGCCGTCCAAAACGATCAGTAAAGGTTTTTGTCCGGCAATTAGTTGGGCCCTCAAGGCTAGTTTCTGGTAATCTATATTATCTGTATCGGTAGTATTGTGTTCGATTTGTCGGTCGTTTTCCTCCATCTGCTCAAGTCCGTATAGTGAGTCTATCTGGGTGGTTATATGCTTCGCAATATCCGTCGTGTCCAAACTCTGCGATGAGTTGGCGCTAAAGTGTGCTACCACATTCCACCGATCATCTTCGATGATATTTTTAAGCCAATAAGCCAAAAGGGCACTCTTACCCATACCGCTTTCTCCGGTAATCACCAGATGCTGGTTGGGTGTATCGTTTAGAAACTTGTCCAGGTAGGAGATATAAGCTTTATTGGGTATATAATTATCCGATTTGTCATCCAGAAAGGCTTGTAGTTTCTGTCTTTCGTGTACGGCAGGATCCTCGACTTTATCTTTGGGGAAAAGGTGGTCGAGCAATGCCCTGAATTCCGATTCCACCTGTTCGCCCAATTGTTCGGGGGAACAGTAATCATAGGTGTTATATCTTTTGTTATTTCTTACTGTTTCTTTTAACTGCGCCTGCCTTGGATCGGTTTCCATCGTCTTTTCATCCGCTTCCCGTATATAGAACGAAGCATAGACCGGTTCGAGCGACCGGAGTACGCCATATTGAATTTCAATTTCCGTAATACTCATTCCACGATCGAGGTCAGCAGCAAGCCATTCATATCTGTCAGGCATGGCCTGGTGTTCAATGAGTGTTTCTTTCGATGGACACCAACCGTATCTTTCTCCTAATAATCCGATGAAAAACGGGTGTGAATTCCGTATCTCGTCCAAGCATATTTCCACCACTTTGCTTGACTTTGCTTCTTCTTCGGTGATTCCCCATCGCAGATCGACTTCAGTCAGTGTGACATTGCGTTCGTAGGCAATCTGCCGCAGTCTTGGAAAAACTTTGTTAACCAGCATATCTCTTTCGCTCTGCATATCTTGAAAGGTGGATGAAATAAATATCCTGATGTTCCTTGATTTTTGAAAATTGTTTTTCATGGTGGTATATGTATTAATCTGATTTCTACAAATTGTCGGATGGAATCTGGAACTTATAAAAAATCTCATTTATTGTATAGGCTGATACATCATACTTTTTTGTATTATCATCTAATTCCGAGATTTTAAATCTTGTTGCCCTTTAATACAAACATAGGGAAAAACTTTGATTTATTATAGCAATCTTGTAAAAAAGTTAGATTTTGCACTTCGATTTTAAAAAACACGTCAAAGAACACAGATAAATGGAGCTTGGGAGTTATCGCCTGCCTATGACCTTTTGCCAAGTAGCGGATATTCATTCTCAATGCGAATCCGTAGTCGAAATGTACAGGTGCCAGGATTGACTCCATAGCACCTGTACATATTGAAATATCTATTTAGTATCCTGGATTCTGATATTCACTGCCATTGGTGATTGTTGCAGTAAATGTGGTTGAAATGGGACGTAACGCATAATTCGGATGGAAGAACCGGGCCAGGTCCGGATGGGTATTCTCCAGATACTCCGAGTTCTTAAACATTCCTGTCCGTTTCAAGTCATAGAAGCGGCAATATTCTCCGCAAAGTTCACGGCCTCTTTCGTCTAAGATATCTCGGACCGTAATACTTCCGGTAAGCGGATTTGCTCCGGCACGTTCACGAACCTTGTTGATATAACCGGCTGCATTTGCACCACCATTCAGGTAAATATCAGCTTCTGCCGCAATCAAATAAACTTCTGCCATAC
>OGXY01000170.1_pt1 | contig 64309 bp, 56 predicted proteins | sample 1576411 | NCBI WGS metagenome assembly OGXY01 (sample SAMEA3541498, study PRJEB24748) | human gut metagenome | biome: human gut; feature: human-associated habitat; material: faeces | place: China | collected 2012 | reverse complement strand
AAGTATCGTTTGTATCCAAGAATCCCCTGCATTTAGGCATGGGGAGTATGTCAAAAGCCATTCAGGTGTGAAATGTTCACTACTTATCAAATATTGAACTAAAATTCCTACAAGACCCCACATCGCAGTAGAAGATAATACCATTAAAATACCTTTTAAATGATTGCTCATTGCATACCTCCGTTGTTTTTCCTATTGTTAATATTTTGGTATAATAAAAATAATGATATTTAAATGAGAAAGAGGTGTAATTTATGGAGATTTTTCATAATGATTGGGCTGAATTTTTAAATCCAGAATTGAAGAAACCATATTATTTAGAACTTCGTAAATTTTTAGTAGATGAGTATAAAACGAGACAGATATTTCCAGACATGTATGATATTTTCAATGCTCTCCATTACACAAGTTATCATGATACAAAAGTCGTGATTTTAGGTCAAGACCCTTATCATGGTGATGGTCAGGCACATGGACTTAGCTTTTCTGTAAAACCTGGAGTAAAAGCTCCACCTTCACTTGTGAATATTTTCAAAGAGTTAAAAGAAGATTTAGGCTGTGAAATACCGAATAATGGTTGTTTAAAACCATGGACACAGCAGGGGGTATTATTACTAAACACTGTACTTACAGTGAGAGCACATCAAGCGAATTCTCATCGTAATATGGGTTGGGAAAAATTCACAGATAGAATTATTGAAATCTTAAATGAACGTGAAAAACCTATAGCTTTTGTCTTATGGGGAGCACCTGCTCGCAAAAAGAAAAAAATGATTACGAATCCGAAACATTTCATCGTAGAGTCTGCACATCCAAGTCCATTATCTGCATTTAATGGATTTTTTGGCAGTAGACCATTTTCTAAGGTAAATGCTTTTTTAGAAGCTGTGGGTGAAAAACCTATAAATTGGCAAATTCCTAATCTATGATTAATTTTGCCATATCATCTGGTATAGGACTTGAGATACAAATTTCTTCATGGGTAAAAGGGTGATTGAATTTTAATTTATAAGCATGAAGGGCATGGCGAGCGATTAAATCCAATTTACCACCATAAAGGTCATCTCCTAATAATGGATGACCAAGATAAGACATATGCACACGTATTTGATGTGTTCGCCCTGTTTCTAGCCATAGCTTGATTAAAGAATAATTTTCAAATTCTTTGATTATGCGATAATTCGTGATGGCATGTTTACCTTCATCATTGACTTCATGTAGAATGATACTATCTTTTTTTCTGCCAATAGGTGCATTTATCTGCCCTTGTTTTTGTGAGAGTTTTCCATGAACTAATGCATAGTAATATCTTTGAAATTTTTGGTGATTATTAGCTAATTGATGTTGTAATTGTGGCATTTTAGCAAAAACGACGAGGCCAGAAGTATTTCTATCAAGGCGATAAAGTGGATGACAGCCTACATTTTGATTAGTTTTAGCAAAATGATACATCACGCCATTAGCTAGAGTTTGAGTATTTTCAAATGTTAATGGGTGAGTGAGCATACCAGCTATTTTATCTACGATTAAGAAATAATCATCTTCAAAGACAATATTTAAGGGTATTTGTATAGCTTCTACTTTGGAAGTTACAGGAAGATTGTATTCAATGATATCATTTGGTTTTACTATTGCCTGTGTAGCACGAACTTTTTGACCATTTACGAAAAATTCATCTTGTCGCTTGATTTTTTTCCATAATGTAGAAGATATATTTTCATGGCGTTTTAAGTAATCTTTAGCTAATTGCTCTTTGACATCTGCTTTGACGATATATTTAATCATAGATACTCCTTAAGATTTATTGACATCTTTGATTTTTCTATAGGCAGTGTAAACAGCGGTGATTACACCTAAGATGATGCCAATTAAAGTGAAAATAGGTGTAGAGTCAAAGTAGATATCAGCTTTTTGCCCCAAGAAAATACAAATGCCAATAGTGATTACAAAGTGAAAACCAATGCCGGATACAAAGGTAAAAGTTTCCCAAGTTGATTTTGGTGCCATAAAATACCTCTTTTCTAAGTTAATAAATTTAAATAAAAGGTTGTGATTTTTAATGAATAAAACAATAAAAGTAATTTATTTATTGATGATGTTATTGATTGTAAATACTTGTGTAGCTTTCGCTCAAAGTGAAGAAAAAAATACACAAATATATAATTGGCAAGCCTTTGATATTGGACCTGCAGAAGATTATAATTATGCCTTCGATACAAATAGCATAAAATATGCAAGAAATGAAGACGGTTCTATCAATAAGAATATCATTATTTATCAGGAAAAGAAAATAAATAATGTGCCAATGTCTTCAGAATTTAATTATTATACAATCACTCAATGTAAGTTGAATATAGAACAGACTTCTATTTGTTTTGGTGATGAATCTTATTATACTAAAAAAGATAAATTCCGTTGGACTGATACACCAATGTATTTGACATGGATTACAGTTAGCCGTGATTCCATCGGTGGATTACGCTTTATACAAATCGTAGAATATGCTAGAGCTCATGATGATATTTTAACAAGTAGAGCATAATTATGAATTTATAATTTAATGATTAAATGATTAATAGAAAATAACCCTCAATAGTTGTTTTATGGATAACTGTTGAGGGTTATTTATTTTGAGCTATTTTATTTATTTAAAACAAATTTTTCAATGGCTTTAGCTACACCATCATTATCGTTTGTATCAGTTACATAATCAGCGATAGCTTTTACTTTATCAATGCCGTTTTCCATAGCAACACCAAGACCGGCAGCTTTAATCATAGTGTAATCATTGCCTTGGTCGCCACATGCCATAGTTTCAGATTGTTTGATATTTAAATAATCAGCAAGATGTAATAATCCAGCACCTTTATCGACATCTTTATGAGTGATTTCTAAGAAGAAAGGAGCGCTTTTAAATACATTGAAATCTTCTTTAATCCATGCAGGAAGTTTTGCGATAGCTTCATCTAAAATTTCTGGTGGATCAATGAACATAACTTTGATGATATCTTCTTCATCTGTAATATCTGTTAAAGGATTGATGATGTTGATATCAATTTGATTGATACTAGCTTCATGTTCTGTATATTGGCTAGTTTCGTTAGTGATTAAGCCACGACTAGGAGAGAATGCTTGGCAATGCACGCCTAATTCTTGAGCTAATTTAAATAATTTTTTATAATCTGAGCCTTTTAAAATACATTTAGATACTGCTTCACCAGTTTTTGCATCAACGATTAAAGCACCATTGAAGCTTAAAACATATTCGCCTTCATGAATTAAATCTAATTCTTTAAGTGGTGGTTGAAGTCCAGCAAGTGGTCTGCCAGAAGCGAGGACAATTTTTACACCTAAAGCTCTAGCTTGAGCTAAAGTTTCTTTTGTTCTATCAGTGATTTGTTTGTCAGAATTAAATAAAGTGCCGTCCATATCAAGGGCTATTAATTTATACATTAAAAATCTCCTTTTATACGTTTATAGTTATTTGATTTAGTTAATTGTATAACTAAAGCTACATCTTTATCAAGCTAGCATCATGAAAAAGATAGAGATATTTTTCTTTAATCGGTTTTCGCATGATTTCACTGGCTGCTTGAGCATAAAGTTCTATTTGCATGGCATATTTTGCCTTAGCTTCTGCTTGTGTGCAATTATCTGTTTTATAGTCCAATAAAATCAAGCCATCATCTTCTTCGACTAATAAGTCGATAATACCTTGGATAAAGATAGTATCATTATCTTCAGCTTGAGGATAATAGACTTTAGCATTAATCATGCGGTTAAAAGCTAATTCTCTTTGCAGTGATTTTGCTTTTTGAATACGCATGCCTAGCGGTGAAAATAAAAATTCACGGATATTTTTGCGGTAGATTTTATTTATATGTTGTTTATCAATTATTTCTCTATCAGCTAAATTTTGAAGTTGGGCTAATATACCTTTATCGGATAAATCTCCATGAAAATCTAAATGTTGCATCACTGTATGCATCAAACTACCATATTCTGTAGCAGTCATTTTCGTTTGTTTTTGCAAGAATTGTGGTCGTTTAAAGCTAGTTTCAGTAAATAGCGTTTGAGCATTATCATCTTGAGGAGCATAATCGGTTGAAGCAAATTGCTGTTTGATTTCAGTAACGGATAATTTTGCTGGAATGGATAATGCCTCTTGATGAGGATAAGACCAATTCAATAATTTATCAATATTGTCTTTTTGCTTTGTAGCTGGCAATGGCTGTAATTTTTTTACTTTATTGATGATATCTTCATTTACAGTGGAGATAATAGTTTTATCTGTGATATCTAATGAGTTGATTAGGGAAATTTGCCACTGTGAAGGGTCATCTAGTAAAACAGCACTTTCATTTGTAGCTGATTGACGTAAGACTAAGCCGTCTTTATGGCGAGCAATAGCAGGAGCTAGCCAATCTAAATATGATTTTGCCTGCATGATGAAATAATCAGGTAGAGTTTTTGTCGTTGTTTGCAATTGAGAACAAGCATATTGAGTAAATTTTTCCATATTGCGAACAGTACCTGTGAGTATGAGCTTTTCACGAGCTCTAGTCATAGCTACATATAATATACGCATTTCTTCTGCTTTATACTCTTTGACGATTTGTTGAATGATAGCTTGGCGAGATAAATTTTGATAGCGATAGTGATGTTTGACATCATTTACATAAAGACCTAAGCCGAGTTTTTTATGAAAGAGAACACTTTCTTGAACATCTTTGAGATTGAATTGTTTGCCAATATCAGCAAGAATTACTACAGGAAATTCAAGACCTTTGCTCTTATGAATACTCATGATACGTACTACATCTTCACTATCACTTAGATTTCTAGCTACGGCTAAATCATTTCCCATATGTTGCATTTTATGGATAAAACGCAAGAAGCGGAAAAGACCACGGAAAGAAGTCTGCTCATAATTGAAAGCTCGGTCATAGAGTGCTCTTAAATTCGCTTGGCGTACAGAACCTTCAGGTAAGCCACCTACATAATCATAATATCCTGTATCATTGAGCAATAGCCAAATCAATTCAGGTACGCTATGACTGCGGGCATAATCTCGCCAATAGTGCAATTTAGTGAGAAAATCATTTACTTTAATCTGCAATTTAGCAAATACTTTTTTGTCTATAGGAAGTAATTGTTCTTGTAGCTCATTAATAGCTGTCATAAATAATAAAGTTTCATACATATTTAATTGCGGATTGATAAGGCGGATATGAGCTAAATCTTCAACGGTAAAATTAAATATAGGTGAGTATAAAATCGCAGTCAGTGGTATATCTTGTTGCGGATTGTCGATTATTTGCAATAATGAAAGCATGATGCGAACTTCTGTTTCTTGGAAATATCCCGTTTCAATAGTGGCATATACAGGAATATTATCTTCGCGAAGTACATCAGCTAATATCTTAGCTTTATCTTGAACAGAACGCAGTAGGATAACGATATCTTTCCATTTTATAGGGCGATAAGTCTTTGTATGTTTATTAAAGACTAAAGGCTGTTTATTCATCAATTCTTTTATGCGAAGAGCAATATATTTAGCTTCTGCTTGAAAGCCTTGTACAGTGTCTTCATTATCACTATCGTCATTATCAGTTAAAGTTAATTTTTGCTGTTTATCCAATAAAGTTAATTCAATCGGTGATTTTAAAGTCAAAAATTCACTTTGAGGATAATCAAAACCGTAGTATAAGGCTTCATCTTTGCCATAAGATAATTCTCCAGCTTTTGTGGTCATGATTTGAGAAAAGATGAAATTGACGCCGTCAAGGATTTCCTTGCGACTGCGGAAGTTTTGGGCTAAATCAATGCGAAGACAATCTTCTTCATGAGGGTATTGATGATATTTAGCTAAGAATAATTCTGGCTCAGCTAAACGGAATTTATAAATACTTTGTTTTACATCGCCGACGAAAAATAAATTTGGTTTAGTGCGTGAAGCGATTAGATTTAAAATAGCTTCTTGAACTCCATTTGTATCTTGGTACTCATCGACCATGATTTCTACATATTTTTCCTGTAGTGTCTGGGCGATTGGTGAAGGTATCAGCTTTTCAGCAGTGGAATTTTCTTCAGCGAGCAATTTCAAAGTGAAATGTTCAAGGTCAGAAAAATCGACTAAAGAGCGTTCATTTTTAGCTTTACTAAAAGCTTGAGAAAATTCTATGGTTATATTACATAAGCTATTGGCTTGTTTATACAATTGAGGCATATCGGAGAGTGTATCTTCAATAGTTTGCGTAAAATAATGCTCTTTTAATTGTTTGATGATTTTCTTAGTTTCATCACGAAGAGCGGAGATGGTAGCTTTATCTTCTTCATTTATAGAGAATTTTTTAGAAATTCGCAGAGCTTTAAATTTAAATTCATTGATTAAATTAAAAAATTCCTGCCATGAAGTGTCGATTAAGTTATTTAAATCATAAAGAAAAGCTAAATCTTCATTGGCAATATCTGCATAAGGTGGTAAGTTTAAATCTGTAGCTAATTGATACATCTTTTGGCTATTGTCTATGGCTATATTTAAACCATCTTTGACATTATCTTTAATTATCTGTAGCCATGGGCAATTATTGAGTTCATCAGCATTGTTGATTTGAAAATATGAAGGTAGAGCTTTCAGCCATTGTAAAGGAAAAGGCTGACTGCGAGAGTATTCATATAGTTTTAAGATGATATCATAGGTGCTATCATCGCCACGTTCATTGCCATAGGTGTCAGTGAATTCTAGAAAGTCCTCATTATCATCTTTGTTATAATTCGTTTCAAAGAGTTCTTCAAGTACATCGAGTTTTAATAATTCAATTTCTTGAGGATTAGCAAGACGAAATTTAGGATCTAAGCCTAATTGATGGAAATATTGGCGAATGATATTTTGACAAAAAGCATGAAGTGTGGAGATCGAAGAAGCGTTTAATAATACGAGTTGACGCTCTTTATCTTTATCGGATAATTTCTCTGTGATGGCACTGGCGATACGTTCACGCATTTCAGCTGCGGCTGCATTAGTGAAAGTAACGACAAGTATTTGATTGATGTCGCAGGTTTTATTTACAATGCGTTGAATTACACGCTCTACCAATACAGAAGTTTTCCCTGAGCCAGCAGCTGCGGCTACGAGGATATTTTTATCATAAGTATTTATAGCTTGTTGTTGCTGTGCTGACCAAGGCATGGAATTCCTTCTTTCTGTTTTAATTTTTCAATGATTTCCTCGTCATTGAGTTGATTTATCTCTCGATAATTATAGCCGGATATATATTTATCAAAACGACAGATAGCGATATATGGGCAGTATTTGCAAGCCGTTTCATCTTTTAATTTATACGGTGCGATATCAGCATTGCCCTTTAAGATTTCACTGCCAGCTTCTTTTAAAGTATTTTCGATATGTTTCATTAATAAATCGAATTCTTCTGCTGTTTTTACATAAGAACGACTTTGAGCGGAGATATCATCTTGATTTTTATTTAAACGCACTTTGATGAAATTAGAGGAGTCATCAATTTTTTTGATGATTTCAGGATCTGCTAGTACCCAGCCAGGCATACGCATTTTCTTTTCAATTTCTGTTTTAATTTGTTGAACGGATAATTTATTAGTACCTGTAATGACAGGTGTTTTTAAAAAGCAATATAAAATACCAGCAGGAATGGCATTTTCCATATTATATAATTGCAAAGTAGTATTTTGGGCTACTAAAAGATAAGTCAAAAGCTGTAATTTTAAGCCATAATATACTTGCAGTAGATTAATAAAAGCATTGCCTGATTTATAGTCAATGACTAGATAGTAATTATCATTGAAATCAATGCGGTCAATCTGCCCAATGATTTCTATTTTGTGATTATCTTCATCTGTGAATAATAAAGGAGGCATGGAGCTATTAGCACCGAAATCCTGCTCTAGAGCTTTAGGTGAAAATTCACTGTGTTTGGCAAATTCCACTAGACGCATCAAAGAATCAATGGATAATTGCTCAATTCTTTGCAAAAGATGTCTATAGCGATTGGAGCTTAAGAGAATTTCATTTTGTAATTTAGGAGCAATCGCTTTAATGATTTGTTTGCAGATTTGTTGACATTGTTCATGAGTTACATCTTGCCATGATATTTGTCGCTTCACGAGGATTTCCCCAAATTGGTGCATGATGGCATGGAGTAAAATCCCTAAATCTGGAGCAGCAAATTTAAATTCTTTGCGTTCTTGTAGATTTAAGGCATAATGAGCAAAATGCTTGAATGGGCAATTAAAGAATTGTTCAAAGCGTGTTACACTGCCACGGAGTGTTTTGCGTTTCGTATATAATTTACTAGCTAAATCAGCTGGCAATACAGGTTTTGGTGCTTGAGCGAAAATACTTTGTAGTGCCGTAGATAAAGGAACATCAGCAGTTAAGAGATAATTATAAACATCTTGCCAAAATGACGCTAAATCTTCACCATCACGAGCTTGGCGAAGAGCGGAAGTCAAATGGCTAAGTGTCTTTCTTGTTGTAGATACTTGCATGGTCTTTATCGCAAATGAATTATCTAAAGGATTTTCTTCTAATGTAAAATCACTTGGATAAGAGATTATCTTATCTAGAGGAATGGCTGTGAACTTTGCTTTAGGCAAAATCTTTTGTAATCTAGTTATCAAGATGGATTTATTCAGTCCAGCTCCTTCACCATCAGCTAGAGCATAAGATACCCAAAGATAATCTGTAGCTAAGGAAAAGCCTTTGTAGAGAAGATATCTTTCGGCAAAATTATCTTCCATTGTACCGCTAGAGATATTCAGCCCTAGACTTGCCATCAATAAACGTTCAGCATCACTTAAGATACCTTCTGTTTTACTATGGCGAGGCATGATTTTTTCATTAGCACCTAGAATATAAATAGCCTTCTTGTTGTTTAAAGTATTATGTTCAAATGGTGCAAGTGTAACATAATCATAGCCAGGTGGTATCAAAGCAATCTGAATACTATCTAAGCCATCATTGATTAATTTTAAATAATTTTCAAGATTGATATAATCTTTGCCACATGTCTGCACTAATTGATCCATTAACTCAATGATATTATCCCAGATTTGATGATGTTCTTTGGCAAGAGCAATATCATTTTGCTCTTGGGCTATTTTTTCCCATAATTGCAATTGAGTCGGTATTTGTAAATCAAGCAGAAAATCATATAGGGCAAGCGTATATTCCTCGATAGTCTGCGAATTTTGGCAAGCAGTATAGAATTTCTCTAAAGGAGCGACTAAACTGCGTCTAGTTAAATTTATAGCAGTGAAATTAGCTTCTTCTTCCAAATCTGTGCCCATAGAGTCAATCTGTTTATGATGAGAAAAACGCCAATCGCTTTCTTCACACCAACGATTGCGACCGCGAAGACCAAAAGCCAAGACGTAATTTTCTAATTTATCAATAGCTTTACGAGCGATAGCTTTTTGCTCTGTCAAATCTAATTGTATTTCATCTGTATTTTCTTCGAGATTTTTAAGCGTTTGCAAATATTTGTCATTGAAGAAATCAGTCTTAAAAGCTCGAAATAGTGGTTCATATTGCCATGTAGAAATAGCTTCTAGGCTAGAGCGAATTAATTCAGCTAGAGGATGATGAGCAGTTTGTCGCTTGCTATCGCTGAAATAAGGAATATTAAAATCATTCAAGACAGCTTGCAATAATTCGCTATAATCTTCACTACTGCGAATTAAAATACCGATATCATAATGGCGGTAATTTTCTTCGCGACATAGACGTAAAATATCGCAGGCGACAGCTTCACATTCCAAACGGCGATTAGGAGCTTCGACTATTTGAAGACCGCCAGTATAATTTTTTTTCGTCAAAGGAAATTTAAATAATTGCTCTTCAATAAAGGCTAAATCTTGTTGTTTATGGCGGTGATTTGTTGTAAGTGTAGTTATCTTTGTAGGTAGAGCTAATTTTTTAGCCATATTATTTATCTGTTGAAATACATTAAATTGACGATGAAATAAAGCAGTAGGGGCTTCATGTTCAATATCATTTAAATTATTGATGCATAATGTCAAATGAATATCGCTAGCTAATGCTAATAATTGTTCGACTACGCGAAAATGTTGAGGATTGAAAGCATCAAAACCATCTATCCAGATTTCAGCATCTTGAAGCCATGTACATTCAGGTAATTTTTTGATCGCAAGTTCCATCATATCTTCGCTATCGTGATAACGACCAGCCATCTGTTCATCAAGACCAGCATAAATAGAAGTTAAATCGCTCAATTTTTGTTTGAGTGAATCATTATCAATGAGCGTTAGAATATCTTGCAAAGTAGTAACGCTGATACCAGACGTTTTGAATTCTTCAATGATTTGCGATACAGATGCTGTGAAATGATGTTGGCGAGCAGCCTTGGCTAAGATAGAGAGTTTTGTAGAACTTAAAACTCTAGATAATAATAATTCTTTGCCGATTTCATTAAGATGTGGATGGAGTATCCCACCGCAACGCATTAATACTTGATAGGCAAGTCTACTCATGCCCAAGACATAAGCTCTAGTAAAACCGCCATAATCTTTTAATTCTAAAGCTAATTGACGTTCAATTGCAAAAGTCATATGGTCAGGCAATAATATAACTAGAGGTTTCCCTGTCGGTGAATGGATTAATTTTTCTTTAATGGCATTTAAACAAGCTGTGGTTTTACCACTTCCTGCTCTGCCAATGATGAATTCTAACATAAGATTACCTCACAAATTTATCAAAAATATATTGGCTTAATTATATCATAATCGAGTAAAATCACCGCTTCGTTTAGCAGTAAAAACGACTTCTTATTGACAAGTGGAAAATATTTGTATATATTACTGTCTTGTCAGCTGTTAATATTTGATGTATAATATCAAAAAATATTTAATAAGGGGTAAGTTAAATGGCATTGTTAAATTTATATCAAAAGCTGTATAAGCTAAAAATTTATTTATCTTCATAGAAAAATAAATTTACATAAAAGACTTTTAAACATATTAAGGAGTGGAATTGATGTTATTACAAAGATTGGAAGCTTTGCCTGTAGGTAGTTTCCATTATAAATTATTAGTTATCACAGGTCTTGGTTGGTTATTTGATGCTATGGATACAGGGCTTATCGCCTTCGTATTACCTGTACTTGGTAAAGAATGGGGCTTGTCCGCTGGACAGATGGGGGCTATCGGCTCTATCGGTCTTGTTGGTATGGCAATAGGGGCAGTAATCGCAGGCTCTATCGCTGATAAATTCGGTCGTAAAGCTGTATTTTCCGCAACAGTAATTTTGTACAGTATAGCCACAGGACTTTGTGCAGTTTCATGGAGTTATGAATCCTTGTTGATTTTCCGCTTCTTCGTTGGTTTTGGTCTAGGCGGTGAACTTCCAGTAGCGGCAACACTCATGTCTGAATATGCACCAACTAATTTACGTGGTAGATTTATCGTCTTATTAGAAAGCTTCTGGGGCGTGGGCTGGATAGCAGCTGCTTGTATCGCTTACTTATTCATCCCTGTTTATGGTTGGCATTATGCTTTTATCATTGGTGCTTTACCTGCTATTTATGTATTTTTCATTCGTTTGCATATGCCTGAATCTGTAAGATATTTATTATCTAAAGGCAAAGTAGAAGAAGCTCAAAAAATCGTAGATGATTTGGAAATGCGTCTTGGTGTTAAATATAAAGGCGATTTAAAAGTAACAACTGATGATACACCTACAGAAAAACCAAAATTAAAAGATTTATGGTCTGGTAAATATTTAGCAAGAACAATCATGCTTTGGATTGTATGGTTTGGTATTGTTTATAGTTATTATGGAATTTTCACATGGCTTCCTGCTATCGTTTATCAGCAAGGTTTTGCCTTTGTAAAAACTTTTGAATATGTGCTTTTAATTACCTTTGCTCAGCTTCCTGGATATTTCTGTGCAGCATGGCTCGTGGATAAATTAGGCAGAAAATATACATTATCTTTATTCTTATGTATGAGTGGTGTAGCAAGTTATTTCTTCGGACAAGCTCAAAGTGCAGAATTGATTATCTTCTGGGGCTGTGTGATGTCCTTCTTCAATCTTGGTGCATGGGGTGTTGTCTATACTTATACACCAGAACTTTACCCAACATCTATCCGTGCTATGGGCAGTGGTTGGGCAGCAGGTGTCGGTCGTATCGGTGGTATGGCTGCTCCACTTGTTGTAGGTATGATGATAGAAGCTGGCAGTGATATGCATACTGTTTTCTATATGTTTGCTAGTGTATTTATCATTATTGCTGTAGCAGTATTTGCTTTAGGTGTAGAAACTAAACAGAAAAACTTGGAAAATATTTAAATATAGATTTTAGTAAAGCCTTAGTAATTTTTTACTAAGGCTTTTTTATAAATTTTTATTTTTGCTTATTAGGGCTATTTTTAATATTAATGAGAATTTTCAATAAATTCACTTAGTATTACAATATATGATAGTAGAAAAATTTTTACGATGATACATAATGCAAATTAGGAGAAAAATTATGAGCAAAAAACAAAAATTAACAAAATCTATTTTATGTGCTGTGATGGCAGCTAGTGTAGTAAGTATTTCAGGAAATGCTTTTGCATATACTGCAATAGAGCCAGATCAAAATCAAGGTCTTATTTATAGTGATGATGGAAAAGATTTAGGCACTATTAAAGACAGAGATATTATAGTAACAGATGATATGGCTTTAGAAGAAGGAGAAAATGGTTTAAGTGCTGTACAGCTTAAAAACTCTGGAACAAAATTAATTTTAGATAATGTTAATATACTTGGAGATGTAAGTGTACGTAATGGTGCAGAATTGACAATAAAAAATTCAACTATTAAATCTGGAGCATATTATATTAATGGAGTACGTAATGGTGGTACAGAATTTAAAACTGAAGGTGGTACTTTTACTGTAGAAAATTCTACAGTAAATACAACAATATATGCTTCTCCAAGTGATGATGGAAAAGATACAAAAGGCACATTAATATTTACTAATTCTAATATAGATACAGCAAAAGATAATTATGAAGCTGGATCTATGGTAGCAGAGGGTAATGCTGAAATTATATTAAATGGTAACAGTAATAATACTTATAAAATTGGACTAGATGATGGAACAAAAGATAATAGTTTTTTAGGAGCCTTATCTAGCGAAGATAATAAATATAATAGTAAAATTGAAATTAATGGTGGTACTTTAATTGCTGAAAATCTTAGAGCATTAGTAGATGGTTCTTTATTAGTAGCAGAACCAGGATATACAGAGGAAGATATTCAATTATTAAAAGATCATATTATAAAAGGTGGTATTGTTTTACAAAATGAAGGTGTAATTCAAACAAAAACAGGTCAAATTTTCGCTAATGGTATAGATACTACAAGTGATGCTACAGTACTTGCTTCTAAAGATAGTGGAAAAGTAACAAATGACTATATTAAATATGAAGGTGGAACGATAAACTTTACTGATATTAAATATAGTCAAGATTATTTGGATAGTGCCAAAAAGAATATGGCAGATGTAGGTAAAACTAATATCAATATGTTGGGAACTCTTGTTGATGAAAAAGGCGAAGTAGTAGAAGATATTACTGTTGATCAAGCTGTAGAAAATGGAAATGTTCATGTAGATACACCAGTAAAAGCAGATGAAAATATTTCATCTTTAGTAGTTGGTAACGGAACAACAGATGGAGAGACACAATATTCTAATGGTAGTTTTGTCGCTTCTCAAATAAAAGTTGGAGAAAATACAAATACTATTGCCATTAAAGATGGACAAACACTTGGTTTAGGTGGTAAAGGTGGAGAACTTGTAACTGGTAATAAAGATAATTTAACAGTTACTGTTGATGATACAGATAGTTCATTGACTTTAGGTAGAGAAGGTTATAATTCTGAAAATACTTTAACTGCTAATGTATCTATAAATCAAGGAAGTTTAAATTCAGTATCTAGTGCAAATACAGTTAATGGTAATGTAGAATTAGATGCTAATACTCAAGCAAATATTATAGGTAATTCTTCTTTGGTAGTTAATGGAAAGTTAACTGCAAATGAGGGTGCTAATATTAATATTGGTGATAAAAATAGTGCAGGAACTTTGATTAGTGAAAATACTAATTTAAATGGTGCAATAGTATATCTTGATCCAATATATAAAGATGGAAATACTATAACAGATGGCTCTAAAGCTGGTTTAGTATTTGGTAGTGAAGAAGCAGGCAATTTAAATAAAATTGATGGTAAATTAGTTGTAGCGGAAAATTCCACTTTATCATTAGGAACAACAGATACAACTATAGCAGAAAATGCTTTCGCTAAAACAGGTTTAACTTGGGGTAATGGAGATAATGATGTTTTAGCAGCAGCATATATTAATGCACCACAAGATATTTCAGATGGCGTTTTAGTTGTAGACAAAAATGCAACAAAAGATAGTGCTAGTTCCTTAAATAATGGTACTGTAAAATTTGCCAATAATTCTTTATTAATGGTTAATGGAGAAGCTTTAATTGATGGTAAAGTGGCAATTTCTGGCGTAACAGATGCTCAAATTGCTCAAAATACAGAAGGCAAACAAGATGGTGCAAAACTTTATATAGATAATGCCAAAAATGAACAAAGTTATACTATCTTAGATGGTAATGTAACATCTAAATGGTCTGATGATAACGTTGTTTCTGATAATATTTTATTAGGATTTAGCAGTGGTGAAACAGCAAATACTTATACAGCAAGATATCAAAATGTAAAAGATATTTTTGGAGAGACTGTAGTAGCTGATGAATTAATTGATAAGACTTTGCAAACAAATGATGAAAAACAAAAATCAAATGCGGCATATAAATTCTTCAATCAAGCAGCAAGTGATCATTATAATTTAAATAAAGATAGTAAGGCTACAGCTTTAAATAGCGTATTTAATATGGGAGAACTTGCAGGTGTAAATCATGCGACATATAGTATGAGCAATACAATGACAGATTCTGTAGCAGATCATTTATCTATAGCTGTACATGGTGATCAAGATAGTGATGTATGGGCAAAATATATTCATAATAAAGAAGACCTTAATGATATAGAATTAGCTGGTCTTACAGCTGATTATGATGCTACATTTAATGGAATTGTTGTAGGTAGTGATTTTTATAAAAATGGTAAGTCTACAGTAGGTGTAGCTTTAAGTTATGCAGATGGTGATATCAGTGGCAATAATATTGCTTCAAGAACACAAAATGATGCAGAATATTATGGTGTATCCTTATATGGTAAAATTGATAATGGTGATAGTGCTGTATTAGGTGATATTAGCTTTATGCATAGCTCAAATGATATAACTCAGTATAATAGTGGTACAGAAATAACAGCTTCACCAGATGCAGATGCATTTAGTATTGGCGTAAGAGCAGAAAAAGCTATTAAATCTGGAGCAAATGGCAAATTTGTACCATATATTGGTGCTCGTTATATGCATTTAGGTACAGCAGATTATACTAATAGTTTAGGCATTAATTATAATGTTGATGAACAAAACTTATTTATGTTACCAGTTGGTGTAAAATATAGTACAGAAATAAGAAATAATGATTGGACAATTCGCCCAGTGGCAGAAGTTGGATATGTTTGGACAATGGGTGATAGAGATGTTGATCAAACAGTAAGCTTAAATGGTGCTTTTGATAGTTTTGGTTTTGAAACAGTAGATAATGGAAGCTTTATAGGTAAATTAGGTGTTGAAGCAGAAAGTGATAAAATTGCTTATGGTATCAGCTATGAATATCAAGATAGTGATTCCACAACAGCTAATAAATGGCTTGCTAATGTAACATTTAAATTCTAAAAAATAAATATAGTATAGATAAAAATAGCAGGTACAAAATGTATCTGCTATTTTTTTATCGGCAAAATAAAATTGAAAAATAATTGATATTTTTAGTTAATAACTTGCCGATAACGGCAAAAAGTTTAGAATGAAATTGTTTTCAGCATAAAAAATATGTAAAAAAGTAAAGGATATGATATGAAGTCATATCCTTTTTTTATTAATTTTTTAGTTAAACAGATAGTGTATAATAAAATAATATATTGATATATTTGAGAAGGGTTTATTTTATGTTGAATAAGACTATAAATTATTATGATACTAATGCTAAAGAATTTGTTGAGGGAACTTTAAATGTGGATTTTAAGGTAACTCAAGATAAGTTTATAAATAAATTGCCAGCTAAAGGTTATATTTTAGATTTTGGCTGTGGTTCGGGTAGAGATACGAAGTATTTTTTAGCTAAAGATTTTAATGTAGATGCGATAGATGGCTCAATAGAACTTTGTAAAATCGCTAGTGAATATACGAAGATAAAAGTTCGTCATATGTATTTTAATGAATTATCTATAGTAAATAAATATGATGGTATATGGGCTTGTTCTTCTATATTGCATTTATCTTTAGATGATTTAGTTGATGTTTTTAAGAGAATGAGCAAGGCTCTAAAAGATGAAGGTATAATTTATACATCTTTTAAATATGGAAATTTTTCTGGTGAGCGAAACGGCAGATATTTCACAGATATGACAGAAGATAGCTTTGCCAATTTGATTATCAATGTAGAGAATTTGAAAGTAGAAGAACAATGGATAACAGCAGACGTAAGACCACAGCGAGGAAATGAAAAATGGCTCAATCTAATCTTAAGGAAAAAATAATAGATTTTACGAATGTTTTAACTGGTGGACAGATAAAATCGAAGCAATTATATTTTCAATTAAAAAACAGTATAGATAAAGCAAAAAGAATAGATATCATTGTTTCATTTTTGATGGAGTCTGGAGTGCGTTTACTTCTAAAAGATTTGAAACAAGCAGTAGCTAAGAAAATACCGATAAGGATTTTGACAGGAAATTATTTAAATATAACACAGCCATCAGCATTGTACTTAATAAAACAAGAATTAAATAATCAAGTAGATTTAAGATTTTATGATGATAATACACATTCATTTCACCCTAAAGCTTATTTCTTTCATTATGATGACTATAGTGAAATATATATAGGTTCATCAAATATCTCAAGAAGTGCTTTAACTTCGGGTATTGAATGGAATTATAGATTTAATGATTTATTGGATAAAGATAGTTTTCAGCAGTTTTTCACGACTTTTGAGGATTTATTTTATAATCATGCTATTGTTATCACTGATGAAGAATTATATAGATATGCTAAATACTGGCGAAAACCAGCAATAATCAAGGATTTAGAACAATATAAAACAGAAAATAAAAATATCACTCAATTAATTCAGCCAAGAGGGGTACAGATAGAAGCTTTATACGCTTTGAATAACAGCAGAAATGAAGGAGCGACAAAAGCTTTAATTCATGCAGCCACAGGCATTGGCAAAACGTATTTATCAGCATTTGACTCAGTTAATTATAAAAGAATATTATTTGTAGCACATAGAGAAGAAATTTTATATCAAGCAGTAGAAGCTTTTAAAAATGTTCGTAAATCTGAAGATTATGGGCTTTTTTATGGAAGACAAAAAGATAAAGATAAATCCATGATTTTTGCTTCTGTTATGACATTGGCTAAAGATGAATACTTAAATGAAGCATATTTTCCTAAAGATTATTTTGAATACATCATCATAGATGAATTTCATCATGCAGTTACTACTCAATATAAAAAAATAGTGAATTATTTCAAACCAAAATTTCTTTTAGGTTTAACTGCCACCCCTGAGCGATTAGATGGGAAAAATATATATGAATTATGTGATTATAATGTGCCTTATGAAATAACTTTAAAAGAAGCGATAAATAAAGGAATATTAGTGCCTTTTCATTATTATGGTATATATGACGAAACAGATTATTCACATTTGCATTTAGTGAAAGGTCGATATAATGAAGAAGAACTCACAAATATTTATCAAGCTAATACAAAAAGATTTGAATTAATTTATAAATATTATCAAAAATATGCTTCAAAGCAAGCTTTAGCTTTTTGTTGTTCTAAACAACATGCAGAAATGATGGCGAAAGACTTCAATAAACGAGGTATTGCTTCGGTGGCGGTCTACAGTGAAGGCAGTGGCGAGTATGCTATGGAGAGAAAAGAAGCTATAAATAAATTGAAACAAGGGCAGATAAAAGTCATTTTTTCTGTAGATATGTTTAATGAAGGTGTAGATATTCCTTCTGTAGATATGGTGATGTTTTTGCGACCTACTCAATCGCCGATTATTTTCTTGCAACAATTAGGTAGAGGACTTCGCACTTATCAAGGTAAAAAATACTTAAATGTATTGGATTTTATCGGTAATTATGTAAAAGCAGGCAAATTTATTTCGCTATTGACTGAAAGTACAACAGCAGGTAAAAGAACTTATGTATATCAAGAAAAAGATTTACCTGATGATTGTATCCTTGATTTCGATATGCAATTAATAGATTTATTTAAACAAATGGATATGAAAACTTTAACCATGAAAGAAAAAATAAATAATGAATATTTTCGTATCAAGGAATTGTTAGAGCAAAGACCAACAAGAGTAGAGTTATTCACTTATATGGAAGATAGTATTTATCAATATTGTATGAGCCATGCAAAAGAAAATCCATTTAGACATTATTTAGATTTCTTAAATGATTTAAATGAGTTGTCTGATGATGAAAAAGCAGTATATAAAACTATTGGCAGAGATTTTATCAATTTAATAGAAACGACAGATATGCAAAAAGTATATAAAATGCCGATATTATACGCTTTTTATAATCAAGGAAATATAAAATCAGCGATAACAGATGAAAATGTTTTATCTACATGGAAAGAGTTTTTCAGTAAAAATAAAAATTGGAAAGATTTTGCAAGTGATATGACTTATGATAAATACTTAAAAATAACAGATAAACAACATCTAGCAAAAGCAAAAACCATGCCGATAAAATATCTAAAAGCTTCAGGGAAAGGCTTCTTTGTAGAAAAAGAAGGATTTGCATTAGCTTTAAATGAAAATCTAAAAGAGGTTATAAAAAATAAAGTTTTTGTAGATAATATGAAAGATGTTTTAGAGTATAGAACGATAGAGTATTATAGAAGAAGATACAGTTTAAAAATAAAATCTAAATCATAATTATATAATAAAAAATAACATCTATGTTTATAAAATTAGTTATACAACAAAAATCAACATAGATGTAGATGTTTTCATGATAACGCTTGACGGAATAAGTGAAGTAATATATAATACAACAATGGAGGTAAAGTTATGAAAAGAGCAATATTAAAAAGTATATCAGCTGAAAATTTTGCTTCATTTGCAGAAAAAATAGTATTTTCATGCATGGCTGATGAAAGTAAAAAAGAATATATGATGAATACTTTTAAAATAGGGGATAATGTAATAAACAAAGTCTCTTATATATATGGTGCAAATGGTTCGGGAAAAACATTTTTTTGTAAAGTTTTTAGGGAAATACAGCGAATGGTTGTTTTATCACCATTATTTATGATGAAGAAATTACCTATAAAAACTTTATTTCCAAGTGATGATTTACTAAAACCGATGCCAAGGTTTGCATTTGATATTGCTTATAAAGATTTACCTACAACATTAGGCATTGATATAATTATTGATGAAATTACGTATCATTATGAGTTTTCGGTTTTAAATCAAATGGTTGTTCACGAGTTGTTGACAAAGAAATATCGCAGAACTGAAAAAATTTTAGAAAGAACGTCATCATCTTTTGAAGATATAATTTTAAAATCAGAACTTAAGTCTTTTGAGGATAATAAACGTGTTGTAAAAAAAGAAGCATTGTGTTTAGCAATGGCTGCTATGTTAAATAATGATTTAGCAAATACAATAGTAAATGCTATAAAAGAAATTAATGTAGTAAACATGACATATCCTCGATTAGATCCTACTGAAATAGAAGCATTTTCGGAGGAACGTATAAAAAAATACGTAAAAGTATTAAAAAAAGCAGATCCTACTATTCGAGAAATGCACATAAATTATAAAGAAGAAGAGGTGGCAAGACAGAAAATAGAATCTGATGACTTTGAAAATAGAGAAATCATACAGAAAAAGACAACAGTAGGAGTAAAAACAGAACATGCGTTATATGATCATGGGTTAGAAATTGAATCAGGAACGGATCAGATTGAGTTTTTTAAAGATGAATCGTTAGGAACAATAAAGTTATTTACAACATTGCCATATCTTTTTGATATTTTAGAAAAAGGCGGGGTATTAGTCTTAGATGAAATAGAAAATGGATTGCATTTATCGTTGGTAAAAGAAATAATTTCTTTGTTTATAAATGAGAAAACTAATCCACATAATGCTCAATTAATATGTACAACACATCAACCTTTGTTAGTTAGTAATGACGTAAAAAAAGATCAAGTATGGGTTATTAGTAAAGATAAATTTGGAAAAAGTTTTTTAAAACGGCTAAGTGATAAGAATTTTTCAAGAGCAAAAGTAAATCTTACTAATAAAATTTTAGAAGGTGCCTTAGGTTGTAATCCTGAAAAATTTTTTTAAAATATACTAATTAAAACATACTAAATAGAAAAAAACACTGAGTTTTTGTACTCAGTGTTATGAAAAGAAAAAATAATTTTACCAAATATTATTCTACCACAAAGTAGGAAAAAATAAAATATAATAAAGAACCTTTTCATCAGATTTGTCTATATTTTAAAATATATAATCTGTTTTTCTTTCTAGTATGTATATTTTATGAAAGGACAGATGCCAAATGCATTTAAGCGATTATATTAAATTAAACTGTAAAGGTCATGAAAATTTTGAGTTTGTAGATGTTAATTTAAATACAGATAATTGTATTTTTATTGATCCTGCTTTAATCGAAAGAGCAGATGATGAATGGTGCATTAATGCAAATAAATATATACAGAATTTTTTTGATTGTTTATTTGTAGCATTAAAAAATAATCATATTAATGGCTTATTTGATCATGCTCATGAACAAAATGCGACTAAATTAGGATATGGAAATGGTAATAATGGAAAAGGTAAAACAGCAAATGGTTTGGAAGTATCTCTTCAAGAGTTAAAGACATTAGTGCATGAAATACCAACTATTAGTAAAGGAGAAGATATTTCTATTTTTATAAGAAATTTTGCCGAAGATGGAATGTCTGATCTTCTTACAAATATTTTGCATGAACAATTGAATGAATTTACAGCTCAACAAATGAAGAAATTAGATATTGTTTCTAATGGAGAGAAGACATTTTGGACTTGGAATATTATAAATAGTAAATGGCATCAGATAACAAGAAAAAGTTGGTTTTATGAGGGAAAAGAGTTATTGATGGTTCCAAAATGGATTGTTAGAAAAAATTATCTTTTTAATGTTAGGCAATATTTATATACAGTTATAGCTGAAAGAATAAAAAACGATAATGACTGGCAAGACATGACGAAAAAAGATGTTATAGAAAATATATCTAAAAACCATGAGGATAAGCATTGGAAATATGCAACAGCAATAGAATATAGTAAAAAATATCCAGAGGTTTTAGAAGAATATCATAAAAAAATTCCGATGTCATATAATCGAAAAAGGAATTTAATAACTGATAAAAATTTGGATTTGATAATTTATGGTGATAAATTGCAGTAGATTTTAATTATGGTAAAGTATACTGGAAATAAAAAGGATAGGCATTAATGTATGTTTATCCTTTTTATTATATGTAAGTATTTTATGAAAAAATGAAATATTTTGGTAAAAATTATATTTGTATATATATTTGTAAACTAGAGTAGAATATAGCATAATATAATAAAAAAACTTATAAATTATTATGATTTAGATTAATAAGATATATGTATGAAATTAGAATAACGAAAATAAATAGAGTTATTACTTATTAACATAATCTACTATGAAGGATATTTGTTATTTAGAAAGAAAAAATGATTAACTTATCAAGTAATTAGAATTATTTATTATATAAAATGGGATATTGAGAAACGATATAAAAAAGAACTATGGTATACTACAATTACTCGTACTGTATAGATAGGAGGTAGTTAAATGATTCGTTATGCAGAATTTTGTGCTGGGGTTGGAGGATTTCGTCTGGGTATTGAACAGTCTAATTTGGATGCTATTCCTGTTTATGTAAATGAAATTAATGATAATTGCGAACTAACTTATTTAGAAAATTTTAAAACAAAATTTGACTCAAAAGATTTATTTGATATTGACGTTAATAGCTTACCTAATTTTGATATGTTATGTTCAGGATTTCCGTGTCAACCATTTTCGCAGGCAGGAAAAGAAAAAGGATTTGATGATCCTAGGGGAACAATTTTTTTTAAATTAATAGAAATAATAAAAGTAAAAAAACCATTAATTGTCTTTTTGGAAAATGTTCCTAATTTGCTTCGTCATGATAAGGGAAAGACCTTTCATGTGATTTCATCTTTGTTAGAAAAAGAGGGATATCATATTTCAAAGGCAATATTAGATAGTGCATATTTTGGAGTACCTCAAAGTAGACCTAGAATTTATATAGTAGCTTTACGAACAGATATTATAGGAAAAAAGGATATAATATTTACAAAAAAACTCACCCTAAAAACTCCTCTACGTCCATATATTAATAGTGGAGATTATTCAATTCCAATAAGTAAAAGATGGGAGGAATATATAGATTTATATACAAATAAGAAAACAGTAGATGAAATATCATTTGTTTTACCAAAAACAAGAAAGACTTTAGAAAGAATATCAGCAAATTGCGATTTGGAAGATTGTATTTTTCAAATTAGATCGAGTGGGATTAGAGCATATTCTTTGGATGATTCATTTCCAACATTTGCTGTAAGTAATTCTGGTGGCGGAGCAATGATACCAGTACTTTCAAAGGAGAGACGACATTTAAATCTTACAGAAATGAGGAGAATCATGGGATTTCCAGAATGGTATAACTTAAAAAAAGTTTCAAGAACTGATGCAATAAAGCAATTAGCAAATGCTGTTTGTCCACCAGTTATTGCTTCGATATGTAATGATATTCAAATGGCTACTTCTATATGATTAAATTAAACGATCCGAAATATCTTCTCCAGTAGCTAATACAATTTTAGATGTTTCAGGAGATACGAGTGCACATGCTGGTGTACACTCGTGTTCTTTACATATAAAACACATTTGTCGTTTGCATTTATTGCAATAGTGACAGAGAGCCTGATAATTTTCTATACAACTTTTACCTCCACGATCTATAGGAATTCTATGGTCAAATTCCATAGAAACTCTATCTTTTGCAAATGTATGTGCAGATATATTATGAGATGATTTTAAAATAGAACCACAAAAATTGCATCGACCGTTTTGTTTATTTAGTACAATTAGTTTTTCTGAAGTATTAATCTGGGTTCGAATAGCTTTGGCATTTGGGTTAAAAAGAGTGTCATGATCTTTTTTATATAAGACATATTTTCTATTGCCTTGAATTCCTTCAGCATGAATTGATGAAAAACCCTCTTCGGTCCACAACTCGCTGAAAGGCTTGTTAGCGTCTCCGTAACGATCAAGAATCCAAGAATCATTGATTTTACCATTAAGAATATTTTTTATTTCTTTTAATCGTCCGTTTGTGCCAACTAAATCTTCTTCAGAACATATTTCGTATTTTATTAAAAGAAGAAGACCAGCGATAGTTCTTCTCTTAGTAAGCCAAATTATTTTGTTATTAGGAAATACAATTTCATAACCTCGATCATATATTTTAGCTTTACGAATTTCAATAATATCTTCAATTTGTAACATTTTTTCTCCTTTTTATATTGAATAATTAATAAGAATAGAGAATTTTTAGTTTAAAATAGGGTGAATTTCATTATTTAGTTCACTATTTTTTTTATAAATTATTCAAAGTGTTTTTATAATAATTTGTATTTAATTTTAAATATTTTAATCGTATTAAAGGATTCTGTGAGCTTTTAGTATTATATAATATATTGGAAAAATAATAGTTGAGATCTTTATTAAGATTTCTATAATAATATTATGCGTACATATATTATAGCAAATTTTATAAATAATATATATGCATATAATTTGTAATTATTTGCCACTGAGTATTTATTTTTATCATTTTTGTTAGAATTACATGGTATTAGTTTTAGGATTAATTAAAATTTTGCTAAACTAATTATAAAAATAAATGTTGTGTTTTGCTGGAGTGTCTATAATGATTAGCAAAAATGAGTTTGATTGTTTTATAAAAAAGAATTTGGTTGATGTAATTGGCAATGATTGTTTTGGTTATGAAATAGAAGATAAGTCTTATGATATTTACTATAATAAAGAAGCTTATAATAAATTTATTTCTAAAATGCAAAATGGTAAATATAATAAATTTTATAATCAGTATAATCGTGGTAAAGGAAGCGAATTAAAAGAGAAAAGAAATATGCCACCAAAGATGGCAAGTGTTGCTTCATCTTCAAGATTTTGTTATTTGGCTTTAAGAGATGGATATAAGCAATTTAACAATAGTGAAGATATAATTTTTGAGCATAGTTGTCGAATAAAAGGTATTAATGCAACTGCTAATTTAGATGCTTATATCCCTAAGGCAAATATTTATTTTGAAGTGAAATGTCATGAGATTTTTAGTCAGCACTCAATTTATTTGAAGAAAAGTTATTGGAATTTGCTTTATGGACAAGATAATGATTTTGGTTTTTCTTATGCAAAGTGTCCAAATATAGATGAGTTTAAAATAGAACTATGTAATTTTGGTATTGCAAAGACAAAGATAAGATTTGATATTAAACAGTTTTTATGTCATCTTTGGGGAATTGCTTCGCAAAAAGATAAAGATGTACCAGCTAAATTAGTATATTTATTTTTTAAACCTAAAATGGATTTAGAAACTGAACGAATACAGGTGGAAAAAGTATTTGAAGAACTTCAAGCGGAGATAAAAAATATCTTTTCTAGTAAGCAAATACAGATTTTTATAAGCAATAATAATATTAAATTGTCGGCTATAGCTGAATATGCAAAAGTTATGGAGCCACTAAGCAAAGATAATACAATTATTTTATTTTAATTAAATTAGAGTTTAAGGAAATAAGGAATTTATAAGGAGATGAGATATTTTGATAAAAATTATGTTTGTATGCCATGGTAATATTTGTCGTTCAACTATGGCTGAATTTGTGATGAAGGATTTAGTGCGAAAAGCGGGTTTAGCTGATAAATTTATAATCAATTCTTCAGCTACAAGTCGTGAAGAAATCGGCTGTGATACTCACTATGGTACAAAAGCAAAACTTCGTGAGATGAATATTCCATTTAGTAAGCGCAAAGCTGTGCAGATAACAAAACAAGATTATGATATGTATGATTATATTATCGTGATGGATAATAATAATTTACGCAATCTAAGCTATATTATCGGTGAAGATACAGAGCATAAAGTATATAAGATGATGTCTTTTGTCGGTGAAAATCGTGATGTAAAAGACCCATGGTATACAGATAATTTTGATGAAACGTATGAAGATGTAGATAAAGCTTGTAGAGCGTTACTTGCTAAATTAATAAAAGAATATAATTTGGCATAAAAAAATAGGAATGATATTTTTGTATCATTCCTATTTTTAAGTTAAAGCTTATTTTTTAGCGATTACTTCTATTTCAATCAAGGCACCTTTTGGTAATTTACTTACTTCTACACAGGAGCGAGCAGGATATGGTTGTGTAAAGTAAGTGGCATAGATTTCATTTACTTTAGCAAAATCATCAATATTTGTGATGAATACAGTTGTTTTGATTACATTTTCCCATTTTGCGCCAGAAGCGTTGATTACTGCTTGAGCATTTTTTAAAGCTTGATGAGCTTGAGCTTCGATACCTTCAGCCATTTCGCCAGTAGCAGGGTCTAAAGCGATTTGACCAGAAGCGAAAACAAGATTGTCGATTTCGATAGCTTGGGAATAAGGTCCTACAGCACCAGGTGCATTAGTTGTTTTAATTACTTTCATAAAACTCACCTCAATAGATTTTAGTAAATGTAAATATGTATACTTAGATACAATTAATATTTTATCATTAAATGGATTGTTTGCCTATGAAATAATTTTTTAGATAATTCAAGGTTAGAAATATATCTTTATAGTAAAATTTGATATAATTAGAGTTATGTTTAAGGAAAGTGAGGTATTTTATCGTAGGTCTTTAGGCTAAGAAGATTATGGATAAAAATAGTGGACAAAATAAAAAGATAGTAAAAAAAGTAAATAAAGTGCAAATGCATATAATTTATTTATTCATAGGATTGCTCGTTTTTATTATTGGCGTCATGGCTAGATATGCTTGGGTGCAAATTGTTCGTGGAGATGAAATGTTATCTCGTTTGGAGTCGCAAGTTCAAGAGTCATCTGTGCTTCATGTGCCTCGTGGTACTATCTATGATGCGGAAATGAAAGAGCTGGCGATAAGTACAATGGTTAGCTCTTTATATATTGACCCTAATCATGTGGAAGATCCAGAACAGACGGCAAGAGATGTAGCTCCTTTGATAGGGCTTACAGAAAAAGATATTTTAGATGATATCGCTCAAGGTGGTGGTTTCGTCTGGGTAAAAAGACAGATGGAACCGGAAGAAACGAAGGCTTTGAAAAATTTAATGAAGGAAAAGCCTGAATATGTAGCTTGTCTTGGTTTTATTCAAGAAAGTAAAAGATATTATCCAAATGATATGTTAGCTGCCAATGTAATCGGTTTTGTGGGTACAGATGATAAAGGTTTAGATGGTATTGAGCAACAATTTGATGGCATGATAAAAGGTGAAGAACAAACTTCTTCTATTTTTACAGATGCTTTGGCTAGGCCGATTATGGACTCTGTATTTTTGAAGAATTCACCTGTAGATGCTAATTGTAAAAATATCCAGTTGACTATTAATGCACAGTATCAATTTATCATTGAGAAAGCTTTGGATAAGGCGATGATGGATCATGGTGCTGAATCAGTAACAGCTATAGTGATGAACCCGAAAAATGGCGATATCTTGGCTATGGCATCTCGACCATCATATGACCCAAATAATTTCCATAAATACGATCCTAATGTTTGGAAAAATAGAGCTGTATCAGATATCTATGAACCAGGCTCTACATTTAAATCTATCGTAGCGGCTGCTGGTTTTCAGGAAAAATTAGTATCACCAACAGATATTTTTGTTGATCCAGGAACTATTGAAGTTTCAGGTAGAACTATTCAAAACTGGAGTGGTGATAGCTTTGGTACAGTTACATTCCTTGATGTTGTAAAAAATTCTATCAATACAGGTTTTGCTCAATTAGGTTTGGAATTAGGTGGCGAGCGTTTGATGAATTATGCTCGTAAATTTGGTTTTGGCGAACGTACAGGTATTGAGCTTCCAGGTGAAGAATCTGGGATTTTATTCAATCCAAAAGATATGGTTGCTTCTGACGTAGCGACTTCTTCTATTGGGCAAAGTATCGCGGTAACACCACTTCAGATGATCACTGCTATGTCTGCTATAGCAAATGATGGTGTATTGTTAAAACCTCATATTGTGAAGGCTATTTATAATGCTGATGGCACAGTATATCAGCAAATGGAACGCGAAGAAGTTCGCCGTTGTATTGACTCTGATGTGGATAAGACCTTGAAATCTGTATTAGAACAAGTAGTTTCCACAGGTGGTGGTTCTAAAGCAAGTATTGAAGGTTATCATATTGCTGGTAAAACAGGTACAGCACAGAAAATCGATATGGTAAATGGCGGATATTTGCCAGGACATTATATCGCTTCATTTTGTGGTTTTGGACCAGTGGAAGACCCTCAATTCACAGTGCTTGTAATCATCAATGACCCAGCTGGTGGCGAGTACTATGGTGGTCAAGTAGCAGCACCAATAGCGCATGATATATTTTTACAATTGTTTAGATATGCTAATGTAAAACCAATAAACGGCAATCAAAGTTTATTAGATGATATCAAGGGAACAGAAGCTAAAAACTAATAAATATTGATGGATTTTGAAATATATATCCATAGAAAATGAAATAATTATGTGGTAAACTTTTAATTTAATGGATTATGTTGTAAAATTAAGATTACTACATATTTAGTTACAAAAAAAGGTAGGTTAAAATAATGCTCGATATAAAATTTGTCAGAGATAACCCTGAATTAGTATTACAGAATTTAAAAAACAGAAATAATCCAATGAATCTTGACCGTTTCATGGAACTTGAAAAACAACGTCGTGAAATCATTGCTGAAACAGAAAATTTAAAAAGCCAGAAAAATGCTGTTTCTAAAAAAATCAGCGAAATGAAAAAAAATAAAGAAAATGCTGATGCTGTGATTTTAGAAATGCGTCAAGTTGGTGAAAAAATTAGCCAATTAGATAAACAGCTCCGTGAAATTCAAGATGAATTACATGATATTTTACTTCGCATTCCAAATATGTGCCATGAATCTGTACCAGTAGGTAAAGATGATAGCGATAATCCAGAAGTTCGCCGTTGGGGTACTCCTCGTGAATTCGATTTTGAACCAAAAGCTCATTGGGATATCGGTGCAGACCTCGATATTTTAGATCCTGAAAGAGCTGCAAAAGTTACAGGTACACGTTTTACTTTCTATAAAGGTTTAGGCGCAAGACTTGAACGTGCTTTGATTAACTTCATGATGGATTTACATGTAGATAAACAAGGTTATACAGAAATGCTTGCACCATTTATCGCTAATAAAGACAGCATGACTGGTACAGGTCAGTTACCTAAGTTCTCTGAAGATATGTTCAAACTTGAAGGCTTAGATTATTATCTCGTACCAACAGGTGAAGTTCCAGCTACTAACTTCCATAGAGATGAAATCTTAGATGGCGATAAATTACCAGAATACTACAGCGTTTATACTGCTTGCTTTAGAGCAGAAGCAGGTAGTGCTGGTCGCGATACTCGTGGTCTTATTCGTCAACATCAGTTCAACAAAGTTGAAATGATTAAATTCGTTAAACCTGAAACATCTTATGATGAATTAGAAAAAATGGTTAATAATGCAGAAGAAGTTTTACAGCTCTTAGAAATCCCTTACCATGTAGTAAAACTTTGCACAGGTGATATTGGTTTCACAGCTGCTATGACTTACGATATCGAAGTATGGCTTCCAAGCTATAATACTTATCGTGAAATTTCTTCTTGCTCTAATGTTTGCGATTATCAGGCTCGTCGTGCAAATATCAAGTTCCGTCGCAGTGCAGGTGCAAAACCTGAATTTGTACACACATTGAACGGTTCTGGTCTTGCAGTAGGACGTACTGTTGCTGCTGTATTAGAAAACTATCAGCAAGCAGATGGTTCTGTAGTAATTCCAAAAGTGCTTCGTCCATACATGGGTGGCATTGAAGTAATTAAAAAACCAGAATAATTTTAGTGCTAAAATAATAAGATAAATAAAAGCTCATCAATTTTGATGAGCTTTTGTCATATTAAATATAAGAGGTGATAAAATGAAAAAATTAAAAGTATTTTTAGCAGTAGGTTTATTATGTTGTGGCTTATCTATGTCTATGGCAGAGGCAAAAACTATGACTTTAGATAAGACAAAAGTATTAGTTCCTCAAGGTTTTAGCGTGGCAAATGATGATTTGAAATTCAAAAAAGGTACAGTAGTGGAATTAAATGAGAATAATGAAGTGGTAACAGGTGTATTAAATCGTGATATTGCACTTCGTCCTACTGGCTGGAGAAATGTAATCAATGATTATTATGAGGAAAGTAATAATAGCATTTTCTATCCTCGTATTTTCCATCCGTTTACAAGTGTTTCTATTCCTTTCCCAACTTATGCTCATGTACGTTATAAAGGCAATAAGCCTGTAACTTTTGCGACCGATGGTACTGTATTATCTGGTACTATTGATGAAGAAGTAACTGTAAGTGTGAATAAAGATAAATATGGTCTGATTACATTTGAAGACCAATATGAATTAGGTTTTTATCCTGATGGTTCAGTGAAAAATGGTCGCTTGAGAGATGACGCTCTTTTAAGACCATATGGTTTTAAAACAGGTTTAGCTGGCGATGAAATGGCTGGATTTGTAGAATTTGCAGGTGGTAAAGATATAAGCTTTTCTAAAGAAGGATATGTAACTTCTGGAGTATTGAAAAAAGCTATTTCTTGGCAACAACCAGATGGTACAATGGTAACTTTGCCAGCTAAAACAATGATTTCTTTTATCAACGGACAAGCTAGATATTAATTAAAATTTTATAAATAAAATACGAAAAAAAGCACCTTAAGCTCATAAATTTAAGCCTAAGGTGCTTTTTTAGTTATCTTTAGGAATGATTAAAATAATTGTTGTTCCTTTATTTAATTTGCTAGATAATCTGATTTCGATATCATGGGCATCAGCTATCCATTTGGCAATGGAAAGACCAAGACCAGTACCACCGACACCGTTTCTCGTTCTAGCACTATCTACGCGATAAAAACGCTCAAAGATTTTATTTTGTTTATCTTTAGCGATACCGATACCAGTATCTGAGATTTTTACAATCATATGTTTGACTTTATTTTCTGAGGAAATGGTGATTTTTCCGCCATCTGGCGTGTATTTTATACTATTATCTAAAAAGATACGAAGCATTTGACGCATCACTAATTCATCAGCAAAGATATATCCATCATCATTATGAGTGCAAGTTATAGTATGTTGAGGAGCTATTAATTGCGTATCTTTGGCAATATCGGCAATTAAAGGTTTTAAATTCAATGACTCTTTATGCAATACTTGACGTTTTTGGTCTGCTCTAGCCAAGAATAAGAGCTTTTCAATCAAACGTTGCATATTGATGGCTTCAGAATGAATAGCTGTGATACATTCATCAGCAGTTTGAGGGTCATCTTTACCCCAACGAGCGAGCATATCTGAATAACCGCAAATTACAGTGGCAGGAGTGCGAAGCTCATGAGAAGCGTCGGATACGAATTGACGCTGTTGCTCAAAACCTTTTTGTAAGCGCTCTAACATCAAATTAAAGGTATTAGAAAGTTCTTCTAATTCATCTCTAGTTGGCTGTACTTTGATGCGTTGATTTAAATCTTGAATTTCAATATTTTTTACAGTTGTGGTAATATCTCTTAATGGTTTTAATAATCTTCTACTGAGGAGAAAACCACAGATAATGGAGATTATTACCCCTGCAATTCCAGCATAAAAAATAGTTTCGGATAATTCTTCTAAAAATACTTTTTCTGCTGTAATCGTTCGCAAGAAATGAAGTGTATACGTTTCATCATTTTTGACAATAGTTCTTTGTGTATAGAAAATCCAAAAATGTTTAAAATTGACAAATTTTAAATCTGAAGGTAAAAGAGCGTTGCGAATGTAATCTTCAATTTGAGGATGTTTTTCTTGTCTAGCAAGTGAGTCCTGAACGTGATTGATAGATATATACATTGGCAAACTATCATAAACTATATTATTATTGCTATCTGTTACACGCATGACAACGCCAGGAATAAGGGCAGAACTTTTTACATCTTGTAGTAATTCTGGCACTGTTTCATTATTAGCTTTTTTCTCTACATAATTAGCAGATAAATTGATGGATACTTCAGCTTCGTGAAAGAGAACGTAATGTATGCCAATCAAGGTACTGCTTAAAGTTACAACTAAAATTAAGCAGAGCATGATGCTGTAGATAAAAGCTAATTTTAGGGAAATATGCATATATTTTAAACGAGGGTGAATACACATATTTAAATAAGTTTTAAGTTTTGATAACATAGCCGATGCCTCTTACTGTATGAATGTATTTTTCATTGAAATAATCATCAATTTTGGCGCGTAAATAGCGAATATAAACATCGACTACATTGGTATCACCCATATATTCATAGCCCCAGATGGATTGGAGGATTTGCTCTCTAGATAAAACATGGTCATGATTGTGTAATAAATATAAAAGTAAATCATATTCTTTTTTAGTGAGTTCAACTAATTGATTATGAACTTTTACTTCATGACGGTCAAGATATACATGGATATTTTTAAATTTGAACACTGAAGGTTCTTCTGCAGGTTTAGTAGTAGAATTATTATGCTTGCGAAGGGTAGCACGTATTCTAGCTAGAAGCTCTTGAATAGCAAATGGCTTAGTGATATAGTCATCAGCACCGATATCAAGACCTGTTACTTTATCATTTATTTCGTCTTTTGCTGTGAGCATGATGATAGGGATATCGGATAATTTGCGCACATTTTGACAGATGGTCAATCCGTCCATATCTGGTAGCATAATATCTAGTAAGACTAAATCATAATCTTCCTGAATAATACGCTCGTATGCTCGTAGCCCATTACTCTCACTGGCAGTTGAAAAACCTTCATGCTCTAGTTCCATTTGTAAAAAACGAGCAATGCGGTGTTCATCTTCTACAATTAAAATTTTGCTCATAAAAATTCCTCCTAAAAATACTTCTTACATATATAAAACCATTTTTTTTAGTAAATAAAAAGTCCTAGCGTCTATTTTTAATCTAATTTTAATTCGGATATAATTATTCTTTAATAATAATTGTTTATTATATAAGTGTAAAATGTTGGAGTTTATTTACCTGATAAAAATAATAAATAAGGATTTTATTTTTAATAAATATATAGGAGTGATAATATGAAAAAAATGTTAGCGGTAGTATTGAGTTTAGTAACTGTTTTTGTTTTAGGTACAGCTGTCGTATTCGCAGCTAAGCACCACAATAGTGCTCAAGTAACGACAATTGCAGATATTAAAGCTAACGGTTGGGACGAACAACGTGTATTAGTAGATGGCGAATTCACTGAACATATCTACAAAGATTTATATACATTTACTGATAATGAAGGAAATTCTATGACAGTAGAAGTTGATGATGATATATGGTATCAATTATCCATGGATACACCTGTACGCATTTATGCTGAAGTAGATAAAGATTGGCATGGCGGTATCGAATTAGAAGTTAAAAATATTGAAAAACGTTAAAAATAAAATATAAATTTCACGAAGAAAAGCTATTAGTTCTTATAACTGATAGCTTTTTTTGTTAAAATAATTGTATATTAGTTTGATTTAATGATATAATTAATATAAATAATTTAGTACTAAAACCATAGAGGTGAATTATATGTCAAATACAGCTGATGTAGGATATGAGACAAATGGCTATACGCTTAGAGAAGCTATTGTTGAAGCAAAACGTTGCTTGAACTGCAAAAAACCAATGTGTCGTACGGGGTGCCCAATTAGTAATAATATTCCAGAATTTATAGATGCATTATCGCATGGCGATTTAGGTAAGGCTAGTATGATTATTGCTCAGCGTAGTAATTTACCAGCAGTTTGTGGTAGAGTTTGCCCGCATGAACGTCAGTGTGAAGGTTCTTGTATTTTGGGACGTAAAGGTCAAGGAATAAAAATTGGTAAATTAGAGCGATTCATTGCCGACATGGACGGAGAACTTGAATTAGTGGCTCCAAATGTAGCGAAATCTCAGCCTGGAAATATTGCAGTAATTGGTTCAGGCCCTGCTGGTCTTACAGTAGCTGGGGATTTAGCTAAAATGGGATTTAAGGTAACAGTATTTGATTCTCAGCCAGAAGCTGGTGGAGTATTGATGTACGGTATTCCTGAATTTCGCTTACCAAAACAAGTAGTTCGTCGTGAAGTAAAACGCATTAAAAAATTAGGCGTAGATTTTAAATTAAATATCATGGTAGGCACAGAAATTACAGTAGATGAATTATTTAATCAGGGCTTTGATGCTATTTTTATTGGTACTGGTAACGCTTTATCTAAATCTTTACCAATAGATGGTGCTAAATTAAAAGGAGTAATTCAAGCAACATATTTCTTACAGATGGTGGAATTATCCAATAGCAATAGCGTTGACCCTAATGAAGTGCCAATCAAAGAAGGCGATGAAGTAGTGGTAATTGGCGGTGGTAATACTGCTATGGACGCTGCTCGTACAGCTATGCGTTGCGGGGCAAAATCTGTAAAAGTTGTAAATCGTCGTCGTGAAGAAGATATGGCAGCTTTAAAATCTGAAATAGATGCAGCTAAAGAAGAAGGCGTAGAAATACACGCTTTAAGAGGTCCTGTAGAAATCACAGGAGAAGATGCAGTAACAGGTATAAAATGTTCGGTACGTGAATTTGATGAAGAATTAGATAAAGTCGTAGATACAGATGGACGTGAATATTTCTCTGCAAATAAAATAATCATTGCTATAGGACAAAAACCTGCTAGCAGAATTGTAGACTCTACAAGCGGTATTGATGTAGATGAAAATGGATTTGTAAAAACTCGTGAAAAACCATATGGTATGACTATGCGACATGGAGTTTTCTCTGGTGGAGATGTAGTTAATGGACCAGCTACTGTAGTTGTAGCTATGAAAGATGCTCAAAAAGTAGCTCAAGGTATAGCTCAATATGTAGAAGCCAAGAAACTCATGGAAGAATGTGGCATGAAAATGGTTGATTAATATATTGTAAATTAATCTATTTTGATGAAATAAAAAAAGATGTTTTGAGATATATATTCTCAAAGCATCTTTTTTATTTAAAATTTAGTGTATAAAGCGATAGCTTTTCCTAGTATGCGGAAATTATCGCAATTATTTTTAGAGAAAATCATTGGTTTATATTTAGGATTTTCAGAGCGCAGTTGCACTGTATCATCTACGAAATAAACACGCTTTAGAGTAGCACTATCATTGACTAAGACAGCAGCGATTTCTCCATTTTCTACAGTTGATTGTTGTTTGATAAAAACAATATCACCATCATTGATGCGAGCGTTAATCATGCTATCACCATGGATACGTAGACAAAAATCAGCATCATTATCATCATAAGGCAAATAACCTTCAATATTTTCTTGAGCTAAGATGGGAATACCAGCAGCGATTTTGCCTAAGATAGGAAGTCGTTTAACATTTTCTTCGCTAGAAGTATCTTCCAAGAAAATATTTGGAGATACATTTAAGACTTCAGCTATTTTTAGGATATTTTTATATTTGGGCTGATAATTTCCCGATAAGTATTCGCTGATAGAAGATTTATTAATTTTAGTTAAACGTGCTAGTTCATTTTGTTTCATATTTTTTTCTTGAAGTAATTTTTTTAAAGTAATCGCAAATGTTGACATAGCTTCACCACCTGTATTATTCAGCTTTTAAAGGTCGCATGAATAAATTTAATAATTCTTCTTTAGGATTTTTATGATTGATTACAATTTCATTGATTACAGCGCAAATTGGTAATTCTACATGATGTTTGTCAGCAAGTTTTAAGAGAGCTTGCATAGTGTAAATACCTTCGGCTAATTTGCTAAATGGTTTGTTTAAGACAAAATCTTCACCAAAACAACGGTTATTGCTATATGCTGAAAATAAAGTAGCTTCATAATCGCCAAGATGGCTAAGACCATATACTGTCATATTATTTCCGCCTAAAGCTTTGATTAAATTGGATAATTCATAAGTACCGCGTGCCATTAGAGCGCCTTTTAAGCTAGTGTAGTGCATACCGTCGAGCATACCGGCAGCAATACCTACTACATTTTTGGCAGCAGCTCCAATTTCTGTACCGATTAAATCTTCGCTATAGTAAAAACGAATTAAATCACTGCTAAAAATATTGATAATATGTTTACTGATATCTGTATTTTTGGCTGAAATGACCATGCAATTAGGAATGTCTTTTAAGAAATCTTGAACATGACCAGGACCGACCCAAACACCTACATTGCAATCTTCGCCAATTTCTTCAGTGAATACTTCAGATAGACGCTTTCCTGTTGAAATTTCAAGACCTTTCATACATAGAATAAATGTTTTTTGCATATATAAATCAGTCTTTTTGATTTCCTTAGCTAGGTTTCGCAATTGTTGAGAGCTGATGGAGATGATGATTGTATCAGCAAAATTTAATGCGAGTTTCAAATCATTTGTATAAGTAATATCAGGAGATAGACTAAGGTATTCATTTTGATGTGTAGTTTGTAGCTGTTCTAGATGTTTAGAGCCTTCTCTACCCCAGATTTTTACATTATGACCAATATGATTGGCATACCAAGCATGAAAGCTTGCCCAACGACCACAGCCAAGAACAGATATATTCATAAAAAAGCCTCCTAGAATTTTATTTTTTGTATTAATTAATCTTCTTAAGAATATGTCATTTTTGTGATTTATTTCATAACTATTAATTATATCATAGCAAAAAAAGTAGAAGATATATATTGGAAATAGCGATTTTATTTTATTTTTATGTAGGAAAAGCGTATTTGTTCAACTTTCTAATCTATGCTAAAATAAGATATAAAAAGATCAATAGATATGGGGTGTGGGTATGAATTTCAAATTTTTGCATAGTAATATATATGTTTTAGATTTAGAAAAATCAATTGATTTTTATAATAAAGCCTTAGGCTTGAAAGAAGTAGACCGTTTAGATACACCAGAATTTACTTTAGTTTATATGGGCGACGATGAAACAACTCATCAATTAGAATTATCATGGATAAAAGGTCAAAAAGAAGCTTATAATTTAGGTGATAATACATTCCATATAGCTTTTGAAGTAGACGATTATGAAAAAGCGCATGAACTTCATGAAAAAATGGGTTGCATTTGCTATGAAAATAAAGAAATGGGTATTTATTTTATCAATGACCCAGATGGAAACTGGATGGAAGTAATTCCTAAAGGAAGATTTTAACTTAATGGGCAAAAATTGCCTAATTTATACAAAATATTGATAAATAAAATGTAAATCATTATATAAATTCAGGTTAGGGACTAGCCGTAGTGCTTGGCAGATATAGTTAGATTACTAATTATTTTCCAAGAAGCTCTCATTTCTTAATGAAGAGTAGTTCACTTTTAGATAAAAAAGGGGCAAAATAATTCGATGGATAACAAAAAATTTCAAGAAATGATTGATGAATTTACACTTGATAGCGATGCCATAAAAGATGTAGCAGCATCTTTTCGCTATGATATAGAACATGGCGTAAAAGAAACAGGAGAATCTTCTTTACGTATGTTACCATCTTATATCGGTTTACCTACTGGTAAAGAAACAGGAGAATACTTAGCACTTGATTTTGGTGGCACAAATCTTCGTGTAGTTTTAATTCGTTTAGATGGTGAAGGCAAATTCGAAGTTATTAAAAAAGTTGCTAAACCATTAGTAGTGCCAGGCGAATATGATTTTATTTGCGCTGATGCAAATGCTGATGAATTATTTGATTTTATCGCTGATATGGTAGAAGAAGCTGTTGATGGCAATCGCGATAAAAAATACTTATTAGGACATACTTTCTCCTTCCCATCTTCTCAGACAAATATTTATAATGCACGTCTTATTATTTGGACTAAAGAATTTGCTACAAAAGGCGTTGAAGGTGAAGTTGTAAATGATTTATTAAAAGCAGCTTTAGCTCGTAAAAATCTTACAAATGTTGAACCAACAGCAGTTATCAATGATACAGTAGCAGTTTTATTAGCAGCTGCATACAAATTAGGTAATGTAAATATTGGTTCTATCTATGCTACAGGTCATAATACATGCTATTATGAAACATTCACTGGCATGGGTAAACCTGCAATGGTTATAAATATGGAATCTGGCGGATTTAATAAACTCGCTATCAATAAATACGATTACAAATTAGATATGGAATCTGAAAAACCATATGAACAACGTTTAGAAAAAATGGTTTCTGGTCGTTATATGGGTGAATTATTGTCTTATTGCTTAGATGATGCTTGGAATATTGGCAAAGTAGAATTCACAAGTATTGATATATCCACTATTTTAGCTGATAACAGCGATAATTTAGATGGAGTATGTGATTTATTAAAAGCAAAAATCAATGCAGATATAACTACAGATGATGCTATTTGGGTAAAAGCTTTAGCTGAAACAATTGCTAGCCGTTCTGCAAGATTAGTAGTTGCTACTTATTGCGGTATTATGTGGCATTTATATCCAAATGGTGGCATTCCAAAACAATTTGTAGCTGTAGATGGTTCTGTATATGAAAAAATGCCTACAATAAAAGACAATATGCAAAAAGCTATTTATGAAATTTTAGGCGAAGAAGCTGACAAATTAGAACTTGTATTAGAAAATGGTGGTTCTGCACTTGGTGCAGCACTCGCTGCAGCTATGGAACCTGTTGAATGCTAATTTAAAGAGGAAAAAACAATGAAGCAGTCATTATCGTTAAATTTAAAACAAAAATTGTTAATGACACCAAAACTTCAGCAATCCATAAATATTTTACAATTATCTGCCCATGAATTAGGCGAACTCATCGAAAAAGAATATATGGAAAATCCGACTTTAGAAATAGACTCAAGCTCAGAACATGAGCTTGAGCCTGCTTCTAACTTTGATAAAACTATGGATTTTTTAGAATACTTAAACAAAGATGATGAAAAGCCTGAACCTGTAGCAAATGACGATGATTTTAAAGTAAAAGAGTTCACGAGAAATAATCAGACACTAGAAGAATATTTATCAGAACAAGTGGATTTTACTTTTAATGATAAACAAGAGATAAAAGTAGCTAGATATATCATTGGATTATTAGATGCAGCAGGATATTTAAGAGTGAGTACAGCTGAAATATCATCTTTATTGAAAATAAATGAAAAGATAATAGAAAATGTTTTGGCAAAAATTCAAATATTAGAACCAATAGGAATTGCGGCGAGAGATTTACCAGAGTGTTTAGCTATACAGGCAAAGAAAATTAATGTATATGACGGAATTATAAAAGCTATTATAGATAAATATTTACCAAAAGTAGCTGAGGGAAAGATAAAAGAGATAGCTACATTAGAAAATGTAGAACCTATACAAGTACAAGAAGCGATAGATATAATTCGCACTTTTAACCCAAAACCAGGAGCATCTTTTGGTAAAGAAAATTTAGAATATATTGTACCTGATGTAGTAGTTAGGGATATTAACGGACAGTTAGAAGTAATTATAAATGAAACGAATGTACCTAAATTACGAGTAAACAGTCTTTGCTATAAAAGAGATATATTAGATACGCATAGTAAAAAATATATTGAGCAACATGTAAATTCTGCCATTTGGTTGATTAAAAGTATAGAACAAAGACGTATAACTTTATTGAAAGTAGTAAATGAGATTGTAAAACAACAAGAAATGGTATTTTATAAAGGCTTGTCCTATATGAAGCCTTTACTTATGAAAACTGTTGCTGAAAATATTGGTGTACATGAATCAACTGTTAGTAGAACAGTTGCTAATAAATATATGGAAATGCCTTATGGTATAGTGGCTTTGAAGAAGTTTTTTGCAGGTAGTGTAAGTAAACAAAACGGAGAAGAAGACATAATCGCTGATAAGGTAAAAGCAAAAATAAAAGAATTCATTGAAAATGAAAATAAAGCAAAACCGCTTAGTGACCAACAATTAACAAATATCTTGAATGAAAATGGTATGAAAATATCACGAAGAACAGTTATGAAATATAGGGAACAATTAGGCTTTGCTTCTTCATCTAAACGCAAAAGATATTAGAACTTAAAAATATTTTAAACAGATAGAAGATTGAAGAATTTTCTATCTGTTTTATTTAGTAGGGAGAATAAAGTGAAATTAAAAAAAATTTTTATAAGAGCTGTATTAGCTGTAAGCGTTTTAAATTTTATGAATGTAAATTTAACCTTTGCACAAGTTCCTTCTAAGCAAGCTTTAGTGCAAACAAAAGAAGCGAAAATAAAAACAGATAAAATGGATAATATAGGTAATATTGATAAAGATACGGATAAAAAAGAAAAAACTACAATATTAGCGAAAGAAGAAAATATTATACCAAGTAAAACTTTAGATAATGCTACTGAAAATAAAGTCGAAAATGTAGAGTTTAAGTCAGCTATTTTAAATTGGCCAGAAATCCCAAATGCTGTTATGTATGAATTAATTGTAAAAAATATAGATACACAAGAAGTATTATTTACAAAATACAATATCTATGCATCTGGCTATCAATTAGATAATAGTGAAGTGGATTTATCACAGAATTTAAAATGGCAAGTCAGAGGTTTAGATGAAAATAAAGTGCCAGTATCAGATTATACAAAACCTAGATTATTACACAAGGGGGAAATGTATAAGCTCAATTGGCAAAACAAGGGTGATGAATATAAATTAGAAGATTTTAGCAGACGTGAATATACTACATATTTAGTGGCAAAAGATGTAGAAATATCACCGCTAAAAATCACTACTCATTTTGATAAAATGGATTATATGCCAGTTTATCCAGTATATTCATGGGTGCCTGTAAAAAATGCAGACCATTATAAAATAGATGTATTTTATGTACCTAAATATGATTTTAATAATATAGAAAAAATAGCATCATATACTTGCCCACAAGGCATGGATTATTATGATAATAAAGCTTATACAAAAAAAGGACTTTATTTTTTCAATGTACAGGCATATGACAAAAATAATCATAAATTAGCTGAAGCTAAAAATAGTTATTTCACTGTAAAACAAGATAATGTAAAAGTGGCAGCATTAGGCGATAGTATCACTCATGGAGGGGGAGCTGTAAGCACTCCACCTAGTGCGACTTTATATAATTGGGAAACTTATGCTAATTTGCCTGTATTAAATATTGGTTTTAGTGGAAATTTAACCTCAAATATGTTAAATCGTTTTGATAATGATGTATTATCATTTAATCCTAAGATATTGGTTGTTATGGGGGGCGTAAATGATATACGTACAGGGGTGAAAGCGGAAACTGTAATTAATAATTTAAAATCGATAAAACAAAAATGTCAGCAACATAATATTATTCCTGTATTTTTAACAGTAACTTCTGTAAATCCATCAAGAATGAAATCTGTTATAAATTTAGATATCAGTGAAGGGTGGGATAAGGAACGTTTAAAAATAAATGAATGGATAGAAAAACAACCGTATCATGTAGATGTGGCATCAGGTTTGATGGATGAGCAAGGTTATTTAGCAGATAATATGACAACTGATGGTTTACATCCTGATTTTGAAGGTAAAAAACATATCGGAGAATTAGTAGGTGATTATTTACGAGCTAATTTTCCAGATATTGTAAATAATTGATGGAAAATTAATTTAGGAGCAAATATATGGCAACTGTAGAACAAGTAAAAAAAGCTTTAGTAGCTGTAGAAGAATTATGCGGAAAATGTCCAGTTTGTACGCCTGATTGCCCTGTAGCGATAGCGAAAAGAGCTTTGTCTGGTCTAAAATATGATATAGAAGCGTATGAACAATATCAAAGCGAATTGGATAATGAAATGAATAATGAATTAAAATGATGGTGAGGATTTTATGAAGAAAATTTGTTGGTTAGCAACAGGCGGTACTATAGCTTCACGTCCTAGTGAAAATGGACTTGTACCAGGATTTACAGCTAAAGAAATGTTAGAGATGGTACCGAATTTAAAAGATTATGGTCATATAGATTGTTATGATATTATGCAGTTAGATAGCACAAATCTACAACCAGAAGATTGGCAATATATCGCAGGTTATATTGAAAAATTATATGAACAATATGATGGTTTTGTAATAACTCATGGTACAGATACATTGAATTGGACATGTTGTGCGCTTCATTATATGTTGGAGAATTTAGCAAAACCTGTAGTGGTAATTGGTTCACAACTAACTATTGAAGAAGAAAATACTGATGCAAAATTTAATTTAAATGCAGCTTTTGCGATGGCAAGTTCAGAAAAAATAGGTGTATTTGCTGTTTGTGGCGGTCAAATAATAGAAGGTTTATGGGCTAAAAAATTATACAGTGAAGATATGCGTTCAATTCAAAGTATAAATAAAATGCCAGTAGCTACTTTTGAAGGAAATAATATAAACTGGAATGAATATGAAAATCCTCAAGTGAATGGAAGTTTTAAGGTTCATAGTGATTTAGAATTAAAAGTAGCACAAATAAAAATCATGCCAGGATTAGATAGTGAACTTTTATTTAATTTAGCCAAAATGGGTTATAAAGGTATAGTTATCGAAGCATATGGTGCAGGTGGAATACCTTTTGCCAAAGATAAACAAAGAGATATTGTAGGTGCTATTGAAGAACTTAGTAAACAAGGTGTAAAAATTGTTTGTACTACACAATGTTTATTTGATGGAGTGCATATGGATAGATATGAAGTTGGTATAAAAGCTTGCAGAGCAGGCGTAATACCAGCAGGAAAATTATCAGTAGAAGCAGCTACAGTAAAATTAATGGTAGATTTAGCAAAAAAATAAGAGCTATAAAAGACAAATAAAAAAAGGAGAAATTGAATTTAAATTCAATTTCTCCTTTTTTATACGATTATTAAATAAATCGTTTTTCAATGTAACGAAGTCTAAAAAATAATAATACAGCAGAAGTAGCAACACCAAGTACCATACTTTGCCAATAAGCAAATGCCCCTTGAGTCATGAAATAATCAAGGAACATACCCAAAGGTAAGCAAATACCCCAATAAGCAAGCATACTTACATAAAAGGCAGCTTTTACATCTTTGTAACCACGCAAGATACCTTGGATTGGACAAGCAATCGCGTCGAATAATTGCCATGCTGCCGTATAAATTAAGAAATGAGCAATATATGTCAATAAAGTAGTATCTGTAGCGTATAAAAGTGCTATATAATCACGGAAGTAAAATACTAAGCCGACAATTGATAATACGCAAAGGAAGGATACAATTAAACCTAGATAAGCATATTTTTTAGCCTCTAAATATCGTTTAGCCCCTACTTCAATACCAATGATGATTGTTAAAGCTAAAGAAAAGCTCAATGGTAACATATATAAAACACTAGAAAAACTCATAGCTGCTTGATGAGCTGCTATATAATTTGTACCGAATTTACTGATAAAGATGATGATAAAACCAAATAAACTAGCTTCCATAAAAATACCCATGCCATTAGGAATACCAATACCTAAATATTCTTTGATACTTTTTAAGGAAAATTTAAAATTGAATAAAGCTAGATTTTTAAATTGAGGATTATTGATAATTATAGCGATAAAAATAAATAGTAAAATATAATAAGTGATTGCAGTTGCTACACCTGCACCGATACCGCCTAATTTAGGGGCACCAAAATTACCATAGATGAAACAATAGTTTAAAAAGGCATTGATAGGTAATGCTAATAGATAAATTTTCATGGAAACAGCAGTGCCTGCTACAGTATCTGTTAAAGAACGAAGTGGGAAAGTCAATAAGCCACCACTTAAACCAATGATTAAAGCTAACATATAGTATTTAGCTATATAATATACATCAGGTTCAAGTGTTAAAATAGCTAAAATATCATCAATAAAGAAGAAATAAGCTAGAAGTAAAATCAGTTCGATAATAATAGATAAAATTAGTCCGGAATGAATAACGGTAGCTATGCCATCTTTTTCATTTTTACCAATCAAATGGGCGATTATAGGCGTAGCAGCCATTAAAATACCTGTAGAACTTGCAATAATAGGCATCATAAGGCTTCCACCTATAGATGAACCAGCGAGTTGTTCTGCACCAGCATGACCAGACATTGTAGCGTCAAAAAAGTTCATGCCAATGATTGCTAATTGCGTAGCTAATACAGGTAACATAACATTAATAAGTCGGCGTAATCTATACATTGTACGTAAGTTTAACATAGAAAAAACCTCGGTTTGAAATATTTTTTTTTATTATAAAGTATAGTGTCGCCCTATAGTCAATCTGTTTTTAGAAAAAGATTTTATCTATTTTTGTACAATAAGTTTAATTCTATAATTAATGATTGTATTATATAAATTTTTAAATGATAAGAGTATATTAAAAAAGGGCAAACTTTTTAAAAGCAATGAAAAAAAGGGAAATACTTCAAACTACTAGAAAGCCTTTAAATACTAGATTTATCAAGACTTTGAAACACTTTGAAATATTTCCCTGTATCATTTAATTTAATGGCGGAGAGTGTGGGAACGTCTTATAATATCAATACTTTTCAGCCATTTTATTAAAAAAGGGGCAAAAAAGGGGAATATCACATAAACCACATCTATATAAATACTCAAACCTAGCAATTTTTTACTTTGCTAGGTTTATTTTTATACTCAAATTCTCTACCCAAATAAATTTACCGCTCAACTTCTAAAGAATATCACACATCATAATATAAAATCAAACAATATATATTAAATTTTCCGCCATGTACAGACGTTTTTTATTGATGCAGGTCTTATTATATACCAGCATATTTTTATCTATTATATGGCGGTCATAGTTTATCAATCTAACAATACAAAAATATTTACTTAGCTTAGCAGAAAAATAAACTGAAATTTCAATCTTTTTAATTGCAGAAAAAAGAATTGTTATATCCTTTTTCCGTTTTTTCGGAATATGGCAAAATAATGGTTTTATTTAATTAATATTTTAATTTATTTATACAGCACCTGTTGATGTTTATCAATAAGAAACCATGTAATAAAAATAACTGTACATGTATTCGTACAGCACCTGTTGATGTTTATCTTGCAGAAGAAATCGCAAAAGACGAATTTTTTAAGTATTCGTACAGCACCTGTTGATATTTATCATGGAATAGAAGAGTTAGAAAAGGAGAACGAATTGAGTATTCGTACAGCACCTGTTGATATTTATCGCAATCACATTAATAACTTATATCATGGTAGATAGGTATTCGTACAGCACCTGTTGATGTTTATCAACATTTGTAATTAATGTATATGAAGTAATGGCAGAGTATTCGTACAGCACCTGTTGATGTTTATCCTAAATACTGTTAATAATCTCATAAAATTAAATAAGTATTCGTACAGCACCTGTTGATGTTTATCTCATTTAGATGCGTTAGACTTTCTAAAACAATGTAATATTAGGTTTTATTAATTACATTATAGTTATAAAGTATTGATATTGCAAGGTTTTTAGAAATTTTACCAGCAAATATAAGATATTAGCCATAATTTTATAAAGTCAATAATTACAATATCTATCAAGATTTTATAAACAAGATTTTATAAAAAATTCGCTGGTAAAATTTTATAAGAAAATATATTTATATATGTATTTCCCCAAATTCTATTAAAAAATGCTTATATATCAATATTTTTAATAGAAAAGGAAGGAAATTCATAATTATTTTTTTATATCTAGTTAAATGTTGGGGTTCGCAAGCTACCCACACTATAAAAAATTTCTAGAAGTACCTTTGACATAAATTTTCATTTATGGCAGATATACCACACCCCATACGGCGATTAGACATATTTTTTATAAATGTGGACTCTCCGGTGTATAAAAAAAGCATTGATATATAAGACACTGGGGGCTATATAAGATTTTATATTGCAATCCGCCATATAATATTTATAGTTTACTTATAATATAGTTGTAAGAGGTTTGTAATATATTTATATTAAAGAATATCACTTTATTTGATTGTTTAACGGCTAACATTACATATCCATTCTATATTAAAATTTAAAATATAACTTTATTAATTATTGTTATTAGTTTATAAATATATAAACATATATACTTATATAATAAATAATGATATTATATGAATGTTCGTGTATTTATTATTTAGATTTTGGCGGTTTTATACGTATCAGTCTATAAAATTGATATTCGTATTCTACACCGCTATCAAATTCATAAAAGCCGTTTATTATTGAATGTGTGTCTAAATAATAACCTTTTTTGGTTTTTGGCTGTATTTTCCAAGTTTTATGATGTATAACAGCCGTTGAGCGTTGGGGCTTTTGCAGGTTTTGGCTAGAGTTCCAACGCTTTTTGTATATATTAGGCAATATATAAAAAGCATTTCTATTTTTCTTTATAAAATAATTGGCTAAGTTTTCAGCGTCTTGCAAAGTTCCGCCATATAATTTTATTTTCACAAATCCATTTTTCCATATATCACGAATATGAGATACTTTGATAATATTTCTGCTGGTATGAATAATAATATGATGATGTATTTTATTTTTTCCGCCGATTTCTGTTACTACAATATATTTTGCTTCTACATCTAATTTTTTTGCTAAACGTTGCAATCTTTTTCTAAAGTTGGCTAGATGTTTTTTTGCTTCTTCTCCTGCTACTGGCTTATCATATGTCAATGTGCAATATAAATCATTTTCGTTAAAATTTTGTAGAAGTAACAATCTTAATAAATTAATAGCATATTTAATATTTCTTTTTTCCTGCTGTTCTGATGTAGTATTCATCTTGATGCATCTTAATCTGTTTTTTACTGGTAATCTTTTAGTTTTAGTTATTTCTAAGATATAGCCTTCTTTTATGTCTATTACTTCTTTTTTATAAGCCATTTTCTTTTGCTCCTTTCTCTATATTTCTATGTATGGTCATTAAGATAATGACCTTATCAAGTCATAAAGGGCTTTATTTAGCCCTTAAATTATGTAATATAAAAGCCCCAATCTTAGGGGCTTATTATAAAATTATTCTTCAAGTGTTTACATTTTCATATATTTTTGATGTTTATATTTGATAAATTCTTCAAAACTAGCAAGATGTACCAGCTTTTTTTGTGGGCTTACATCACGAAAAGCCTTTTTATATTTTGGTATTAGTCGCATTTCATTTACTAACCGCCATAATGTAGAACGGCTGAAATCATAAAGTTTCAATATATGTTTTAGTTGTACATATACATCATTATTTTTTATTCTGATATCTACTAAAGTATCTGCTACAGTACCCATGTTTATTGCTCCTTTTAAAATCTTAGAAATCTAGTTTTTATATAAGCATTTATATAGATGTGGTTTATGCTCATTTTATATTTATATTTTTCTTATTTAGTGTTAATATTTTAATTGCTTAATATTTTTTATTAGCCCTTATACTTTTTGTATAGGGCTTTTTTTATTTAATTAATTCAGATAAATTTTTTAGTTCATTGGCTCTCTTGTGTATTTCTTCACTTAAAAAGAAAGTAACGTTTTCAATATCTTTTTTATAGTATTGATAACTTAAATACCCTACAATAAAAGCAATCGCTTCAAGTTCATCAGATAATGCAACTAATTTGTCTATATAATCAATCTTCAATATTGCATCTTCTTTCATCATATTTTTTTAACAATGTATCTAAATCTTTAGCAACTATATGAAATGTCGAAGTAGCCATAATATTATCATTGCTATTACTAAAATCTATATACATATCTTTCAAGCTATGTAGTTCTTTTATTAATCTGTCAAAACTCATAGCTTTTATTTTTAAATGAATAAGTTCCGCCATATTATCGACCTACTTTCTATTATTCTTATCGCAAATTCTTTTTATATATTTTCATCAATACCGCCAAAAAATATATTGGCGGTTTTCTTATTCTTGTATTAAGTCTTTAGGTTCAACATCTAAAGCTTTTGCTATTTTCCCTAGTGTTCTAGTTGTTAATGACATATTACCATTTGAAATTTTAACAATACTTGAATAACACACACTTGATTTTTTTACTAAATCTGTTATGTTATAACATTTTTTAGCCATTGCTAAATCAAGTTTTTTTCTATCAATTTTTAACAATATCCCCACTTCTTTCGTTCATTATTTAAGAATTTATTTTGAATTATTTAAAATAAATAATTCACTATTCAAGAATTATATTAAAACTATAATCTTATATTGTCAATACCTTAATAATGAATTAAACAATATCTAATTATTAATTGACAATACCTATATTGTTAATTACAATATAATTAAAGGAGGTGTTAAAATGAATTTTCAAGAAAATTTAAAATACTATCGTAAAAAAGCTGGATATAAAACAGCTAAAGATTTTGCAAATGTCTTAAATATTTCATATACAACATATTTTGCATATGAAAATACAGAACGAGAACCCAAATATGATTTATTAATAAAAATATCTAATTTGTTAAATGTTTCTATTGACGATTTAATAAAAAATGAAAAACAAACCATTTCTAATGATGATATTTTAAAAAATAAGCTTTCATCATTATTAACTTTAAAAAATAAGAATTTTAATATATCATTAGTCGAAATATATAAAGATAAAATTAAATTTTCTATAACAATACTAAAAGAACAAAAAACTTATATATCTTTTATAGATAAAAAAACGATTATTCAATCTCTAGATAAGTTATATAAACATAATCAAAAAATATTTCAATACTATCTTTCTGATGTTCTTCTAAATTATCTGACTGAAACAAAGGAAAAAAAAGCTCAACTTTTACTTCAATCATTAGATAATAATCCTATTAGCAACAAAGAGGATAATATTTTTATGAAAGAACTCATAACAAGTCATTTAAATGATATAAGAAAAATAAAAAGTTCTAAAAAAGATATTACAGATTATTTTGATGAATAGATACACTAGGCAAGTACCTATTTATCTGATAATTGATTGCATTGCCTAAGCAATTAATTATTAAATAGCTGAAGTAAAATTTTTAATCTCTGTATTTTGCGTTTGTTAAAATTGGTAATTGAATAACATGGGTAAAAAAATACCGCCATAAGATAAATACTTTAGGCGGTAATATATAAGGCTTTTTATAGGTACAATCATAAGCACCAGCAAAATAAAAGGGCTGAAACTGGCTAATATTTCATCAAAAAAGATTGATGTGTTATTGGCTTTATTAAGTTTACTCATTTTCAAAGCTCAAGCTTGAGCCTTGATATTATCTAATAAGAAAATGGACTTGCTTAATAATATTATGAGTTTATATCTTTTATTTTTGATGATGATTTATCATTCTTTTATGGTTAGATTGCTTTAATAATAGCCCTGTATAGATGTTTTATATATGTATAGATATATTTGTATAGGCTATGCTTTAAAATCGCTTGTATTGGCGGTTAAATTTTTTGTATCGAGGTGAATTTATTGAAAGAAAGAATTTATTTATCAAATGATTATTTTTCTGATTTACTGGTTAGAATGGCACATCATAGCACCGCCATAGAAGGCAATACATTGACACAAGGGGAAACAAAAAGTATTTTAATTGATAATTATATCCCTCGTGCTATGAATATGCGAGAACTTAACGAGGTATTGAATTATAAATCTTATATTAATCAAATGATTGATGATTTAAAACATGATGCATCAATAAATAATGAGTTTATAAAATCTATTCATGCTATCTTATGTAATAATGCTATTGACGGCGTAGCAGGTAGATTTAAAACTATACCTAATTTAGTAATTGGGGCTGATTTTACACCGACACCGCCTTATTTAGTGCCTAGTGCGTTAGAAGATTGGCGAGCCAATTTACAATATCAAATAGAATTGGCAAAAAATACTGATGAAATAATAGAAAGTATCTTACGCCAGCATATACAATTTGAGCATATACACCCATTTTCAGACGGCAATGGTCGAGTTGGTAGGGCTTTAATTGTTTATAGTTGCTTGCAAGCTCATATCTTACCTATCGTTATACCTGTAAACGACAAGCAAAGATATATAAACTGCTTAAATACTGAAAACATGGCGGACTTTATGACTTTTGCTAAAGACCTTCAAGCAAATGAGTTAATTCGATTACAGGCACTAGCAAATAATAATGAGCATAATTTATATATTGAAGTAAATTTATAATTCTGTGGATATATTCACAAATATAATATATTGAATTGAGGTGTAATAATTTGACTAATATAAATAATATTATTCATGCTAATGGTGTTGATATTCGTATTAATACTATAAACGAAATAGATTATATTTCATTAACAGATATCGCCAAAAAGCAAAATGCTGAATATCCAGCAGACATAATAAAAAATTGGTTACGTTCCAAGAATACTATTGAGTTTTTAGGAGTTTGGGAACAGTTAAATAATCCTAATTTCAAACTGGTCGAATTCGACCAGTTTAAAAATGAAGCAGGATTAAATTCTTTTGTATTATCTCCACAAAAATGGATTGATAAGACTAATGCCATTGGAATAATATCAAAATCTGGACGTTATGGCGGTACTTATGCTCATTCAGATATTGCTTTTGAATTTGCTTCATGGTTATCACCTACTTTTAAATTATATATCATAAAAGATTATCAACGATTAAAACAAGAAGAAAGTCATATAAAAGAACTTGAATGGAATGTTAAACGAGAGATAGCAAAAACTAATTATAAAATTCATACAGACGCTATAAAAGAAAATCTTATACCGCCAACCTTATCAAAAAAAGAAATAAGTTATATTTATGCTAGTGAAGCAGATATTATTAATAAAGCTTTATTCGGTCAAACGGCTAAAGAATGGCGAGAAAATAACCCAAAAGCAAAAGGCAATATACGAGATACAGCAACAATTGAACAGCTCATTGTATTATCAAATTTAGAGACAATGAATGCACAATATATAAAAGAAGGATTATCACAGATAGAACGACTATTTAAATTAAATGCTATAGCCGTTTATCAAATGAATAGTATACTAACAAATGGTGTTAAAAGTATTGATACTATTAAACAAATAGGAAAAAAATAATTATTTTAGTATAGGATTTATAACTTTATAAAATTTATCCAGCATATTTTTATATGCTTTTTATTTTAACCATATAGTATTTCAATGATTTTCAATTATTATATGAGCATTTATATAGATGTGGTTTATGTGAAGATAATAAATTGAAAAGGTGGTTTATTATGTGGATTGAGAAAGTTATAAACTCAAAAGGTATTAGATATAAATTTTGTGAAAGGTTCTTAAATCCTAATACTAATAAAATGATAAAATTATCTGTTACATTAAACAGCAATACAACTCATGCCAAAAGAAAAGCTACAGAATTATTACAAGCTAAATTTAATGATGTAATAAATAAAGCAGAAAAAAAGCAACTTGAAAAGATTAATAATTTAACCTTTATACAAGTTGCTAATGAATGGCTAGAATATACCGCTCCAACTGTAAAAGTTGATACAAGAATAAATCATAAAAATTATATAAAGCGTATAGAAAAAGCCATTTCAGATATGTTATTTATTGATTTTACGCCAGCAATAGCAGAAAAAATAATTCAAGATATGTACTATACTGAAAAATTATCATATAGTTATTCAAATGGTACGTTGGTAATTATAAAATCTATAATGAAATATGCTAAAAAATCACAATATATACAGGATATAAGCGATTTTATAGAAATAAAATTAAAAAAAAGACCTGCTACAAAAAAAGAAGTTCATAAATTACAAAATAAATTTCTAAATGCTGATGAATTAAAATCATGTTTGCATCAATTAAAAAAAATAAATTCTCGTATTGCTTTAGCTATGGAATTTATCGCTCTTACTGGTTTACGTTGTGGGGAATTACTCGCCTTGCGTGTTCAAGATTATGATAAGGAAAATTCTAAAATAAATATAAATGGTACTCTTTTAAAATCTGCACATAATGGCGAAGATATACAACGTGGTACACCTAAAAATATTTATTCATATCGTGATGTTACTATAAATAATAGAGCAAAATATATACTTGATACTATAATTTTAGAAAATAAAAGGCTTGCCAGCTGGAATTGTAAAAAATATAAAAATAGAGGCTATATTTTTACAAATAGCACTGGCAACCCTTTTAATATTCAATATATCAATAGTAAATTAAGAAAACTAAAAATTACAGATAAAAAGATATCAAGTCATATTTTCCGCCATACTCATATTAGTATATTAGCAGAGTATAATATACCATTAAAAGCTATTATGCAACGTGTAGGACATAATGACCCTAATACAACATTGAGTATTTATACTCATGTTACTGATGCTATGAATAATGAAGTTAAAAATAAATTACAAGCCCTTAGTTTTTAAAAGGGGCAAAAAAGGGGCAAACTTTTTAAAAGCAATGAAAAAAAGGGAAATACTTCAAACTACTAGAAAGCCTTTAAATACTAGATTTATCAAGACTTTGAAACACTTTGAAATATTTCCCTGTATCATTTAATTTAATGGCGGAGAGGGTGGGATTCGAACCCACGGTCCCTTTCGGAATCACTGGTTTTCAAGACCAGCTCCTTAAACCACTCGGACACCTCTCCATTAGTTGCTATATAAGTATAGCAAGTTTTTTTTATAGTTGTCAACTATTAATTTAAAAAGTTAAGTGAGAGAAAAAACTATAGTTATTGATATGCTTGATAAGTTATATCATATGAATTATACTTAATTATGCAATATCTTAAATTACAAAGGTTGGTGAATAATTATGGACGAGTATCCGGAGAGTAACAAGTTAAATTATCAAGAAAATAAATATAGAGGATACCTACCCGATTATTTATCAAAGATATTACAAAATTTTTAGTTAAATAATAAATTGTGGTAGGTTTTTTAGAGAAGGGAGAAATCTATCGCAATGTTGAAAATCTATAAATCCATGGAAACAGGTCCTTTAAAGGAATTGACATTAAAATCATTAGAAAAAGGAGCATGGATAAATATAGTTGCGCCTACTCCTTATGAATTGAAAGTAGTAGGTAATTTAACTCAAGTAGAACCAGATTTTTTGCGTTCAGCACTAGATAATGAGGAACGTTCACATACAGATATAGAAGATAATTCGATTATGATTTTGACTAATGTGCCAGTGATGAGAACCTTTGAATCTTATGATACTTTGCCATTAGCGATTATCTTGACTCCAGATTATATTATCACTGTATGCTTAGAAGATACGCCTGTGATTTCAGATTTTAATGAAAGAACATATCGTTCTTTTCGCACCTTCAAGAAAACACGCTTTTTATTTCAAATTTTGTACAAATCTGTTACATATTATTTGAAATATCTTCGTCAAATAGATAAACTTTCTGATGAAATTGAAGCTAGATTGCGCGAGTCCACTGAAAATAGAGAGATTTTACGTTTATTGGAATTACAAAAAGCGCTTACTTATTTTAATGCTTCTTTGCGTTCTAATGGTGCAGTGCTTGAAAAACTCATGCGTTTGCGCTCTAATCATAGTTTGCAAAATATTATAAAGTTATACGAAGAAGATGAAGATTTACTAGAAGATGTAATTATTGAAAACAAACAGGCTCGTGAAATGGTTGAGATGTATAGTACAATTTTGGCTAGGCTTGCTGATACCTTTTCTTCGATAATGTCGAATAACTTGAACTTAGTAATGCGTTTTTTGGCTGCTATGACAATTATTTTAGCTATACCGACTGTAATCTCTAGCTTTTTTGGTATGAATGTGGAAGTGCCTATGTCAGAAAATCCATTGGCATTTTTGGATATTTGTATTTTAGCCGTGCTTTTAGCTGGTATCTGTGCGACAGTATTGTGGCGAAAGAATATGTTTTAGAGTAAAGAGGTTTTTATGAGAACTTTGATTGAAGCTAATTTATGTGATGGTGTTATCTATGGAGATAATGTCAATTTAGAATATGTATATATGCCAGCTTCAGAGATAGGTGTGAAAAATCCTATTTGTGTTTTTGAAGAAAATTCTTCACGAGAAGATATTTCCATGAGTGAGGCTTTAACGATTATTCGCAAACGCAGTTTAAAACCTGTGAAGCACCCTAGATTGGGAATTTCTTCTTGTTAATATAAATTGTGTTGTATTTTATTATTTTAGTCGGAAAGGATGTGATATATATGATGGCAATATCATCTTCTGATTTACTAAATGAATTTACTATTTATGCTGATAAAGTTGTTGATGAAAAAGAAACATTGATTGTACAGCGCAGTAGTGGTAAAAACATTGTAGTAATGTCTATGGAACAATTTAACGAATTACAAAAAGAGATTTTTTTGGCAAAGAATGCTCAAGAAAAAAAGTGAGGTTTTTGCTAAATGGAAATAAATGATAATGATAAGGAAATAAATTCAGCTTGGCATGTTCATGAAGACGGAACGGTACATGCTCATCATGGACATACACACACGCATACGCAGACAAAAGCTGTATTAAATCGCTTATCAAGAGCTATTGGTCATTTAAGTGCAGTAAAACGTATGGTGGAGCAAAATAGAGACTGTAGCGATGTATTAATTCAATTATCAGCTGTTAATTCAGCGATAAAAAATGTCTCTAAGATAATTTTGCAGGACCATATAGAACATTGTTTAGTAGAAGCGGTAAGGGAAAATGACCAAGAGGCAATTGATAAATTAAAAGAAGCGATTGATAAATTTGTAAAATAATGAAGGGCAAGTATTTATGAAGGTAAATATTTGCCTTTTGTACTTTTAGTACATTCGTGTACAAGTGGAAAAAAGATTTTTGAATTGATAGAATTAACAATAATATATGAGATAGTAGACTTTTTATTGATAGAATGATAAAATCTTTTAAGAATGAGTAATGTATTTTAAGTACAAGATATTGATAGGATGAATAAAATGGTAACAATAAATGCAAATGCGAAAATAAATCTTACTTTGGATATTTTAGGCAAAAGAACAGATGGTTATCATGAAGTTAGTATGGTTATGCAATCTATTAATTTATTTGATACATTGATTTTTACTAAACTTGATGCAGAAGAAGGCATTATACTTCATGGTGATGTCAAAGGTGTAGCAAAGCCAGAAGATAATTTAATTTATAAAGCAGCAAAATTATTTTTAGATACATATAAGATAAACAGTGGTGTAGAAATTAATTTAATCAAAAGAATACCTGTAGCTGCTGGATTAGCTGGTGGTAGCACAGATGCTGCTGCTGTATTTAGAGGATTAAATGAATTATTTGAAATGAATTTAGGCATTAATGCTTTATGTAAGATGGCAGAACAATTAGGTTCAGATATATCATTTTGCTTGATGGGTGGAACAATGTTAGCGACTGGTAGAGGCGAAATTTTACAAGAAATTTCAGCTATGCCAAAAACAAATATTGTTTTAGTAAAACCAAAAGTAGATGTATCTACAGCATGGGTATATAAAAATTATCATAAAGTGCAAGATAGTGTAATTCATCCTGATAATAAAGCAATGCGCAAATCTTTAATAAAAAAAGATTTACAAGGTATTTGTAAAGCTTTAGGCAATGTCTTAGAATATGTAACTATCCCAGAATATCCTGAGATAGCTAAAATAAAACAAAAACTTTTTGATTATGGAGCAATGGCTGCAATGATGTCTGGCAGTGGTCCAACAGTTTTTGCCATTGTAGAAGATAGTCAAAAAGCAAAAGATATAGTAAGTAAAATACAGTTGGATTTTGATGCAGATGTATTTGCTGTAGAAACAGCAGAAAAAAATTTTTAATGGAGGAATAAACATGAGCAATAAACTTACACCGATAAAGTTAGATAGTTATCAACCTTTACGTGAAGTAGTTTTTGAAACTTTGCGTGATGCTATAAGAAAAGGTATTTTAAAACCAGGCGAACGCTTAATGGAAATTCATTTAGCTGAACAACTAGGTGTTAGTCGTACTCCTGTTAGAGAGGCAATTCGTAAATTGGAATTAGAAGGCTATGTAATTATGATGCCTCGCCGTGGTACATATGTATCCAATTTATCCATTAAAGATATTAATGAAGTTTTTGAAATTAGAACTTCACTAGATTCTTTAGCTAGTGGACTTGCTGCTGAACGTATCACTGATGAAGAACTTGAACATTTACAAAGATTATTAGTTGTCATTGGTGAAGCTATAAAAGAAAAAAATATGGAAAAAATCGTTGAAGCTGATACAAAATTCCATGATATTTTATATCAAGCAAGCAGAAATAATCGTTTAGTAGGTATTATTTATAATTTACGCGAACAATTGACAAGTTTCCGTGCAAAATCCATGGCTTATCCTGGTCGTTTGGAAGAAACTTTAGAAGAACACCGTCGTATAGTAGATACTATTGCTCAAGGTGATGCAGTTGCTGCACAAAAAGCTTCTGAATATCACATGGAACGTTCTGAACATACTTTATTGCTTAGTATGGAAGATAAAGATGGCAATATGTAAAATAAAAAATAAATGCTAAAGATTTTTTTAGATATGATTTATATATGATATAATAAACTTAGATAAGTTTTTATTTGATATACAGTATAAGATTTTTTGCTAAGATAATAGCAAAATGAATTTTATAGATAATAAACCATGGGATGCATGGGGTTTGCTTGATATGAAAACATCAAGAAGTTTCTATTTTATAATTGCAAATGAAATGAGATAGAAATACATCACATATACAATAAAGGAAAGTGAATTTTAAGGTGAAATCAGAAGGATTAATTACCATAATTTTAGCCGCAGGTAAAGGCACTCGCATGAAATCTAAATTACCAAAAGTACTCCATTGTGCAGGTGGAAAGCCAATGGTAGAACATGTACTTGATGCTGCTAAAAATGCTGGTTCCACACGTAATATAGTTGTAGTAGGCTTTGGTCGTGAACAAGTACAAGCTGTTTTAGGCGATAAAGCTGAAATCGTTTTACAAGAAGAACAATTAGGTACAGGTCATGCTGTAATGCAGGCAGAACCATTAATCAAAGATAAAAATACTGCTATAATGGTTTTATGTGGCGATACTCCACTTGTTACAGGTGCTACATTAAAAAAATTCTATGAAGAACATGTACAATCAGGAGCTAAAGCCTCTGTACTTACAACATTTATGCCAGACCCATTTGGCTATGGACGTGTAATTCGTTTAGTAGATGGTTCTGTAGAAAAAATCGTAGAACAAAAAGATGCTAGCGAACGTGAACTTGCAATCAATGAAATCAATACAGGAATTTATTGTTTTGATGCCGAAGCTTTATTTGCTAGCTTGAAAAAAGTAAATAACAATAACGCTCAAGGTGAATATTATTTACCAGATGTTTTATCTATTTTACGTAAAGAAAAACAGAAAATAAATGCTTCTATTGCTGATAATTATGAAGAAACATTAGGTATAAATTCTCGTGAACAATTAGCAAATGCTGAAAAAATCATTCGTCAGCGCAAAAATAAAGAATTAATGGCTCAAGGGGTAACTTTAATGGACCCTAATAGCACTTATGTAGATGTTGACGTTGAAATTGGACAAGATACTATAATCTATCCATCTACTTGGATTGAAGGCAATAGTAAAATTGGTGAAGGTTGCAAACTTGGACCAAATTCACATTTCAAAAATACAGTTATGGGCGATAATGTAGAAGCTATGTTTAGTTTTACTGAAGACTGTGAAATCGCAGATGATGTAAAAATGGGACCATATGTACACATTCGTCCAAATACAAAACTTGCACATAAAGTAAAAATTGGTAACTTCGTAGAAGTTAAAAATTCTAATATTGGTGAAGGCTCTAAATTACCTCACTTGAGCTATATTGGAGATACTGATATGGGCTCTGGTGTAAATATGGGTTGTGGTACAATCACTGTAAATTATGATGGAAAAAATAAATTCCGTACTATAATAGGTGATGATTGCTTTATTGGTTGCAACTCAAATCTTGTAGCTCCAGTTAAAGTAAATAATGGTGCTTATGTAGGTGCAGGCTCTACAATTACTAAAGAAGTTCCAGAAAACGCACTTGCAATCGCACGTGAAAGACAGAAAAATATTGAAGGCTGGAAAGACAAAAGAAAATAACTAAGAAAGTTAGTTAGTATAATAGTTTAATTTATATTTTATTTTGGTAGCAATGTAGCATAACTACATTTCTATATATATTATTATTATTTATTATATTTTTAACAGATTTCAGGAGGAGTAAAATGAACTTCGATACCTCAAAATTATGTATTCTCACTGGTAATGCAAATCCAAAATTAGCAGAAGAAGTAGCACAGTATATCGGTGTGGAATTATGTCATGCTTTTGTAGGTCACTTCAATAATGGTGAAACTCAAGTAATGATTAGTGACAGTATTCGTGGTAAGGATGTATTTATTATTCAGCCAACTAGCCAACCAGTAAATGACAATCTTATGGAATTACTCGTTATGGCTGATGCTTGCCGTCGTGCATCTGCACAGAGCATTAATGCGGTTGTACCATATTATGCTTATTCTCGTCAAGACCGTAAAACTCGTGGTCGCGAACCTATTTCTGCAAAATTAGTAGCTAATCTTATGACTACAGCTGGTATTGACCGTGTAATCACTGTTGATTTACATGCAGGTCAAATCCAAGGTTTCTTTGATATCCCAGTAGACCATCTTGCAGCAGCTCCACTTCTTGCAGCTTATATCCAAGCTAAAAATCTTGAAGATGTAGTAGTTGTTTCTCCTGACCTTGGTGGTGTAACACGCGCTCGTGCTTTAGCAGACCGTTTAAAAGCACCTATTGCTATTATTGAAAAACGCCGTCCAATGCCAGGTTGCGCTAAAGTTATGAATTTAATTGGTGAAGTAAAAGATAAGAATTGCGTTATCATTGATGATATCGTAGATACAGCAGGTTCTTTATGTGAAGGTGCTAAAGCACTTGTTAAACATGGTGCAAAATCCGTTTATGCTTGTTGTACTCATGGTATCTTAAGTGATCCAGCAGTTCAGCGTATTGAAGATTCTCCAATGGAAGAGTTAATTATTACAAATACTATTCCATTACCTGAAGAAAAACATTCTAGCAAAATTGTTTCTGTATCTATGGCGCCACCTATAGGTGAAGTAATTTCCCGTATTTATCAGAAAAAATCTGTAAGTAAACTTTTCGATGCAATTGATATCGTAAAAGGTAAAGGCTGATAATCAAATAAAAATATAAAAGAGGTCTCTACAAAGAGACCTCTTTTGCGAATTAGGACAAATTTTTTTATTGATTGTTTCAGCTTAAATTCAGTTTTAAATTTTATATTGGAAAAATAATAAATAGGAGGGATTTTATAATTTATGTTTACCCTAGAAATTATAAAAGCTATTGTTTTAGGGATTGTTGAAGGTCTAACAGAATGGTTACCTGTAAGTAGTACAGGTCATATGATTTTAGTTGATGAATTTATGTCTTTAAATGTAAGTAAAGCATTTATGGATATGTTCTTAGTAGTTATTCAGCTAGGTGCAATTTTAGCTGTAGTTGCTTTAAATTTTGATAGACTAAATCCATTTTCAAAAAGAAAAACATATTTGAAAAAAAGACAAACCATTTCTTTATGGGGAAAAGTAATCGTTGGCTGTATTCCTGCTGCTGTAATTGGTTTAGCTTTTAATGATTATATGGAAGAGCATTTTATGAATGCACAAGTAGTAGCATTCACTTTGATTTTATATGGGGTATTATTTATTATAGTTGAAAATTATAATAAACATAGAACACCAAGCATCAAAGATATTGACTATTTAGATTATAAAACAGCATTGATAATAGGTTTCTTTCAGGTATTGTCTTTAGTGCCAGGTACATCTCGTTCTGGTTCCACTATTTTAGGTGGTATTTTATTTGGAACTTCTCGTGTGGTAGCTACAGAATATACATTCTTTTTAGCTATTCCTGTTATGTTTGGTGCTAGTGCATTAAAACTATTTAAATTCGGTTTTAATTATACTTTTGAAGAAGTTATTCTATTATTAGTGGGTATGGTAGTAGCTTTTATAGTTTCTATTATTTCTATTAAATTCTTGCTTCGCTATGTAAGAACAAATGATTTTAAAGCATTTGGCTGGTATCGTATAATTTTAGGTCTAATCGTATTTGCATATTTTTATTTCCAAGGATAAAAGGATAATTTCTTTTTAAGCATAAGAGCGAATATAAATAAAAGGATAAGAGTTGAAATAAATCAATTCTTATCCTTTTTATTTTGTCATTATTTATTATTTAATGGTAAGAGAAGCCTTTACCATTTACTTCAGAAGCATTAGAGATAATAAAGAAGGCTTTTTTATCTATATTTAAAGCTATCTCTTTAATTTTACTTAATTGCGTAAGATTTACTACGATATAAAGTATTTTCTTTTTAGTATGTGTATAGCCACCTTCACCATTGATTAAGGTAACACCACGTCCTAATTCAAGCATGATAAGTCCTGCAATTTGTTCAGACTTATCGGAAATAATCATGATGGATTTTCGTTTATTGAAACCAGTAACAATGCGGTTATCAACTTCACCCATGATGTACATGTAGATTAAAGTGTAAATAGCTACTTCAAAATTGAATAGACAAAGACCACAAAGTACGATGATACAATTTAAAGCGAAAATCATTGTACCGATATTATAAGAATAAAGTTTCTTGATTAAAGCTGCAATTACATCGGCACCACCAGTATTAGCATTAGCACGTAAGATAAGACCAAAGCCAATACCAGAAACTACACCAGCAACGATAGCTGACAACATAGGATTATTATGTAGTGGAGTATATGGTGTTAAGAATGATGTTAAATCAATGAAGAATGAGTATAGACCTGTACCTAATATTGTGTTGAAAAAATATAGTCTTCCAAAAAAATGATAGGCAATATATAAAATTGGAATGTTGAAGATGATATTTTGAATACCGATAGGTAAATCAAATAAATAGTGGAGAATAATGGCAATCCCTGTAAGTCCGCCAGAGAGAAAATGATTAGGAATTAAGAACAAATTACATGATATGGCAGAAATAAGAGCACCAATGACGATCATTGCATACTGGATAATATATTTTTTCATAAAATACCTCTAAAATAATATAAAATCTAAATCAATATTCAACATTATATAGCAAATTAGGTATTTAGCAAGTAGTTTTTTTATTATTTTACATATTTTATAAAATTTTTTAGAAAAAAGTGTAAGTAAATGTACATTACAATCTGCGTTTAGCTATAGCATTACGCATTTTTTTGATATTAGTGAAGTTTTTTGTAACATTTTTTTGATATACACCCATATATAGAATATCTACTATGGCCATGTGTATTAATCGTGAAGCGACAGCTTCAGATTTATAGGCAATTTCGCGACCCATACCATGCAAAACAATATCAGCTAATTTACAAAGTGGAGAGTTCATATAACTTGTTATGGCAATTATAGGAACATTATTATTGTGAGCTAATTCTATAGCTTGTAGAAGGTCAATGTTGGCGCCTGTATGAGATACGCAGATAATTAAATCTTTTTCTGTGAGTAGAGAAGACGCTGTAACTTGCATATGCAAATCATTATAGGCTTTTATAGGAATACCAAAACGCATAAAACGTGTTTCGATATCTTGGCAAACTGTAAAAGAATTACCAAAGCCATATACACAGATTTGATGAGCATTTTTTATTAACTGAACAGCTTTTTCTAATTGTTCAAAATCAATTAATTTTAAAGTGTCTTGCAGTCCATCGGTGATGGAAGAAAAAAGTTTTTCAGCAATTAATTTATAGGAATCATTGGGATTTATTTCTTGAGATACTAATTCATCTTGGCTATATACTTCACTAGCTAAGGCTATTTTTAAACTTTGTAGACCGCTAAAACCTAATTTTTTACAAAAACGAGAAATAGTAATTTCCGAACTTTGAGTATTGCTGGCTAAATCGGAGATAGTTTGACTCATGACAGTTTTTAAATTGGCAAGGATATAATCTATGATGCGTTTTTCTGATTTCGTCATATTATTATAATTGCTACGCATTAATGTTAAGATAGATGTATTTGTCTCCATGATATTCACCTCAAAATCTTTCTTAATGTAATTATAACAACAAAATATAGTGATAGTATAGAATAAGATTGATAAAAATGATATAAAAATATCAAAAATAAAAAATAAAATGAAAAATATATTGCATAATAAAGCTTTATTTGTTATAATTTGCTTGTGTTAGTAAATAAAGAAATTACATAAATTAATGATTTTTCAGTTTATTTATAATGATTTAGGGAAAGGGCGGTTTTAATGTTGGATTTTAGTAATACAAGAAGTTGTATTTGGATTGGGGTAGATGTAGGTACTACAGGAGTTAGAGCGATTGCTTATCAAAAAGATGGATTGAGTTTATGTAGTGCAGATGAATTTTATCCGTTAGAAACACCATATCCAGATTGGGCTGAGCAAAATCCTGAGATTATATATAAAGCAATTGAAAAAGTTGTACGTGAAGTAGCTAATACTTTAATTTATAAAGGTAAAAATGTATCTGGTATAGCTATTAGTACTGTTATGCATAGCTTTGCACCGGCTAATGAAAATCGTGAATTATTGAGCAATATGATAACTTGGGCAGATAGTCGTTCCGTAGATATTGTTAATGAATTAAAAAAAGATGAAGCCTTAGTAAAAGGTTTTTATGAAAGAACATGTTGTCCAACTCATTCTTGTTATCCATTTTTGAAAATTTTATGGGTGAGAAAAAATTATCCTGATGTATTTGCCAAAATGAGATATATCTATTCTTTAAAAGATTATATTTTTGAAAAAATGACAGGTGAGTGGGTAGTTGATAAATCCTCAGCTTCTGCAAGTGGTTTATATAATGCTCATAAAATGGATTGGGACGAAGAAATTTTAAATTATGCAGGAATAACAAGAGAACAATTACCACCTGTTGTATCTACAACTTATCAGAGTAAATTGACAGATAGTGCAGCGCAAAGATTGAATTTACCAGAAAATTTACCTGTAGTTATTGGTGCTACTGATGGTGTATTGGTAAATGTGGGAATTGGTGCTATTGAAGATGGTCAGTTAAGTGCGACAATCGGCACAAGTGGAGCGATTAGAATGCTTACAAAAACACCAAAGGTGGATAGTTTGGGACGCACATGGTGTTATAACTTGACTGATGATATGTGGGTTGCAGGTGGTGCTATAAATAATGGTGGCATCATCATGAGATGGCTTCGAGATAAAGTTTGCCATTATAGCAATCATCGTTTAGAAGATATCGATATTGACCCATATGATTTAATGACGCTTAAAGCTTCTAAAATTCCAGCTGGAGCAGAAGGATTATTGTTGTTGCCATTTTTTACAGGTGAACGTGCACCATATTGGAATTCTGAGCTTCGTGGAATGTTTTTTGGCTTATCTTTAAATCACAGTCGTTCTCATATGATTAGAGCTGGCATGGAAGGTATATGTTTTAGTTTAAATTGTGTACTAAGTGCTTTAAAAGATTTTGGTCAGGTAAAAGATATTCGCGTCAGTGGTAGTTTTACAAAATCACCATTATGGTTACAAATTATGGCTGATATCTTTGGCGAACATATAACTTTACCTCAAAATAGTGAGGGAGCAGCTTTTGGGGCAGCCGTTTTAGGTTTCATAGCTAGTGGTGAGATGAAAGATATCTCAGATACTGCAAATTTAATTAAACCGAAGAAAGTATATAAACCACAAGTAGAAAATAAAGAAGTCTATGAAGAACTTTTTGATATCTATAGCAGTTTATATGAAAAGTTACAACCTGATTTTGCACGCATAACTACGTATCAAAATAAAATGTATAAATAATAAAAATATATAAAGAGAGAGGGTTTTGATTATGCCATTAGCTATATTGGCTGTGGGGATTATTATTTTATTTATACTTATTGTAAAGTGTAAATTAAATAGTTTTTTATCTTTAATTTTTGTAGCAATTTTTATGGGCTTTGCTTTAGGTTTACCAGTAGATGTTATCGTACCATCTATAACTAAGGGGCTAGGCGGTACATTAGGAGGTCTGGCAATAGTCGTAAGTTTTGGGGCTATGCTTGGTAAATTGATGGCTGATAGTGGGGGAGCACAAAGAATAGCCACTACATTGATTTCTATGTTCGGGGTAAAAATGTTCGTTGGGCTGTTTGCTTAACAGGTTTTGTTGTAGGTATTGCACTTTTTTATGAAATCGGCTTTGTACTTTTAATTCCATTAGTATTTACGATTGCAGCGGAAGCAAAGGTTAATCTTTTAGAAGTTGGTATTCCGATGGCAGCTTCTTTATCTGTGGCACATGGATTTTTACCACCTCACCCAGGACCAACAGCGATTGCAGTTATTTTTAATGCAGACTTAGGGACTACTTTGATTTATGGCTTTATCATTGCAGTGCCAACAGTTATCTTAGCAGGACCACTTTATTATAATTTTGTTAAAGATTTGAAACCGGAATTTCCAAAAGGTTTATACAATCCTAAAAAACAATGATTCGATATCATTGTTTTTTATTGTATTATATTTTTAATAGT
>OGXY01000141.1_pt1 | contig 71813 bp, 68 predicted proteins | sample 1576411 | NCBI WGS metagenome assembly OGXY01 (sample SAMEA3541498, study PRJEB24748) | human gut metagenome | biome: human gut; feature: human-associated habitat; material: faeces | place: China | collected 2012 | reverse complement strand
AACAAATTTAAATTAAATTTTTTTATTTTTGATTTGACATTTAATAGTTAGTCTTAACAGTTATTTATTAATTAAAAAAGCCATTCGGTTGTACCCGAATGGCTTTTTAAACAAGGTCGGGTACAAATCAGTTAAACTCGAAAAAGATTTGTACCACAAGCAGAAAATATACTACTTAAAGTCCAAACCTCGACATATTATTATTGTTATTATTAAATTGTGCAGTTAAACCAAAAATGTGAAACTTCATAATCTGCCTCCATAACAATTAAATCTATGTGTTAAGAATACACCTTTTTTAAAAAAAAGTCAATATTTTTTTGAAAAAATATTTTTAATTTTAATAAATAAAAAAAGAAGTTATAAAATTATAGTATATAATCTCATAACTTCTTCAAATTTTACTATTTATTTAATATAGCTTTTAATTTTTCAACTTTATTTGTTTTTTCCCAAGGAATATCTAAGTCAGTTCTTCCAATATGTCCAAATGCTGCTAAGTCTTGATATTTGAATTTTCCACTTCTTAATTCTAATGATTTTTCTATTCCTCTTGGTGTTAAATCAAATACTTTTTTAACAGCTTCAGCAAGCTCTATCTCACTTACTTTTCCTGTTCCAAATGTATCTACTTTTACTGATGTAGGTTCTACTACTCCTATTGCATAAGATAATTGTACTTCACATTTATTTGCTAAATCTGCTGCTACTATGTTTTTAGCTACCCATCTTGCTGCATAAGCTGCTGATCTGTCAACTTTTGAAGGGTCTTTTCCTGAGAATGCTCCTCCACCATGTCTGAAGTATCCACCATAAGTATCTACTATGATTTTTCTTCCAGTAAGTCCTGTATCTCCGTGTGGTCCTCCTATAACGAATCTTCCAGTTGGATTGATATGATATTTTTTAACATCAGCTGGATTTAAATTATATGCTTCAAGTACAGGTCTTATTACTTTCTCTTTAACATCAGCTTTTATTTGCTCTTGAGTTACATCAGGATTGTGTTGTACAGATAGTACTATTGTATCAACGTGGTCAATCTTTCCATTTTCATCATAAGCTAAAGTTACTTGAGCCTTAGCATCAGGTCTAGCCCATGCTAATTCTTTATTTCTAGTCATTTTAGTTAATCTTACAAGAATTTCTCTAGCTAAAACTAAAGCAAGTGGCATAAGTTCTGGAGTTTCTTTTACAGCTCCACCAAACATTATTCCTTGGTCTCCAGCTCCACCAACATCTACTCCCATAGCGATATCAGGTGATTGAGCATGTATAGCGTTTAAAACACCACAGTTAGAGTCAAATCCCATTCCTTCTTTATATCCAATTTCATCTATCTTTTTTCTAACTATATCTTGGATATCAATATAAGTAGAAGTAGTAATCTCCCCACCAACAATAACTTGTCCAGTAGTACAGAAAACTTCACAAGCTACTCTTGAACTAGGGTCATCAGCAAGACAAGCATCTAATACAGCATCAGATATTTGGTCAGATACTTTATCAGGGTGTCCAGGTGATACGAATTCAGATGTAAAATAAGTTAAATTTTTCATTTTTTATTTTCCTCCTAAAAATTAAACAAAAATATTAATAAAAAATCCCTTCACCTAGATAGATGAAGGGCTCATAAGTCAAGTCCAAGTTTCTCATCCATCTATCAGGAGTTAGCACCACACTTGTAAAAGCAGGTTGCTGAGATGTCATAGGGCCAGTCCCTCAATCTCTCTTGATGGTCTACATTTTAAATTTACAAAATATTATATCATTAAATACTAAAAAAGTCAATAATTATTTATTAAATATCTCTACTGAGATAGGAGATTTATCTAATTGTATATTATTTCTTTCACTATTTTTGAATATTCCTAATGGTTTTCCAAGTGGTAAAAATTCTCTTCCAAAAGTTTTATTCAATACATTTGCAGCAGAACCATAAAATGACATAAGAGCAATTAATAATTCTGATATAGCAGCTAACATATGAGTGTAATGATAAGCTATTCCAAAAGATGAAAGTGCTAATCCTATAAATAAGAAATCTATTAAGATAAAAATAATAAGTAATGTCTTGTTAGTTTCAATAGACCCTATTGTCATATATAGTGTAAAAATTAAATAACCTAAAAATACGAATCCAAAAGCTTTTGGGTCAGCAGCAGCTTTCATTGTTTCACCAAATACTCCAAGTTGTATCATCCAACTCATAGCCATTCCAAACCAAAAGAAAGCATATCCACCAAAGGCAGTAGTACCAAATACATTCCCATGTTTTATATCGTTTAAACATGCTATAAGTTGTACAAAAGCTCCTAAAAATATTGCCCAAGGAATAACAAGTGATACTCCACTTACAATTCCAAATTTATTAGCTGAAGCTACGAAAGTAACAATAGCAAGTCCTAAAAGTCCAAGTGCTGAAGGATCTGCTACTTCAATTTTAACATGATTATTTTGACTCATTTTTTTCTCCTTAATTTATATAATTATAACACAAGGAGTATTTTAACTATTTTTAAAAAATTTGTCAATCAAAAACAACAAAATAATGAAAAAAAATTAAAAATAATGAAAAATTATTTCTTGATTTGTCTTACTACATCTACAACTGATCCATCTCTATATTGAACAATAGCGACAATTCTATCTTCAAATTCTATAGGCTTTTCTTTGCCAGTCATTGATTCTGCTATTTCTTTTAACTCTTCAATAGTTTTAATTGGTAAATTAGAGTTTTTAAATTTTTCAATTAAATCTTTTCTTAATGGATTGATAGCGATACCTCTTTCAGTAACAAGTACATCAACTGTTTCTCCTGGAGTAGTTACAGTAGTAATTCTATCTCTTACAACAGATATTCTAGCATTAACTAGTTGAGAAACAATAATACAAAGTTTAGAACCAGCAGCTGTATCACTGTGTCCTCCAGATCCCCCCATGATAATACCATCAGAACCAGTAGTAACATTTACATTGAAATTAGTATCCATTTCAGTAGCACCGAGAATAACTATATCAAGTTTATTTACAACAGAACCTTTATTATTAGCATTAGCATACATAGAAGCAGACATTTTTATATGATTAGGATTTTCTTTAGCTGATTTAATAGCATTTAGATCAAAACATTGTACATCAAATAATGCTTTAAATAATCCCTCTTTATACATATCAACTACATATCCAGTAATTCCTCCAGCAGCAAAACTACCTACAATATTTTTAGATTTCATTAAGTTTTTAACTTCAGCAGCAACTGCAAGAGATATTCCTCCAGCTCCTGTTTGGAAACTCATACCATCTTTTAAATATCCAGATTGCTCTATAAATTTAGCAGTTAAGTCTGCAACTTTTAAACCAATAGGATTTTTAGTTATTTGAGTAGTTCCAGAAACTATTCCTTTAGGGTCTCCAATAGCATCTATTACTAAAACATAGTCAATTAAAGTTTGATTGATTTCTATAGTAGGATTTGGAAATGGAACTAAATTATCAGTAATAGCTACTACTAATTTAGCATTTTCTACATCAGAATGAGCATATCCTAAAGCTCCACAAGCTGATTTTCCATCTACTCCATTAATATTTCCATATTCATCAGAAGTTGGAGCTGCAACAAAAGCAATATCTACTTCAACTTCTCCTGTTTCCATTATTCTAGCTCTTCCACCATGAGTGTGCATAACTGCAGGTTTTTGTAATTTACCTTCAGATATAGCTTGAGCTACAGGTCCAGACATATATCCAGCATATATTTGAGTAACTATTCCTTTTTCCATATATTCTACTACAGGTTTATGACAAGGGAAAATAGAACTTGCAACTAATGTGATATCTTTATATCCTCTTTTAGCAATTTCAGCCATTATTAAATTTAAAACATAGTCTCCATTTCTTAAGTGGTGATGAAAAGAAATAGTCATACCATCTTTAAGTGGAAGCTTATCCATTAATATTGATAAATCAGTATATAATTTATTATCTTCAGGGGTTACAGTTTTAAAATTACAATTTTTCTTAACCACTCCTGTTGTATTAGCAAGATACCCATTGTAATGAGTTACTTTTCCATATCCTTCTATAAAATCAGGAACCTCTCTTCCTAAAATATTTTTCATTTAAAAACACCTCACCTCAATAATTAATCAATAAGTCCCATTAATTTAGCCATATCTAAAGTATGAATAGCTCTGTTGATAATAGGAAGGTCAACCATTTTACCATCTAATGAGAAAACTCCAAGTCCTTGTTTAGCAGCTTCTTCTTTTGCAGCCATAACTCTTTGAGCATGAGTAATTTCAGCCTCAGAAGGTGCATATCCTTTGTGGATAGTATCTATTTGTCTAGGATTAATACTTAATTTTCCTGTAAATCCAAGCATCTTAGCTTTTAATGTATCAGCCATAAGTCCTTCATAATCGTTTGTGTCTGTAAATGGAGTATCTATAGCATCAACTTTGCAAGCCTTACAAGCATTTATAATTTTAGTTCTAGAATATAATAATTCATCAGAGTTTTTAGTTCTTTTAACTCCTAAATCCACTGCAAGATCTTCTCCACCAAGTAGAACAGAAATTACTCTAGGACTAGCTTTTATAGTTTCATATACTTTTTCAACTCCATAAGTAGTTTCAACTAATGGATGGATTTTTATACTTCCATGTTCAACTCCTTCTTCTTCTTCTATTTTATTTAATCTTCTATCAAGTTCAGTTATATCTTCTGGACAAGCTTTTGGAAGTAGAATAGCGTCAGGTTTAAGCCTAGCTATAACGTCAATATCTTTATCAGCAAATGGAGTAGACAAAGGATTTACTCTAACTACTACCTCTACTGTATCATATTTCATAGTTTTTAAAGCTTCACTTACTAAAATTCTAGCTGCATCTTTTTCTGTTAAAGCAACAGCATCTTCTAAGTCAAATATAACAGCATCTGAACCAAATACAGGTGCTGTTTGTAACATACCTGGATTATTTCCAGGCATAAATAGCATAGTTCTTCTTAATTTCACAATAATACACCTCTCATTAAAGTTATAAGATTATAGTCCTCTAGCTACAGCAGCTTCAATTCTAGCTCTTATAGTATAGTCAAGAGCTCCTTTATCTTGTGCCTGTACAAGAACACTATCAATTCCTAATTCTAAAAGTTTAGCTTTTATAACTTCTTTGATATGTTCTCCAAATTGTTTTTCAACAGTACTTTCTAACTCAATTTCTATTCCATCTTCAGAAGGAGTAAGCATTAAAAATATGTCATTAGATTCTAAAGTTCCGCATTTAGCAGCTTTTTTTAATGTCATTTAATTCACCTCATTATAATTAAAGGAAAAAGGTAGTCATATAACTACCTTTTTCTTAAGTTTATTATATTTTTAAAAGAAAATTATTTGTTTTTTCTTCTGTTTACTAAAGCTTCTACTCTTGCCATTTCATTAAATACAATCATAAATCCTTCGTCAACACCCATTCCTGGTTTAGCGAGAACTTGAAGAGCCCCACAAGCCATTCCTATGTTAGTTGTAACTTCAGCAGATCTGTTAGTTTCGTTACAAGTTCCTCCACAGTAAGATCCAATTCCTACTTTGTTACAATAAAGAATTGCGTCAGCTATGTTGTTAACTCCTCCTAAGTCAGGAGTTTTTATTTGAACTACGTGTCCAGCTTTTTTATCAGCAAATAATTTAATATCTTCTAAAGTATTACACCACTCATCAGCAACTAACTCAACTTCAATTCCTCTTCTATCTACCTCAGTAGTTAAAGCTGCAAGAGCTTCGATTTGTTTATCTCTATCCTCTACATCCATAGGACCTTCAATTCTTAATTTAAATGGTTTAGCAGCTTCTACTAATGTAGCTATATAATCAGCCATTTTTACAGTGTCACAGTTAAATGCAGCACCAATAGTTCCATATACATCTATGTGGAATATCGGATAGTACTCTGGGTTAACTCTCTTAGCTAAGATTCTATCTCTCAACCATTTTACATAGTCAAGTAAGATTTCTCCATGTTCTCCTAATTTTTCTTTAACGTTATTAATTAAAGCATGAGGAAGAACGTCTGCACCTTTGATTATCATTTTATCAGCATTCATATATCTATCGTCACCAGATTGAGTGAATATAGGTCTTTTTGTGATTTCTAATCCAGTGTTGTAGTCTGCTTGAATAACTTCAGCCATAGTTACTTTTCTAGCTTTAGCAACTGCATCTAGTAAAGCTTGAGTGATTCCATATCTGATAGCTGTATGTAATCTTTTTCCTTCAACTTGCATAGAATCAAACTCTTCAGCTAGAGTTTTAAAGTTATTTAAATCTCTTCCAATTAATTTTGGTGCAATCTCTTTTTCGATAACTGGTATAAAATCTTTAGCTAGGAATAGAGGATCTCTTCCACCTGCACCAGAGTATTGAACTGCAGCACAATCTCCAAAAGCAACTTGTCCATCTTCAAGTATTAATTGAACAGATATAGATTCTCCAGATTGTCTAATAGTTTCAAATCCAGGAGTAACAGTTTCTCCTAAGTAGAACATCCCATCATGTCCAGCTCCAGCTTTGATAGCTCTTTGGTCATCAAAGTAAAATCCTGTTTTTCCAGCTGAGCAAACTACATCTATAATTTTCATAATATATTCCTCCTAAATTTTTTTAAAATGTGTTATTTTGTATTTATAATACTAAATTTAACTCAAAAATTTCAAAATTTCAACAATTATATAAAAGTTATTTTATTGAAATAATAACTATTTATTTAATATATGAAAACTGTTTTTTCTCAGGTCTTCCTATTAAAGTTCCTTTTCCAACGGCAAAAATATCATCTACTGTCATTTGGAAAGTAACAGGTCTTCCTTCGAATTTTCCTCTTTCTTCTAATTGAGCCATATTGTAATCAGCTAATTCTTTACTTAATGGAACATTTCCTAAAGCTAAGTATCTAACTTTTCCTACATTATCTCTAGCAGGCATCATTTTACCAGCGTTATAAATTGAAGGAGCGAATGGAACATCAAGAACACCTTGCTCAAATGCTTTAACTATACCAATAGCCCAATCTCCATTTCCTAATTCATAGACTTTATCTAAAATACACTTAGTTTCAGCTTTAATTATTTCTATCTCTTTTTCTAATTCTGGAGAAGTAGAAAGTTTTTGTCCTCTAAGCAAGTTAAGAACCATTTTTGTAGCTCTTATACCAGCAGCATTTGCCTCTTTTGTAGGGACTCCAATAGCTTCGTGAGGAGTTTTAACTATAACTTTTGTAGCACCAGCTAATGCAGCAGCAGAAGCACCATTAGATATTACTCCAAATGCTTTAGCTTCATCTTCTGGGAATCCTCCCATCCATTGATGGAATACAGTAGTTAATTGAATATCATTATAACCAAACTCTTTAAAATACTCTTCAGCTTGTGATTCAAGAGCTCTTATAGCAGCTACGTCTTGAATTAAGTTTCCACATTGTCCATATCCTAAAGTTATATTTTTAACTCCTTGTTCAGCAGCCATTAATCCTTCAAGAATTCCAACAGCGTTTGACATTGAAGGAGGTACTAATGTTCCTGTTAATGGACCAAATGGTTCTCTGTTGATAGATACTCCATGCTCTTCATACCATCCTACTAATCTGTCTACATATTGCCAGTCAATGAGAGTTTTTTCTAGTGAAACTGATTTAGCATAAGGAACATTATAGCTGATTCCTCCACCTTCATCAGAAGTAAATCCAGCAGCTAACATTATTTCAGAAAGTAATCTAGCATCTGGAGTTCCATGTCTTAATTGTAAAGGTAAATTAGTAGCTTCTACAACTCTTCTACATCCTGTAACTCCATGGTTTACACCAGGAAATCCGTTAAGAAGAGATCTTCCAGCTTTTTTAGATTCCTCTATTCCTTTTTCACAATTTTCGTATTTATTTTGTCTAGTGTAAGAGTCGATAGTACTTGGTAATAAATCAGCTCCTCCTTCAGTATCTAAGAAGTTTAAAAGCTCAATATGCTCATCAATTAGAGCAACTCCTGCTCTAGGTTGTGCTAAAGTTATTCCAGCTTTTTTAGCATCTAACAATTTTTTAGAAAAGTTTTTAGATGCAGGTAATGATTTATGGTATTTAACAGCTTCTTCAAGGTCTACATCTTTACCAGTAGGCCATCCTTTTAAAACTTCTTCTCTCACTTGGAAGAATTCTTCTTCGGTCCATTTTTTAAATTTAAGTTTCATATATATTAATCCTCCTTAATTATTCCTTAAAATAGTGTTAAGCTTCCACTAAATATTTTTTCATTATTCTTATAGCGGTATTTGGATATTCTTGAGCTAAAAGTCCCATTGAAGATAGTATGTAAGTTTTATCAACTAAAAATTTTGGAGCTATTGGTTTCAAATGGATAGGATCTTCCTCATTGAAATTTCCAGCTTTTAAAATATCTTTAGGATTTAAACTGTGAATAATAACTCCACCAGTACCAATAACATATGGAGTTTCAGTTAAATCTTTTCCGCTTTGATTAAACATAGTTCCCATAGGAGTATATACACACTCTAGAACACCACAATGTCTAGTCATAGCTAATTCAGTAGCAGCTTTTGCCATGGCTTCATCAAATCTTATTTCCTCTTCACTTTGAGGGACCATTTTAATATTATCATGTCTAAATTGACATTGAGCTTTTACATCAATTTGTTTTAGAGAATCATGTAAATAATTTCTAATTTTTCTAGTTCCTGAAGCTTCTAAAAGAGCAATTGCAGAATATCTCATTCCTAAGTCTCCTTCAACAGTTCTTTTAGCATATGGTTCTTCAAGTCCTTTAATCATAATTGATGGTTTAGTAGGCTCACCTTTAGCTATAGAATGTATGTCAGTAGTAGCCCCTCCAATATCTACAACTATTAGATCTCCTAATCCTTCCTCTTCATCAGTTCCAGTTGCTAAAATTTCAGAAGCTGTTAAAACTGCTGCTGGTGTAGGCATTAAAATTCCTTTTATAAACTCTTCAGCTTTTTTCATACCTTTTGCTTCTACTATTTTATTCATAAAAACTTTTCTAATTTCTTCTCTAGAGGGTTCAACATTTAATTTATTTATAAAAGGCATAACATTTTCAGTAATATAACAATCTATTTCAGCTTCTTTTAAAATATTTTCTATTTCATCAGTAGCAGCTTTATTTCCAGCTACAACAACAGGAACCTTAACTTTAAATTCAGCTAGCATTTTAGCGTTGTGAATAATACACTCTTTATTTCCACCATCTGTTCCACCAGCCAATAAAATAATATCTAAAGCTGTATTTTTTATTTCTTCTAATTCTCTACTATTAAGCTCATAAGCATAAGTTTTAATAACTCTTGCTCCTGCTCCTAAAGCAGCTTTTTTAGCAGCTTCAGCTGTAAGCTCTGGGACCAATCCTATAGCGACCATTTTTAATCCACCAGCTGCTGATGAACAAGCGGTTTTATTAACGAAATTAATTTCATCAAAATTAATTTTTTTATTAATTTCGATTTTTAATTTGTTGAAAGCTTTGTTAAAACCTATCATTATATCATCTTCAACAGTGGTGATATCTTTAGCAGTAGCTAAAATAACTTCATTATCTAAGTCAATAGCTGTCAATTTAGTATATGTACTTCCAAAATCTATTGCTAAATAAGCTTTCATAATTACCACTCTCTCTATTTATTTTAAATTAAATTATGCAATTCCTAAATCTTTTTTCAAGTCTTCTGTTGTATCTTCAATAGGAGTTCCTGGTTTATAAACTCTATCAAATCCCATAGCTTTAAATCTTTTTTCTACATCTTCCCATACTTGTTTTCCAACAACTATATTTCCACCTACATAAAGAAGAATGTTATTTAGTCCAGCTTCTTTGCATTTATCTCTCATACCTTGGCAATCTAATTCTCCATGTCCATAAAGAGAAGAAACTATTATTGCATCAGCATTTGTTTCAACAGCAGCATTAATAAAATCGGCTTGTGGAGAAAGAACTCCTACGTTGATTACATCAAATCCATTTGCCTCTAAAACATGATGAATAATTTTATTTCCAACAGCATGACAATCTGAACCTATAACTCCAATTACAACTTTTTTTCCGTTTTTTTCCATGAAAAATATCCTCCTCATAGTGTTTGATATTTAAACCTTTGATAATAATATACAACATTTTTATAAAAAATCAATACTTATTTAAAAAATGAATATTAAACATTTAAAAATTTAATTTTATATATTTAATTGAGAAATTATAAGTGCTTGAATGTATTTAAACTTGTAAAAAATAAAAAATAAAACACCATTTACAAATCATCAGTAAAATTAATTTTAAAAATATATTTAATTTATAAAAAAGAAAAATAAAATAATCTAAAATAGTCAATTTTCTTAAGAGTAATAATTGATTTTTTTAAAAAGATATGATATAATAACTTGAATAAAGTAGTATGCTAGTTTTTTAGAAGGGAGTGGGTTTTTATGTCCACTCCCTCTTTAGTAGTAAAAAATTAGAAAAGAGGTGAAACTTAAGTGGAAAAACTAGATAACCAACAAAAAATAATAGAAAAAATAGAAAAGATAGTTACACCTGTTGTAAATGAAATGGGATTATCTCTTGTGGATATTGAATACATGCAAGATGGTGGGTATTGGTATGTTAGAATTTATGTAGAAAATTTAAATGGAGAAATAACTTTAGAGGAGTGTGCTGCTATTAGTGGAAAAATCGATGAAGATGTAGATAAGCTGATAGAACAAAGATTTTTCTTAGAGGTATCTTCTCCTGGAATAGAGAGACCATTAAAGAAAATAGAGGATTTCATAAGATTTAAAGGTGAAAAAATAAAAGTTAGTTTGAAACATAAAATTAATGATAAGAAAAGTTTTGAAGGAATAATCACAGAGTGTAAAGATAATATAATCTTCTTAGAAATTGAAGAAGAAAATATTGTAGAAATTCCTTTTTCAGAAGTGAAAAAAGCAAATATTATTTATGAGTTTGATGAAATTTAATAAAAGTTTCAGGAGGGAAATCAATGAAAAGTAAAGACGCTAAAATATTTTTAGAGGCTTTGGAAGAGTTAGAAAAAGAAAAAGGTATAAGCAAAGAGAGTCTTCTTTCAACAGTTGAGCAAGCTCTATTAGCAGCTTATAAAAAGAACTATGGAGAAGAGGAGGATGTAGAAGTAGAAATTGACAGAGAAACTGGAGATGTAAAAATCTATGAAGTAAAAACTGTTGTACCTACTGAAGATTTATATGATGCTGCTATTGAAATATCTTACGATGATGCTTTAGAAATCAAAAAGAGAGTAAAAATTGGAGAAGTTATTAGAATAGAAGTAAACTGCGAAGAGTTTAGAAGAAACGCTATTCAAAATGGGAAACAAATAGTTATTCAAAAAGTAAGAGAAGCTGAAAGAGAATATATTTATGATAGATTTAAAGTAAAAGAGCATGATATTATAAATGGAATTATTAGAAGAATAGATGAAAGAAAAAATGTATTTATAGAGTTTGATGGAATTGAAGCTATTCTTCCACCAGTTGAACAATCTCCAGCAGACACTTATAGAGTAGGAGAGAGAATAAAAGTTTATTTAGCAGAGGTAGAAAAAACTAATAAATTCCCTAAAATTGTTATTTCAAGAAAGCATGAAGGATTGTTAAGAAAATTATTTGAATTAGAAATTCCAGAGATTACATCTGGACTTATAGAAATAAAAGCAGTTGCTAGAGAAGCAGGTTCTAGAGCTAAAGTTGCTGTATATTCTGCAGATCCTAATATAGATACTGTAGGAGCATGTATTGGTCAAAAAGGATTAAGAATAAAAAATATAGTTAACGAGTTAAATGGAGAAAAGATTGATATTGTAGTTTGGAAAGAGTCTGTTGAAGAATTTGTTTCAGCAGTTTTAAGTCCTGCTAAAGTAGTAAGTGTAGAAGTAGTAGAGGAGGAAAATACAGCTAGAGTAATAGTTGACAACTCACAACTTTCACTTGCAATAGGTAAAAATGGGCAAAATGCAAGACTTGCAGCAAAATTAACTGGAATGAGAGTGGATATAAAAACTGCAGACAGAGTAGAAGAAGGAGAATAGGATTGGATAGTAGTACTATTGTTCATGAAAGAACTTGTCTTATTTGCAGAGAAAAAAAGGAGAAAAAAGACCTTTTTAGACTTGTAAAACCAGGGGAAGATAGATATTACTTTGATGAAAAGCAAAAAGCTCAAAGTAGAGGATACTATGTTTGTAAATCTCATGAATGTCTGAAGAGATTATCAAAACATAAAAAAATAAAAGTGAGTACAGATGATTTAATGAAAATGTTAAATCAATTAAATAAAGGTGAAAAGGACTATTTAAATATTTTGAAAGCAATGAAGAACTCACAGGCTTTATCTTTTGGAATGAATATGGTTTTAGAAGAGATTGAACATACGCATTTTTTAGTTCTTGCAGAAGATATAAGTGAAAAAAATGAGAGAAAACTTCTAGCAAAAGCAAAAGAATTAGATATAAAATATGTGTATTTTGGAAATAAAAATCAACTTGGTGAAATCTTTGGAAAAGAAGAAGTCAGTGTAATTGCTGTAAAAAGTAAGAAGATGGCCCGTGGACTCATAGATTAACCTAAATTTAGGAGGTATCTTAATGAAAAAGAGAGTACATGAGTTAGCAAAAGAGTATGGAATGAGTAGCAAAGATTTTTTAATTTTGCTAAAAGATGAGATAAAATTAGAGACAGCAGAAAGTTTAAAGAATTTGTCTGGGTTAAGTGTTGATGATGTAGAGAGGGTAAGAAAATATTTTGAAGAGATGACTGCCCCAAAAGAAAGTGTAGAAGAAAAAGGAGTAGCTTTGAATAAAAAACTTTTAGAAGAAGACGAAATTTTTGAAGAGGAAAGAGCTTCGAAAAAATCAAAGAAAAATAAAAAAAATAATAAAAAAGAGTCATTTGATGGAAATGATGAAGAAAGAGGAAAGAAAAATAAAAAGAAAAAAGGTAGAAGAACAGATTTTGTAATGAAAACTGTTGAGGCTGCTGGTTCTGAAACAATAGAAGAAGATGGAATGAAAATAATTAAGATCAGAGGAGAGATTACTCTTGGAGATTTTGCTGAAAGATTAGGAGTAGCTAGTTCTGAGATAATTAAAAAACTTTTCTTAAAAGGACAAATGTTAACAATAAATAGTCCATTATCAATTGAAACAGTAGAAGAGATAGCTATGGACTATGATGCTTTAGTAGAGCAAGAGGAAGAAGTAGAATTAGAATTTGGAGAAAAATTTGCTCTTGAAGTTGAAGATAGAGCAGAAGATTTACAAGAGAGACCACCTGTAATAACAATTATGGGACACGTTGACCATGGAAAAACATCTTTATTAGATGCTATTAGAGCAAGTAATGTAGTAGAAGGAGAAGCTGGAGGAATTACTCAAAAAATAGGAGCTTATCAAATAGTAAAAAATGGTAAGAAAATAACTTTCGTAGATACTCCAGGACACGAAGCCTTTACAGATATGAGAGCAAGAGGAGCTCAAGTAACTGATATAGCTATATTAGTTGTAGCTGCGGATGATGGTGTAATGCCTCAAACAATAGAAGCATTATCACATGCTAAAGCAGCAAATGTACCAATAATTGTAGCTGTAAATAAGATAGATAAACCAGAAGCTAACCCAATGAGAGTAAAACAAGAGCTAATGGAGCATGGGCTTGTTTCAGTAGAATGGGGAGGAGATACTGAATTTGTAGAAGTATCTGCTAAGCAAAAATTACATTTAGATGATTTATTAGATACAATACTTATTACTGCTGAAATATTAGAGTTAAAAGCAAATCCTAAGAAAAGAGCTAAAGGGGTCGTATTAGAATCAAGACTTGACCCTAAAGTAGGACCAATAGCAGATATTTTAGTTCAAGAAGGAACTTTAAAAATTGGAGATGTTATTGTAGCTGGAGAAACTTATGGTAAAGTAAGAGCTCTATTAAATGATAAAGGTGAAAGAGTAGAGAAAGTAGAACTTTCTCAACCAGCAGAAATAATAGGATTTACACAAGTACCTCAAGCTGGAGATACTATGTATGTAATCCAAAATGAACAACATGCAAAAAGAATTGTAGAAGAGGTTGCTAAAGAGAGAAAATTAGCTGAAACAAGTAAGAAGACTATAACTCTTGAATCTCTATCAGAACAATTTGATCATGAAAACTTAAAAGAGTTAAATCTTGTATTAAGAGCTGATTCTAGAGGTTCAGTAGATGCATTAAGAGAATCATTATTAAAATTATCTACAAGTGAAGTTGCAGTAAATATTATTCAAGCTGCTTCTGGAGCAATTACTGAAAGTGACGTAAAGCTAGCAGAAGTATCAAATGCAATTATCATAGGATTTAATGTAAGACCTACAACTAAAGCTATAAAAGAAGCTGAAGTTAATGGAGTAGAGATTAGAACATCTAATATAATTTATCATATTACTGAAGATATAGAGAAAGCATTAACTGGTATGTTAGATCCAGAGTATAAAGAGATATATCTAGGAAGAATTGAGATTAAAAAAGTGTTTAAAGTTTCTAAGATTGGAAATGTAGCTGGATGTATTGTTGTAGATGGAAAAGTTAGAAATGATTCAAATATCAGACTTCTTAGAAATGGTGTTGTAATGTATGAAGGAAAACTTGCATCACTTAAGAGATTTAAAGATGATGCCAAAGAAGTTGTAGTAGGACAAGAGTGTGGACTTGGAATTGAGAACTTCAATGATATCAAAGAAGGAGATATAGTAGAAGCTTTTGAAATGCAAGAAGTAAAAAGAACTCTAAAATAATCTAAAAGATATGAAGGAGTGATTATTTTATGAAAAGACAAAGATTAGCAGGAATAGAAAAAGAGATGAGTAGAGTAATATCTCAAGTTCTATTTGAAGAGATAAAAAACCCTAAAATAAGAGGATTAGTTTCTGTTACAAATATAAGAGTAACAGAAGATCTAAAATTTGCAGACGTATATTTTAGTATTATGTCTGGACAAATGAATGGAGAAAAAGCTGTTGATAAGGAAACAGTATTAGAAGGACTTAATCAGATAAAAGGGTATCTAAGAAAAAGAGTAGCTGAAGAAATAGAGATAAGATATATACCAGAAATAAGAGTAAAACTAGATGATTCTATTGAGCATGCAATAAAAATATCAAAACTTTTAAATGATTTAAAAGGATAGTGATATGATGCAATGGGAATATAGTTCACTACCTCAGTCTCTAATTGATACCAAGGCTATACAATGGAATAAAGACAAACTACTAACTACCTTATTATTGAACAGAGGATTTTCAGATGAGAAGAGTGTCAATGAATTTATAAACCCTGAGATTTCTGATTTTAGAAATCCTTTTAAATTTGAAAAAATGGCTAGTGTGGTAGATAAAATATTAGCAAAAAAAGAAAAAAATGAAAAAATCTTTATCTATGGAGATTACGATGTTGATGGTATCACTGCAGCAGTTTTTTTGGTTAAGGTATTTAGTGAAATAGGAATAGATGTAGATTACTATATCCCTAATAGAATGGAAGAAGGATATGGCTTAGACAAGAAAGCTATAGATTTCATGAAAAAAAGAAACTGTAAATTAGTAATCACAGTGGATACTGGAGTAAATTCCATCGAAGATGTAAAATATGCTGAAAGTTTAGGAATAGAAGTAATAGTAACTGACCATCATAAATCTACAAAAGATAAAGAAGATGAAGAGTTACTATTATTAAATCCCAAACTTAGTGATACATATGAGTTTAAATATTTATCTGGAGCAGGAGTTGCCTTAAAAGTAGCACAAGGTGTATATGAAAAATTAAATGCTGACATGGGTAAACTATATCAATATATGGATATAGTGATGATAGGTACAGTTGCTGATGTAGTTCCTATGGTAGATGAAAATAGAATAATAATAAAAGAGGGGTTGAAAATTTTAAGTAAAACAAAGGTAAAAGGACTTATGTATCTTTTAAAATACTTGAAATTTCAAAATAAAGAGATAAATACTACAGATGTTAGTTATTTCATCTCTCCTCTTATTAACTCCTTAGGGAGAATTGGTGTATCTAAAATGGGAGCTGACTTCTTTTTAAAAAATGATGAATTTGAGATATATAATATCATTGAAGAGATGAAAAAATCTAATAAAAAAAGAAGAGAGTTAGAAAAAGCTATATATGAAGAAGCGGACCATAAAATAAAAAAGATGGATAAGAAAAGCCTAAAATGTGCTTTTTTATATTCAAAAAAATGGCATCCTGGAGTAATAGGTGTAGTTTCTTCAAGACTCAGTGTAAAATATAATATGCCAATAGCTTTAGTAGCTTTGAGAGATAATATTGGGAAAGCATCTTGTAGAAGTGTTAAAGGAGTTAGTGTATTTAATATTTTTCATACTATGAAGGATAAGCTTGTTCGTTTTGGTGGGCATGATTTAGCTTCAGGTTTTATAGTTAAACAAGAAAATTTAAAAGAAGTAGAAAGAATATTTAAAGAAAATATTGATGAGATAAAAGTAGAACAAGAAGAAAAAATTTTAAAAATAGATATGGAACTTCCAATTGAAAAGATAGATGAAAATTTATTTAAAGCAATGGAGAGTTTAGCACCATTTGGTTTAGATAATAATCATCCTCTTTTTATTGATAAGGATTTATCGTTTGATTATATAAAAAAATTTGGTGTAAATGAAAGACACTTTAATGGTATAATCAAAAAAAATGGAAAAAATTATCATATGGTTGCTTTTGATATGGGACATAAAATAAATGAATTAGAAGCAAAAATTCAAAAGTTTGATATAGTGTATTATCCAGAAAAAGTAATATACAAAGGTGAAGAGATTATTCAAATAAGAATAAAAGATATAAAAATAAAAGATGATTTTTATGAAATTTTTACTAAATAGATTTAAGGAGGAAAAATGAAACACGAATTAAAAAAAGTTGCAAACTCTGCAGTTGAGATAAAAATTTGTCTTACTGCTGAAGAAGTAAAACCTGTAAAAGATGAGGTTTTAAAAGAATTAGCTAAGAAGGTAGAAGTACCAGGATTTAGAAAAGGGCATGTACCTGTAAGTACAGTAGAAGCTCAATTCAAAGATGCTGTAAAAGAAGAAGTAACTGATAAAGTGTTACACAAATATTACGAAGAAGTAATTAAAGCAGAAAATATCATGCCTATTAGCTATATCAATAATGTAAAAGCTAATTTAGGGGAAGAATTTGATGTTACATTTACTGTAGATGTATATCCAGAAGTAACATTAGGAGAGTACAAAGGATTAGAAGTTGAAAAAGAAACTTTTGAAATGACTCCAGAAAAATTAGATGCTGAAATTACAATGATGGTAAACAGCAAATCTAAATTAGAAGAAACAGAAGCTGGATACAAAGCTCAAATGGGAGATACAGTAGATTTAGCTTTTGAAGGATTTGTTGATGGTGTAGCTTTCGAAGGTGGAAAAGCTGATTCTCACGTTTTAAAATTAGGTTCTAAAATGTTTATAGATACTTTTGAAGAGCAATTAGTAGGATATGAAGCTGGACAAGAAGGAGAAGTAAATGTAACTTTCCCTGCTGAGTATCATGCAGCTAATTTAGCTGGAAAACCTGCTGTATTTAAAGTAAAAGTAAACAGCATTAAAAAATTAGTAACTCCTGAATTAAACGATGAGTTAGCAAAAGAGTTTGGATTCGAAAATGTTGAAGATATGAAAGCTAAAACAGAAGAAAGAATCAAAGCTAGAGAAGAAGATAGAGTAAAAAATCAGTACATTGGAAAATTATTAGATAAAGTTTCTTCAACAAGTACTGTAGAAGTACCTGTATCTATGATAGCTAATGAGGTAAGAGCTAGAATAGCTGAAATGGAACAACAATTAGCTGCTCAAGGAATAGGATTTGACATGTATATGCAAATGACTGGAATGAACAGAGCTAAATTAGAAGCTCAAATAGCTCCAATGGCAGCTGCAAAAGTAAAAGCTGATTTAATACTTGAAGCAATAGCAAAAGCTGAAGGAATAGAAGTTTCTGAAGATGAAATAAAAGAAAAAATGACTGAAATAGCTAAAATGTATGGAATGGATTTAGCTAAATTAGAAGAAGAGTTAAACAAGCACAAAAACTATGATAACTTCAAAATGACAGTTCAAGGTGAATGTTTAATGCAAAAAGCTATTGATGTAATAGTAAATAATGCAAAATAATAATTATAAAGTATAGGAAGCAGACCTCTGCTTCCTATACCATTAAAATAATATTGTGTTTTTTAAATAAATAATTGAAAAGTATGAAGGGGATTTTTGAATTATTTATTTAAGGAGGTAGATATGTATAATCCAACTGTTATAGAAAATAATGGTAGGTCAGAAAGAGCCTACGATATATATTCAAGATTATTAAAAGATAGAATAATATTTTTAGGTACAGAGATAGATGACAATGTTGCCAATGCAATAGTAGCTCAACTTTTATTTTTAGAGGCAGAAGACCCAGAAAAAGATATAATAATGTACATAAATAGTCCTGGAGGAGTAGTAACTGCAGGAATGGCTATATATGATACTATGAATTATATCAAACCAGATGTACAAACAGTATGTATAGGACAAGCTGCTAGTATGGGAGCTCTTCTTTTATCAGCTGGAGCAAAGGGAAAAAGATTTGCTTTAGAGCACTCTAGAATAATGATACATCAACCATTAGGTGGAACTAGAGGACAAGCTACTGATATAGAGATACAAGCTAAAGAGATTTTAAGAATGAAAGAGATGTTGTCTCAAATTTTAGCTAATGTAAGTGGAAAATCTGTTGAAGAGATTTTAAGAGATACAGAGAGAGATAATTATATGTCAGCTCAAGAAGCTGTTGAATATGGTTTAATTGACCAAGTATTTAAAAAGTAGAAAGGAGAAAAGAGATGAGTAAAAGAGCTAGATGTTCTTTCTGCGGAAGTAGTGAAAATGAGGTTTCAAAACTATTTAGTGGAATAGATGGAGCACTTATATGTGATAGATGTATAGAGAGTTGCTATGATATATTAGAGTTATCAAAGGAGCATATAAAATCTGCTTTACCTGCTGAATTATCAGAAGAAACTTTACTTACACCAAAAGAGATAAAAGAAAAATTAGATGAGTATGTAATAGGGCAAGATGAAACTAAAAAAATTCTTGCAGTTGCTGTGTATAATCATTATAAAAGAATTTTGGATAATGCAGAGAGAACAGATGAGAATGCAGTAGAATTACAAAAATCAAATGTTTTATTAATAGGGCCTACTGGGTCTGGAAAAACTCTTCTTGCTCAGACTTTAGCAAGAAGTTTAAAAGTTCCTTTTGCAATAGCTGATGCGACAACATTAACTGAAGCTGGTTATGTAGGAGATGACGTAGAGAATGTACTAGTAAGACTTTTACAAGCAGCGGATTATGATGTTGAGGCAGCAGAGAAGGGAATAATCTACATAGATGAGATAGATAAAATTGCTAGAAAATCAGAAAATGTTTCTATAACAAGAGATGTATCTGGTGAAGGAGTTCAACAAGCTTTATTAAAAATAATAGAGGGAACTAAATCACAAGTTCCTCCTCAAGGTGGAAGAAAGCACCCTAACCAAGAGCTTATAGAGATAGATACAAGCAATATCCTATTTATAGTAGGTGGAGCATTTGAAGGACTTGAAAAAGTTATTAAATCTAGAACAAATAAAAAAGTAATAGGATTTGGAGCAGAGATATCTAAAGAGAAAGAGGAAAGAGTAGGAGAGGTATTTGCTAAAGTTTTACCAGAGGATTTAGTAAGACAAGGGATTATACCTGAGCTTGTAGGAAGATTACCTATAATAACTACACTTCAAGATTTAGATGAAGAAGCTTTAATTAAAATTTTAACAGAGCCAAAAAATGCAATTGTAAAACAATATAAAAAACTGTTTGATATAGAGGGAGTAGAGTTAGAATTTACTCCAGAAGCATTGAAAAAAATAGCTAAGCTTGCTTTAGAAAGAAGAATAGGTGCTAGAGGACTTAGAGCTATAATAGAGCAAACTATGTTAGAATTAATGTATGAAGTACCTTCTGATGAGAGTATTCACAAAGTAGTGATAGGAGAGGAAGCTGTTCTTGATTCAAGTAAAGCTATTATAGAAAAAGAATAGATGGAGGGACAACTAATGAGTAAAACATTCTTTTTACCTACTAGGGATTTAATTATATTCCCAGGGATAGTAACCCCTCTTTATGTAGGTAGATTAAAAAGTATAAATACTTTAGAGGCAGCAGTTAGTACAAAGGGAAAGCTTGTATTAGGAATGCAAATAGATGCTTCTAAAGAGGAACCAAATTTAGAAAAGGATATACATAAAATTGGTGTTGTGGCAAATATTTTACAAATAGTAAAGATGCCAAATAATAATATCAAAGTTCTAGTAGAAGCTGAGGATAGAGTAGAGATAGAATCAGCAGAAGTAGAAGATGAGATGTATAAAGCTGAGTACAAAGTATTAAAATGTACAAATGGAAGTACTAAAGAAGCTGAAGCTGTATATAGAAAAGTTTTAGGAGTATTTGAAAAATATGTGGGACTTACTGGAAGAGTTTCTTCAGAACTTTTAGTAAATCTTAAAGGAATAAAAAATGTTAACAATGCTTTAGATGTTGTTTCAGCAAATCTTCCTTTAAAAAGTGATAAAAAGCAAGAGCTATTAGAAGTTTTAGATGTGACAGAGAGAGGATTAAAGATTCTTGAACTTTTAACTACTGAAATGGAAATAGCTTCACTAGAGAAAAAAATAGATGATAAAGTAAAATCAAAAATGAATGAAGCTCAAAAAAATTATTTTATTAAAGAGAAGATAAATGCTATGAAAGAAGAGCTTGGAGATTATTCTCAAGATGATGATATGCTTGAGCTTGTAGAGAAGATAAAAAAGACAAAACTTCCTAAAGAGGTAAGAGCAAAAATAGATAGTGAAATGAAAAAATTATCTAAGATGCCACCTTTTTCTGCTGAAGCAACTGTTTCAAGAAACTATATTGAAACAGTAATAGAGTTACCTTGGGAAAAAACTACAAAGGATATAGTTGACTTGAAGAAAGCTAGTGAAGTTTTAGAAAGAGACCACTATGGATTGAAAGATGCTAAGAGCAAAGTTTTAGATTTCTTAGCTGTTAAGAAATTAAATCCAAATATGAAAGGAAGTATCCTTTGTCTTGCTGGGCCTCCTGGAATAGGAAAGACATCTCTTGTTAAATCGATAGCTGATGCTATGGGAAGAAAATTTGTAAGAGTATCACTTGGTGGAGTGAGAGATGAGGCAGAAATTAGAGGGCATAGAAGAACTTATATAGGTTCTATGCCAGGAAAACTAATAAAGGCTATGAAAGAAGCAGGAACTAAAAATCCAGTTATCTTACTTGATGAGATAGATAAGATGTCTAATGATTACAAAGGAGACCCAGCTTCAGCTATGCTTGAGGTATTAGACCCAGAGCAAAACAGCCATTTTGAAGACCACTATGTAGATATGCCTTTTGATTTGTCAAAGGTATTCTTCGTGGCAACAGCAAATGATTTAAGAACTATATCTGCTCCTTTAAGAGATAGAATGGAGATAGTAAATATCTCTTCTTACACAGAGTTTGAAAAATTACATATAGCTAAAAAATATTTAATAAAACAAGCTAAAGAGGAGAACGGACTTAAAGATATTGAACTTTCTCTATCTGACAATGTAATTTTAAAAATTATAGATGAGTACACTAGAGAAGCAGGAGTTAGAAATTTAAAAAGAGAGATAATAACTCTATGTAGAAAAGTAGCTAGAGAAGTTGTAGAAGAGAAAAAGAAAAAAATAGTTATCAAAACAAATACTCTTGAAAAATATCTAGGAAAACCTAAGTTTAGACCAGAGAAACAAAAAGAGAAAGCACCAAAACTTGGAGTAGTAAACGGACTTGCTTGGACAGCAGTAGGAGGAGTTACTCTTGAGGTACAAGGAGTGGCTATTCCAGGAAAAGGAGAGATATCTTTAACAGGTTCTCTAGGAAATGTTATGAAAGAATCAGCACAAGTAGCTTATACTTTTGTAAAGGCTAATATAGATAAATATAAACCTCTTCAAGAGGATTTCTTTGAGAAAAAAGCTATACACTTACACTTCCCAGAAGGGGCTACACCAAAAGATGGGCCATCTGCTGGTATAACTATAACTTCTGCAATAATATCTGTACTTACTGGTAGAAAAATAAGACAAGATATAGCTATGACAGGAGAGATAAGTATTACAGGAGAAGTTTTAGCTATTGGTGGAGTAAAGGAAAAGGTTATAGGAGCTCACAGAGCAGGTATAAAAGAGGTAATCCTACCTGAAGATAATAGAATAGATAAAGATGAAATTCCAGCAGAGATAGCAAAAGAGATGAAAATACATTTTGCTACTACTTATGAAGATGTAGAAAAGCTAGTTTTTGCTGAATAGTGAGTGTGAGAGATTATGAAGATAAAACAAGCTGAATTTGTAAAATCTGCAGTTTATGAGAAAGATTATCCAATGGAACTTAATAATATGGAGTTTGCTTTTGTAGGTCGTTCAAATGTAGGGAAATCTTCTCTTATAAATAGTATAACTGGAAGAAAAAAACTTGCAAAAACAAGTAAGACACCGGGAAGAACACAACTTATAAACTATTTCAAAGTAAATAATGAGTTTTATATAGTTGATTTACCTGGATATGGATTTGCAAAAGTACCCAAAGAGATGAAGGCTGAATGGGGAAAAACAATGGAAAGATATGTAGCAAGTGATAGAAAAAAACTTGTTTTTGTTCTATTGGATATAAGAAGAGTTCCAAGTGAAGAGGATATGGAAATGCTTGTTTGGTTAGATCATCATGATATACCATTCAAGATAATCTTTACGAAAATGGACAAAGTATCTAATAATGAAAAGTTTAGATGTTTAAAAGATATAAGAAAAAAAGTGGAATTTCACAATGATGATGTGTTTTTCCACTCATCACTTAATGATACAGGAAAAGATGAGATTTTAAATTATATAGATTCTCTTCTTATTAAAGAGGAGATAAAAGAGGAGGCATAGATGGAAGAGTTAAATAAGACATATTCTCCTAGAGAGATAGAGTCTAAATGGTACAAAATATGGGAAGATTCTAAGTATTTTGCTGGGAAAATGGAAGAAGGGAAAGAGAGCTATTCAATAGTTATACCTCCTCCAAATGTAACTGGAATCCTTCATATGGGGCACATATTAGATAACTCAATACAAGATACGTTAATAAGATATAAGAGAATGTGTGGATTTAACACTCTTTGGGTACCTGGATGTGACCATGCTGGTATAGCTACTCAAAATAAAGTTGAGAGAATGTTAGCTGAACAAGGAATAAAGAAAGAGGATTTAGGAAGAGAAAAATTCTTAGAAGAGACTTGGAAATGGAAAGAAAAATATGGTGGAATAATAACTAACCAACTTAGAAAGATAGGAGCTTCTCTTGACTGGGATAGAGAGAGATTTACTATGGATGAAGGACTTTCTAAAGCTGTTAGAAAGATATTTGTTGACCTATACAATGATGGATTAATCTATCAAGGAGAGTATATGGTAAACTGGTGTCCTAGATGTGGAACAGCTCTAGCTGATGATGAGGTAGACCATGCTGAAAAAGATGGAAATCTATGGCACTTAAAATATCCAGTAAAAGATTCAGATGAGTATATTATAATAGCTACATCAAGACCAGAAACTATGCTTGCTGACGTAGCTGTAGCTGTACATCCTGAAGATGAAAGATATAAACACTTAGTTGGTAAAAAATTAATGCTTCCATTAGTAGGAAGAGAGATTCCTGTAATAGCTGATGAATATGTTGAAATGGAATTTGGAACAGGAGCTTTAAAAATAACTCCAGCACATGATCCTAACGATTTTAACTTAGGTAAAAAATATGATCTACCTATTATAAATATGCTTACTCCAGAGGGAAATGTAGTAGATGATTATCCTAAATATGCTGGAATGGATAGATTTGAAGCTAGAAAAGCAATAGTTAAAGAGTTAGAAGAGAGTGGAGTACTTGTAAAAGTAGAAAGTTTAAAGCATAATGTAGGACATTGCTATAGATGTTCAACTGTTGTTGAGCCAAGAGTTTCTAAACAATGGTTTGTAAAAATGGAACCACTTGCTAAAAAAGCTCTTGAAGTGGTAAGAAATGGGGAAATAAAAATAATTCCTAAGAGAATGGAAAAAATTTATTTCAACTGGCTAGAAAATATAAGAGATTGGTGTATCTCTAGACAATTATGGTGGGGACATAGAATACCAGCTTGGTATGGACCAGATAACCATATGTTTGTAGCTATGACAGAAGAGGAAGCATATGCTCAAGCAAAAGCTCACTATGGAAAAGATGTAGAGTTAGTACAAGAGGAAGATGTACTAGATACTTGGTTTTCCTCTGCATTATGGCCTTTCTCAACTATGGGTTGGCCAGAAAAAACTAAAGAATTAGAAACTTTCTATCCAACTTCAACACTAGTTACAGGAGCAGATATCATATTCTTCTGGGTAGCTAGAATGATAATGTTTGGATTATATGAAATGAAAGAGATACCTTTTAAAAATGTATTCTTCCATGGAATCGTAAGAGATGAGATAGGAAGAAAGATGTCAAAATCTCTTGGAAACTCTCCAGACCCATTAAATTTAATTGAAGAGTATGGAGCAGATGCTATAAGATTCTCTATGCTTTATAACACTTCTCAAGGACAAGATGTTTATTTCTCTGAAAAACTTTTAGAAATGGGAAGAAACTTTGCTAACAAAATTTGGAACGTGGCTAGATTTGTTATCATGAACTTAGAAGGGTTTGATGTAAAATCTGTAAATAAAGATGAGTTAAAATTTGAACTTGTGGATGAGTGGATATTCTCAAGATTAAATGAAACTACTAAAGAGGTACATGATTGTCTTGATAAATTCCTACTTGATGATGCCGCTAAAGCTGTATATGAATTTTTAAGAGGAGATTTCTGTGACTGGTATGTAGAGCTTGCAAAAGTAAGATTATACAATAATGAAGAGTCTGGAAAAGAATCTAAAACAACAGCTCAATATGTATTATGGACAGTATTAGAAGCAGGATTAAAACTTTTACATCCATTTATGCCATTTATAACTGAAGAGATTTGGCAAAAGATAAAGGTAGAGGGAGAGACTATAATGTTATCTCAATTCCCAGTTGTGGATGAAGCTCAAATTAATCCAGAAGTAGTAAACTCTTTCAAATATATTCAAGGGGTAATCTCTTCTCTAAGAAATATTAAAGCTGAAATGGGAATATCTCCTGCTAAAGAAGTAAAAGTAGTTATAAAAACTTCTGATGAAAATGAGTTAAAAACTTTAGAAGATAACTATCTATTTATTACTAAGTTAGCTAAGATAGAAGAGATGACTTATGGTAAGGATGTAACTAAGCCAGAGCAAAGTGGATTTAGAGTAACTGGAAATTCAGAAGTATATATGATACTTACAGGGCTTTTAAATGTAGAAGCTGAGATTAAAAAGATAACTGAGCAAATAGAAAAAGTTCAAAAGGATTTAGATAAAGTAAATGCTAAATTGGCTGATGAAAGATTTACTTCTAAAGCTCCAGCTCATATCTTAGAAAGAGAAAAAAGAATTCAAAAAGAGTATCAAGATAAAATGGATAAATTAACTGAAAACTTAAAGAATTTTCAATAATACATTTAGAATTTAGGGAGATGAAGTAGATGAACTTAGAAGAAAAGATATTTAGAGCAGTGCTTGACTTTGAGGCTAAGGGAGATATTTACGAAGAGAAAGAAAAAGTTATACTTGGTTGTATGGCTAATGGTAGTGAAGTAGAGATGGTTAAGAAAAATCTTACTACTTTGGAGCTTATGGATATTTTAAAAGAGTATTCAAGAGAAGAGATAAACGAGGCTATAAGACGTTTAACAGAAAAGGACTTTGTAAAATCAAGAAAGGTAGCAGAAACTACTGGAACATATTTCTATGAAATTTTAAATTCTCAATGTGATTTAGAAGAGTTTTTAGAAGGATAAAAAGACAAAGAGGGCTGTTGCATTAGAATTTGCAACAGCCTAAATTTTTGAAATAATATGGGAGGGTATATGATAAAAGCTGTATTTTTTGATGTAGATGGAACTTTAGTAAGTTTTAAAACTCATCAGGTGCCTCAATCTACATTAGAAGCTATAAAAGAGCTACAAGCTAAAGGAATAAAAGTATTTGTAGCTACAGGAAGACATCCATCAATATTAAGTGAAGGAAACAATGTACATGAGATAGATTTTGATGGTTTTGTAACTTTAAATGGGCAATATTGTTTTACTAAGGATAGAGAAATTATATATGAAAATAATATCTGTAAAGAGGATATAGTATCCTTATTAGAATTTATGAAGGAGAATAAATTTCCTTGTGCTTTTGTAGAGGATAAAGATACATATATAAATTATATAGATGATGTAGTAGAAAACCTTTTAAAAAGTGTAAATGTTCCATTACCTCCAGTAGAAAATATTGAAAGAGCTATAAATGGAAAGGTATTTCAATTAAATCCATATGTAAATGTAGAATTTCAAGAAAAATTAATGAAAGTATTACCAAATTGTGAAGCTACTAGGTGGAGTCCAGCATTTATAGATGTAATACCAGCTGGTGGAGGAAAACATGTAGCTATTGAAAAAATAATGGAGTATTATGGTTATAAAAAAGATGAGATAATGGCTTTTGGTGATGGTGGAAATGATAAGACAATGCTTATGACAGCAGGTATAGGTGTTGCTATGGGAAATGCCAATGAAGATGTAAAAGAGATAGCTAATTATGTAACTACTTCAGTAGATGAGAATGGAGTATTAAATGCTCTAAAATATTTTAATATAATATAAGAGATTAATAAAAAAAATAAAAAAATATTAGAAAAAGTAAAGAAATTATTATACTTTATAAGAAATTTATGATAGAATATGTGATATAATCTCATTGATTATATATATAATTTTAAAGTTGGGGAGTTGGTAGCTTTGGATTTACATTACTTAAAAATATTTTATGAAGTAGCTAAGGAAAAAAGTTTTACAAAAGCTGCTAGTAAATTATATATAAACCAATCAGCAGTATCAATTCAGGTAAAAAAATTTGAAGAGATACTAAATGCCAAACTTTTTGATAGAAGTTCAAAAAAAATAAAGCTTACTTACACTGGAGAAGCTCTATATAAAATGGCAGAGGATATTTTTGATAAAGTAAAAAGAGCAGAAAAAGAGATATCAAGAATCATAGATTTAGATAGAGCAAAAATTTCAATAGGAGCAACTTCTGTAATAGGAGAACCTCTTATTCCAAGATTGATGAAGGGATTTTCAAAAGCTCATGAAGAGATAGAGTATGAACTTACAATTGGAGATAAAGGTTGGTTATTAAAACTTTTAAAAGAGGGAGATTTAGATATCTTAATTATTGATGAAGAACATATTAATGACCCTAACTTAGAAGTAATAACTATTGAAAAAATGCCATATGTCTTAGTTAGTACAAAAGAGTATCATAGTATGGAAAGTGTGGCAAAAGATCCGCTTATAACTAGAAGAAATATTCCTAATAATAATGAGGCAATAGCTGCTATTGAGGATAAATATAGAGTTACTTTTAGTAGTAAGATAAATGTAAATGGAAGCCTAGAAGTAATAAAAGGTATGGTTAGAGAAGAGATTGGAAATGTAATTTTACCTTATTATTCTGTTCATAAAGAGATTGAAAAGGGAGAGTTTAAGGTAATATATAAGGTTAATGATGTAAAAGATGGATATCAAGCTGTAATTACAAAAGATAAGAAGAGTTTAATTCAAATAATAAAATTTATTAACTTTATACAAGACTATAAAATTCAATACTAGGAGGTGTTTATGAATTTATTGGAATCGTATAAAATAGAACTTGCTCTTTTAGAAAATTTTATAAAAGAGGAAGAGGAGAGAAGGGAAACAGAAAAAGTAGCAAAAGAGTTGGCTGATGTTTTTACAAAGGGAAATAAAGTTTTGATTTGTGGAAACGGTGGAAGTAATTGTGATGCTCTACATTTTGCTGAGGAGTTTACAGGAAGATTTAGAGGAGATAGAAAGGCATTACCTGCTATAGCTATTTCAGATTCATCACATATAACTTGTGTAGGAAATGACTATGGATTTGACTATATTTTTTCTAGAGGAGTAGAAGCCTATGGAAAAGAGGGAGATATGTTTTTTGGTATCTCTACAAGTGGAAACTCACCAAATGTTATAAAGGCAGTAGAAGCTGCTAAAAAACTTGGAATGAAAACTTGTGTTCTATTAGGTAAAGATGGTGGAAAACTTAAGGGAATGTGTGACTATGAGTTTATAATTCCAGGAAAGACTTCAGATAGAATTCAAGAGATACATATGATGATACTTCATATTATAATTGAAGGTGTAGAGAGAATAATGTTCCCAGAGAACTATTAAAAATGGAGGCTTAGCCTCCATTTTATATTACTTATTTCTTAAATTCCATTCCCAAGCAGTTCTAATAATATCTTTTACGTCAGTATAAACTGGTTTCCAATTAAGTTCAGCTACAGCTTTTTTACTAGAAGCTATAACACAAGGAGGGTCTCCAGCTCTTCTACCAGTTATTTCAGCTGGAATATCTATTTTAGTAACTTCTTTAGCAGCATTTAACATTTCAAGTACAGAAAAACCATTTCCATTTCCTAAGTTATAGATATTACTTTTATTTTCAGCTAATTTATTTAGTGAAAGGATATGAGCTCTTACTAAGTCTACTACATGAATATAATCTCTTATACCAGTTCCATCTTTAGTGTCAAAATCATTTCCATAGATAGATAATTTTGGAATATCTCCTTTGGCAGCTTTTAAAATAAGAGGGATAAGAGCAGTGATTCCCTCTCCTTTTTGTCCTATATTATGTTTTTCATGAGCTCCCCCTACATTGAAATACCTAAAAATAGAATAATTTAATCCATAAGCTTTAGCACAATCCATAATTATTTTTTCAGACATAAGTTTACTCATACCATATGGATTAATTGGGAGAGTAGAGTGAGTTTCTTCTACAGGTTCAGGCTCTTTTACATCTCCATAAACAGCAGCAGTAGAAGAGAACACAATATTTTTAACTCCATGTTTTCTCATAGATTCAATAAGACACATTACTGTATAAGTATTATTAAAATAATATTTATTTGGCTCAACTACACTTTCTGGAACCTTTATATAACCAGCAAAATGCATAACAGCATCTATTTTATTTTCATTAAATATTTTATTCATAATATTACTGTCTTGAACATTTCCTTGATAAAATTTGGCTCTTTTATCAACTAACTCTATAAATCCATTTTCTAATGAATCAATTACTACAATGTTATATCCAGAATCTAAAAGTTCAGCTACAGCATGACTTCCTATATATCCAGCTCCACCAGTAACTAATATATTTTTCATCTATTTACCTCCATAAATTTGATTATAATTATTATATCATAAAATATCAATGTTTTTGAATATATCTTCTAGGAGATAGTATTTCTATTGAAATAGGAATTTTTTTGTGGAAGAATTTTATAAAAACACCATTTAATAAAAACATAAAAAGAGTTCCAAAACCTATTCCAGTGAAATTAAATCCATTATAGATACCAAAAGCTAGTGCTAAAATAAGAGGAACACCTAAATATACAAGATTAGCTTTCTTCATATCAGGAATTAAAAATTCATTGACTGTTTGCAAAAATTGGTCAAAAGGATTCATTGCAATATTTAATCTTAGATATACAGATATGCCTGCTGAAAGAACAGTATCACCAATAAGAAAAATAATAATTCTAAGAAAAATATTTTCTAAAGTAAACCAATCAAAAAGGTTAAGGAAAAAATCTAAAAATCTTCCAAAAATATATGCTACAAAAAAAGAACCACAAAGTTTCAGAAAGTTAAATTTTTTACTAATTATAATAATTGGAATATATATTAGAAAATTTAAAATAATAGTACAAACTCCAATCTGTAAATGAGAGGATTTTGCTATTCCCATACTAGCAGCAATCCAAGGACCACTTCCCATATTACTTTTAATCAATAAAAAATTTCCAAATGAGTTGACTAAAATAGAAAAAATCCATAAAAAATATTTTTTTAAATAATTAAAATACATATCTCTCTCCCTAAGTATATAAAATATAAAAAAGAATGGACTAAGCCATTCCTTTTAGAAAAACAATTAATATTCTCCTTCATGTAGAAGCATATCTTTTCCAATCTCTCTTTCTAGAACTAATGTTATTTCGATTTTATCAGAAGTATTAGTCATTTTTCTAATATCATCTGCTATTTGAGTAGCAATTTTATCATAAGATGCTTTATCAAACTTACTCCAACCACCATCTCCAGAGAAAGCTTCCACTTCCATATTAACATAAATTTTATTGTTAAAAGAACCTACATCGATATCATCAATATCTAATTTATTCTTACCATCAGTTAGTTCTACATATTTTAATTGAAGCTTATCCTCTACATAATCATAAGGATTGTTGTCTGCAAAAGATAGAGCAGAAATAATAAATAAGCTGATTATCAATAATTTTTTCATAATATATCCCCCCATTTAGCAAAGTCTTAATTAATACAAGTATAATATATTTTTTTATAAAAGTCAATTATAACAACTTATCTATATTTATAGAAAAGTATATTTACAAAATAACAATAAAGTGATATACTATTTATAAATATAGATATATCATAAATAAAGGAAGTGGTAATATGGCTGCAAAGAAAGAGGAAGTTTCAAAAGAAAAAGCATTAGAACAAGCTATTGGAAAAATATCTAAAGAGTTTGGAGAAGGTTCTATAATGAAATTAGGAAATAATCTAAATATGGAGATAGAGGTTATTCCTACTGGAAGTATTAATATAGATATGGCATTAGGAGTAGGTGGAGTTCCTAAGGGAAGAATAATAGAAGTATATGGAGCTGAAAGTTCAGGGAAAACTACAATAGCTCTTCATATAGCAGCTCAAGCACAAAAAAATAAGGGAGTAGTAGCTTATATAGATGCTGAGCATGCTCTTGATCCAGAATATGCAAAAGCTTTAGGTGTAGATGTAGATGAACTTTTAATTTCTCAGCCAGACTATGGAGAACAGGCTCTTGAGATAGCTGACCTTTTAGTGCGTTCAGGAGCAGTTGATTTAATAGTAGTAGACTCAGTAGCAGCCTTAGTACCAAAAGCTGAAATAGATGGGGAGATGTCTGATCAACAGATGGGATTACAAGCGAGGCTTATGTCAAAGGCTCTTAGAAAACTTACAGGAAGTTTAAATAAATCTAAAACTACAATGATATTTATAAATCAGATTAGAGATAAAATAGGAGGCTTTGGTTTTGGACCTCAAACTACTACAACTGGAGGTAAAGCTTTGAAGTTTTATGCTTCTGTGAGAATGGAAGTAAAAAGAATAGGAAGTGTAAAACAGGGAGATGATGTAATAGGGAATGAAACAACAGTAAAGATAACTAAAAATAAAGTAGCACCTCCATTTAAAGAAGCTAGTTTTCAAATAATGTATGGAAAAGGAATTACAAGAGTTGGGGAGATTTTTGAGTTAGCTATAGATAATGATGTAGTTTCTAAATCTGGAACTTGGTTTAGTTTTGGGGACATAAGATTAGGACAAGGAAAGGAGAATGTAAAAAATAGATTAGAAGTAGAAAAAGAACTTTTTGCTCAAATAGAGGAGAAAGTTTTAGAAATTTTAAAGAGTGGAAAGCAAGTAAAAAAAGCGAAGAAAGTAGAACTTGAGGATAACTTAGAAATTGAAAAAGAAAATTTTGAAGAGATAAAAGAAGATATAGTAGAAGAATAAAGATAGAAGGAAGATTTTATGAAAAGAAAAAAGATAAAGTATGGAAAATATGTTCCTGATGAAAACTCTCTATGGAAAAGAATAAAAAATATATTGAGAAAATTTCAAAAATGTAATAAAATATTATAAAGAAGAATAAAATTTGATTTTTTATTTCAAAATAATTTAGGGAGGGGATCTAATGGAAAGAATAGTTTTAAAAAATGCTAAAATAGTTTTACCAGATAGAATAATCAATGGAGTAATTGTATTAAATGATGGAAAAATAAAAAAAATCTATGAAAGTACAATGATTAGTGAAAAAGATGGAATTGACCTTCAAGGAAAATATGTTGTACCTGGATTTATAGATGTACATATTCATGGAGCTGGTGGAGCAGATGCTATGGATAATACAGAAGAGGCTCTTAGAACTATTTCAAAATATATAGTAAAGCATGGAACAACTAATTTCTTAGCTACAACACTTACAAGTTCTAAAGAGACTTTAAAAGAGGTATTAGAAAAAATAGGAAAATTACAAAATGAAGATATAGAAGGAGCAACTATATTTGGAGCACATATGGAGGGGCCATATTTTGATGTTCAATATAAGGGAGCTCAAAACGATAAATATATAACACCTGCTGGAGTTAAAGAGATAGAAGAGTATTTAAGTGTTAAACCTGGATTAGTAAAATTATTCTCTATGGCTGCTAAAGGTGAAGGAGCATTAGAATCTATAAAATATTTAAAAGAAAATGGAGTAGTAGTTTCAGTGGGACACTCTGGAATATCTTTTGAAGAAGTACAAAGTGCTGTGAAAGCTGGAATAAGTCATGCAACTCATACATTCAATGGAATGAAAGGATTTACACATAGAGAACCAGGGGTAGCTGGAGCTGTAATGGTAAATGATAATATTAACGCAGAGATAATTTTTGATAAAATTCATGTTCATCCAGAAGCTGTAAGATTATTAATAAAAGCTAAAGGAGTAGATAAAGTAGTTTGTATAACAGATGCTATGTGTGCTACTGGATTACCTGCTGGAAACTATAAACTTGGAGAGTTAGATGTATATGTAAAAGATGGACAAGCTAGACTTGTGAGCAATGACTCTCTTGCTGGAAGTGTACTTACTTTAGATAAGGCATTTAAGCATGTAATAGAGTTAGGATATAGTATTTTTGATGCTGTAAAAATGACAAGTACAAATGCAGCAAAAGAATTTGGATTGAATGCTGGTATTTTACAAGAGGGAAAAGATGCTGACATAGTAGTATTAAATCCAGATTATTCAGTTGATATGACAATAGTAAAAGGAAATATAAAATATCAAGCATAATAGTATTGACAAAATAAAAAAAATGTAGTAGAATAATTTTGTTGTGAGAGCAACTTGCCTGGATGGCGGAACAGGTAGACGCACAGGACTTAAAATCCTGTGGTATTTAGTTACCGTGCCGGTTCGATTCCGGCTCTAGGCACCACTTTTGAGACTAAGCACATCTGAAAGGGTGTGCTTTTTTTTATTAAAAAATCAAGGAGGTAATATGAAAGAGTTTATAAAAAAATTAAAAGATAAGGTTTTGAATAGAGAGAAAATTGAATATGATGATGCAATAAAGCTATCTTCAATATCAATAGATGATAATGAAGTATTAGAGGAGTTATGTAATTCAGCTAATGAGATAAGAGAAAAATTTTGTGGAAATATTTTTGACTTATGTACAATAACTAATGCTAAGTCTGGAAAGTGTAGTGAAGATTGTAAATATTGTGCTCAGTCAGCTCATTTTAAAACAGGAGCAGAGGTATATCCACTAATATCTAAAGAAAAAGCTTTAGATGAAGCTAAAAAAGTAGAAGTTGAGGGGGCTAATAGATACTCTTTAGTAACAAGTGGAAGAGGTCTTAATGGAGAGAGTGAAGAGAGTGACAGATTAGCAGAAATCTATAGTTATTTACAAAAAAATACAAATCTTTCTCTTTGTGCTTCTCATGGAATATCAGATAAGAAAGCTTTAGAAAAACTTTTTAAAGCTGGAGTAAAGACTTATCATCATAATTTAGAAAGTTCAAGAGAGTTTTATGGCACTATATGTACTACTCATACTTATGATGAGAGAATAAAAACTATAAAACTAGCTCAAGAAGTAGGATTACAAGTATGTAGTGGTGGAATATGGGGGCTTGGAGAAAGTGAAGAGGATAGAATAAAAATGGCTTTTGAGCTACAAAAGTTAGGAGTATTCTCTATACCTATTAATATTTTAATGCCAATACCTGGGACACCTTTAGAAAATAATAAACCATTAGAGCCAAGAGAGATTCTAAAAATGATAGCTATATATAGATTTATTTTACCAGAGGCATATTTAAGATACGCTGGTGGAAGAATAAAGCTTGGAGAATTACAAGAAAAAGGAATAAAGTCTGGAATTAATTCTGCTCTTACAGGAAACTTTTTAACAACTACTGGAACTACTATAGAGAGCGATAAGGCTATGGTAAGGAGAAATGGATATGAAATTAAATAAGGGATTTTTTGTAATAGGAACAGATACAGGAATAGGAAAAACTTATGTGAGCTCACTACTATACAAAGGAATAAAAGATAGAGATGGGGGATACTATAAGCCAGTACAGAGTGGTTGTACAAGAAAAAATGGAAAATTAGTAGCACCAGATGTAGATTTTGTATGTTCTATGGCAGAAGTAGAGTATGATGACAAGATGGTAACTTATACTTTAGAAGCAGAAGTATCTCCACATTTAGCTAGTGAATTAGAGAACACAGAGATAGATATAGAAAATATAATGAAAGATTGGGAAAATTTAAAAGAAAGATATAAATATATGGTAGTAGAGGGAGCTGGAGGACTATATGTTCCTCTTATTAGAGATAAATTCTATATCTTTGATTTGATAAAAAAAATGGAATTACCTGTAATATTAGTATGTAGTAGTAGAGTAGGAGCTATTAATCACTCTATGCTTACAATAGAGATGTTGAAAAAGCTAGAAATAGAGATACAAGGATTGGTTTTTAATAAGGTAACTAATGACTTTGAAAGAGATTATTTTGAAAAGGATAATATAGATATAGTTTTAAAACTAAGTGGAATAAAAAATAGTCTAATTATAAGAGAGGGAGAAAGAACTATACCAGAGAAAGAGTTAGAAAAATTTTTAGGAATAGAGGTAAAATAGATGAGTAAATTAAGTAGCTTACAAGAAAAAGATTTAAAATATATCTTTCACCCATGTTCACAGATGAAAGATTATGAGAAATTACCACCAATGATTATAAAAAAAGCTGAAGGATTATATTTAGAAGATGAGTTTGGAAATAGATATATGGATTGTGTAGGAAGCTGGTGGGTAAATCTTTTTGGGCACTGTAATCCTAAAATCAATAGAGTAATAAAGGAGCAAATAGATAAATTAGAGCATGTACTATTTGTTAATTTTTCCCATGAAGCAGCGATAGAGTTAGCTGAAGAGTTAATAAAGGTAGTACCAAAAGGGATAGAAAAATTTCTTTTTGCTGATAATGGTTCATCTAGTATAGAGATGGCTTTGAAACTTAGTTTTCAATATCATCAACAAAGTGGAAATCCTAAAAGAACAAAATTTATATCTCTAAGTAATGCTTACCATGGAGAAACAGTAGGAGCACTAGGAGTAGGAGATGTAGATATATTTACTAAAACATATAGACCTCTTATAAAAGAGGGATTAAAAGCTGATAAACCAGAGTGCTTTAGATGTCCATATGGAAAGAATTATTCTACTTGTGAAGCTCAGTGCTTTGAAAGAATGGAAAAATTAATAGAGGAAAATAGAGATGAGATAGCTGCTGTAATAATAGAGCCAGTAGTACAAGGAGCAGCAGGAATGAAAATCTATTCTCCCATATATATAAAAAAGTTGAGAGAGATTACTAAAAAGTATGGTATCCATTTAATAGCAGATGAGATAGCTGTTGGATTTGGTAGAACAGGAAAGATGTTTGCTATGGAGCATGCTGGAGTGAGTCCAGATATTATGTGTATGTCTAAGGGACTTACAGCTGGCTATTATCCAATGGCAATAATAGGAATCACTCAAGAGATATATGATAGCTTTTATGCTGACTATCTTGAAGGAAAATCTTTTCTACACTCTCATACATATTCTGGAAATCCAATAGGGTGTAGAATAGCTCTAGAAGTATTGAGAATATTTAGAGAGGAAAATATCTTAGAGATGATAGAAGAAAAGGGAGAGTATCTTAGAAAAAAAGCTCAAGAGGTATTTGAAGGACATCCATACATAGGAGAGTATAGACAGATAGGAATGATAGGAGCTCTTGAGTTTGTAAAAGATAGAGATAGTAAAGAGCTCTTTCCAAGTGAAGAGAGAGCAGGTTATGAAATCTACAAGATAGCTTTAAAAAAAGGAGCACTACTTAGACCATTAGGAAATGTAATCTATTTTATGCCGCCATATATAATTACAAAAGAAGAGATAGATAAGATGCTAGAGATTTGTAAAGAGTCTATAGATGAGTATATTGATAGAAGAAATAAAGATAAATAAAAAATTTTCAGGGGAGACTTATGAAAAAAGAGAAAATATTAGAGGAATTAGAAAGATTACAGGAGATAAAAAATTATAGAGTATTGAGAGAGCAGGATGAAAAACTTTTAAATCTATCATCTAATGATTATTTAGGAATAGCCAATGATGTAACTCTTAAAGAGGAGTTTTATAAAGAGTATAGACCTAAACTTTCTTCAAGCTCATCAAGACTTATAGATGGTTCATATAGTGAGATAATGGAGCTTGAAAAAAGAGCAGAGGAGATATATGGTAAACCTTGTATAATGTTTAATTCTGGTTTTGATGCTAATTCATCTCTTATAGAAACTTTTTGTGATAAAAATACTTTAATACTTACAGATAGATTGAATCACGCCAGTATCTATGATGGAATAGTCAATAGTGGAGCTGAATTTTTAAGGTATAAGCATTTGGATATGTTGGGATTAGAGAAACTTTTACAAAAATATTCAGATAGATATGAAGATATTTTAGTTATCTCTGAAAGCGTTTATAGTATGGATGGAGATGTAGCTGATATTGAAAAATTAGTGGAATTAAAAAGAAAATATAATTTTTCTTTAATGTTAGATGAGGCTCATTCCTATGGAGTTTATGGTTATGGTATAGCTTACAATTTAAATCTTGTCAGTGAGATAGATTTTTTGGTAATTCCCCTTGGAAAAGGTGGAGGTTCTGTGGGAGCTATGGTAATTTGTGAGGGATATCTTAAAAACTATATAATAAACAAAAGCAGAAAGTTTATATTTTCAACTGCACTACCTCCAGTAAATAGTTCTTGGAATCTTTTTATTCTAGGTAAAATGGAAGAGTTTGATGAGAGAAGAGTGAAACTAGAACTTTTAAAAAATCATACTTTAAAATTATTAAAAGAAAGAGGAATAGAGACTACATCTACTACTCATATAATAAGTATAATTATAGGAGATAACGAAAGAATTGGAAAGATAGGCCAAAATATGAAAGAGAGAGGTTATCTTCTATATCCGGTGAAGGAGCCAACAGTACCTAAGGGAACAGCAAGGTTTAGAATAGGATTAAATCCATATATTACTTATGAAGAGATAGAAAAATTTGTAGAGGAGTTAAAGTATGAGATTGATACTATTTTTTAATGGTTGGGGAATGGATAGCAGTGTAGTAGAGAAAGTGGAGTTGCCAAAAGATACAGAGATAAAAGTCATAAATTTTCCATATAAATTAGATAATTTAGAGGAGTACTTTACTAAATATGAGGATGTATTTTTAGTAGGTTGGTCCTTTGGAAGTTATTATCTAAGTAAATGGGTGCTAGTAAATAGAGGAATTAAAAATTTTTCAAAGGTTAAAAAGATAGTTGCTATCAATGGGAATGGAGAGATAATAGGTAAATTTGGAATAACACCAAAGATTTTTGAGTTTACTCTTTCCACATTAACTCCAGAGTCTTTAATCAAATTTTATAAAAATATGGAGATAAGTGAAGAGTTTCAAAATCCTAAAAAAGAGTTTAAAGAGATATTAGAGGAATTGGAATACTTTAAAAATGGTTATACAGCTCTTGAAAATATTTTTACTGAGATAATAATAGGAATAAGAGATAAAATTGTTCCTGCCTCAAGGCAAAAAAAATATTGTGAAGAGAGTGGAATAAAATACAGAGAATTAGATATGGGGCACTATCCCTTTGAGTTTATAAAAGCTTGGAGTGAAGTAATATGAATTTTGAAAAAAAGTTTGATACATATGATGAGAATGCTCATATTCAAAAATCAGTAGCAGATACTCTAGTGGAGTTTTTAGATGAGATGGGAGTATCTAAAGAGAGAGAAGTTTTTGAGATAGGATGTGGAACAGGGCTTTTTAGTAAGAGGTTTATAAAAAAGTTTTCTCCTAAGAAAATTATATTAAATGATATATATGATGTTGAAAAATATTTAAAAAATGTAAGATATGATGAGTTTATATTGGGAGATATAGAGGAGATAGATATACCTAAGATAGATACAACAGTTTCTAGCTCTGTTTTCCAATGGTTGAAAAATTTTTCAAAGAGTATAGAAAAAATAGCACACTCTACAAATGAGTTGGGATTTTCAATGTATATAGATGGAAATTTAGAAGAGATAAAGGAGCATTTTGGAATATCTTTAAAGTACCTTACACTGGATAATGTTATTGAAATATTAACTAGCCTTTTTTCTAAAGTAAAATGGAAAGAGGAAACTATAGAGTTGGAGTTTTCTTCATCAATAGAAGCTCTAAGACATCTAAAAAATACAGGAGTTACAGGATTTGAAAAGAGCTCTATAAGTAAGGTTAGAAATTATGAGAGCAAGAGCTTAACATATAGAGTTGGATATTTTTATTGTAAAAAATAAAAGTTGCAGGTTATTAAAAATTCAAGAATGACTTTTACCTTTGATGAAAGACATTCTTGAATTTTTTTATTTATTTATAAAAAAATTAATTTCAGACTCAGAATCTTTGTTATATTGAACTTTGATAGTAAGATTTTTATCTGTCAATAGTAAAGTACCTTGATCTTTTAAGGTATATAACTTTACTAAAAACATATAGGTAGATAATTGAGAAAGATTATTTTTATGAAGGTAATGTAAAATTTCTGAGTGTAATTCAAATAAATTTTTAAAAGATTTCTTTAATGTATAATCTGGTTTTCTTTCAATAGATTTTTCAGTAAGTAGTTTTTTTAAATTTTCTTCAATGTTATCATTGAAATTTTTTAAAACATAATCAACTTTACTTTTAATAAACTCCTCTCCATATTCAGCAAGATTTTTTCTTAAAAGAGAGTAGATTTCAGAGAAGTTTTTTATATTGTTTCCAAGTTTTAGCATTAAATTATCAATAATTAAAGAGGTATCATTATTTTTTTTAAAATCAGGATATCCTTTTTTAATAATATTGATACCTAAAATCTTTGCACTTTTATGTTCACCATTTTTTATCTTTTGGTATTCAAGATCAAGTCCACCATTTTTTTTAATATCTTCTAAAATAGGTAGTAATAAATTTTTTTCAATATCATAAAATCTTTGGTAAGTTTCTCCTATTTCAAGAATCTCTCTCAATTTTTCTAATGGAATATATATAATCTCCTCTTTAGAGTTATAAATAAACTGATACAATCTATAGGAGAATTTTTCTTCTAAAAATAGTATGTTTCTAAGCCCTAATTTATCAAAAAAAGAACCATTCTTAAAAGAGCTTGTAATTTCATCTGAAAAAACTAGATATATGATATTATTATTGATATAGTAAGATTGAATAATACTTATACAAGTAAAATAATTAGTTTCCTTTGATGAAATTATAATATTTTTATTTATTAAATTGTTGAGAAATTTTATAACCTCTTCCTTATCATTTAAAGAGTAGATTTGAAAAAATTTTAATAGAGGAATATGGTTATATTTTTGTAAATTAATGTGGCGAAATAGTTCTTTATCTTTTTTCGTTAAATGTTTTGTAAAATCTATCTTAATATCTCTTCCTAATAATTCAAAATTGAATAGCGAAATTTTATCATTTGTTTCAGCCATAATTGTCCTCCAAAAAATTTTTTAGAATTTTTGAATATTTTTTAAAAAAAAATAAAACGAAAATATAGTTATTTTTTTTCGTTATATATGGTAAGTTTACCATTTATTTAGTAAAAAATCAAGAATTTAAAAAATATAAATAAAGTTTTTAACGAAAAAAGTTCAAAAAATGTTGAATTTGACTTTTTATAATATATAATATATGATAAAAATGTAAAAATAAATTTTCTGGAGGTAATGATGAGTTTAACAATTGAAGAAATAGCTATGACAATAGTAGGAAATGCTGGAGAAGCAAGAAGTTTAGCTTTTGAAGCTCTAAAGGAAGCTAAAGAGGGAAATTATGAAAAAGCTAAAAAGTATTTAGAACAATCTAAAGAGAGAAGCTTGGCAGCTCATGAAATGCAAACAGAATTAATATGTAATGAGGCAGATGGAAACGGAATAGAGATGAATTTATTAATGGTACACGCTCAAGACCATCTAATGACTTCTATACTAGCAAGAGAATTAATAGAAGAGATGATTACTCTATACAAAAAATTAGATAAATAACTTCTAGGAGGAATGATAAATGAAAAGAGAATGGGGTATGATAGCTACTTGGAGGATGGCAGGAGATGCTATAAAACTAGGGGCTGAAATATTAAATGAAAAAGGAAAATGTCAAGATGCTGTAGAAAAAGCAATTATGCAAGTAGAGGATTATCCATTTTATAAATCAGTAGGTTATGGAGGACTTCCAAATGAAGATTGTGAAGTTGAGTTAGATGCAGCTTTTATGGATGGAAAAACTCTTTCTATTGGTGCTGTTGCTGGAATAAGAGATTATAAAAATCCTGTTTCTATTGCTAGGAAATTAAGTGAAGATAAATTTAATATATTTTTAGTGGGAGCAGGTGCAGAAGCTTATGCACATAAAAATGGTTTTGTTAGGCAAAATATGTTAACAGAGAGAGCTAAAAAAACTTGGGAGAAAAGAAAAAAGGAGATCTATGAAAAAAATCTTTCTCCATATGATGGACATGATACTGTATGTATGATAGCTCTAGATAAAGAGAGTGATATGGCAGCGGCAACTTCTACAAGTGGATTATTTATGAAGAAAAGAGGTAGAGTAGGAGATTCACCTGTTTCTGGATCAGGTTTCTATGTAAATAATGATATTGGTGGAGCAGCAGCTACAGGACTTGGAGAAGATATTATGAAGGGATGTCTATCTTATGAAGTAGTACAAAGAATGAAAAAAGGAGAGCATCCACAAGAGGCGGCTCAAGGAGCAGTAATGGATTTTACTGAAGAATTAAAAAAGAGAAGGGGTCATGCTGGGGCAATTTCTATAATAGCACTAAATAATAAAGGTGAGTGGGGAATAGGAACAAATGTAGAATTTACTTTTGCAGCAGCTACTTCTGATGAAAAACCACAAGTCTACATTGCTAATCCAATTGAAGGAACTAGAAACGTAAAAATAGAGGCTATTTCTCAAGAGTATATGGAAGAGTATAAAAAAAGTATTCAAAAACCAATAGAATAATTATATAATATAGGGAGGACAAATGAATAGATTAATCAGCATATTAGAAGAAAAATTAGTACCAGTTGCTGCTTGGATTGAGCAAAATAAATATATTAATGGAATTAGAAGAGCATTTATAATGTTAATGCCACTTCTTATGATAGGGTCTTTATTTTTAATGATTCAAGCTTTTCCATTACCAGCTTATCAAAGAGGTATGGCAAGCTTACTTGGAGAAAATTGGAAAGATATATTTGATATCCCTGTAAATACTACATTCTCAATGTTGGCTGTATATATATCTTTTTTAGTAGCTCAACAACTAGCTAAACAATTTGACTTAGATAGTATAGCAGTAGGACTTTTATCAATGGCATCATTTTTAATTCTTACTCCACTAGGAAAAACAGCAGAGTTTGGAAATGTTATAACATTTGAGTGGTTAGGAAGTAAAGGAATGTTTATAGCTATGTTAATAGGTGTGGCAACAGTTATAATATTTAGATTTTTTATTCAAAAAAATATCTTAGTAAAAATGCCTGAGGGAGTTCCACCTGAAGTAATTAGATCTTTTGAAGCTCTTATTCCAGGTGCTGTAATATTAACATTAGCATTACTTTTAAGAGTGGGAATGGAGCATACATCTTTTGGAACAATTCATGATTTTGTATATAAAGTTTTAGCTGTACCATTAAAATCACTGGGAACTTCTTATATAGGTTCAATGTTTACTGTTTTAGCTATATCAGTTTTATGGTCAGTAGGTATCAATAGTGGTTCTATGGTAAATGGAATAGTAAGACCTTTCTGGTTAGAGAATCAAGTGGAAAATATAGCTGCTATGCAAGCTGGTCAACCATTACCACATGTTATAACAGAACAATTCTTTGATATGATATGGATGGGAGGAGCTGGAGCTACTCTATCATTACTACTAGCTATAATTATTTTTGCTAAGAGTAAACATATAAGAGCAGTAGGAGAGATTGGAGCTGTACCAGGACTATTTAATATTAATGAACCAGTATTATTTGGATTACCTATAATATTAAATCCTATAATGTTAATTCCTTTTAATATTATTCCATTAGTAATGGTAACTACTCAATATATAGCTATGACAATAGGAATTGTTTCTAGACCAATTGGAATAGCTTTCCCATGGCCTACTCCAGCCGTGATTAGTGGATTTTTAACAGTAGGGGATATCTCTGGTTCTATTATGCAAATAGTTAATCTGATAATAGGTGCAATGATATATCTGCCATTTTTAAGAATCTTAGATAAGGCAGCTAAGAAAGAAGAGGAAACAAATTCAGAGGAATAATTTTAAGGAGAGTGTTTAATTATGAAAAAAATATTATTACTTTGTGCAGCTGGGATGTCAACAAGTTTAATGGTTAAGAAGATGACAGAAGCAGCAGAGAAAAAAGGAATAGAAGTTGAAATAAAAGCTATTGGACTTGAAAAATTTCAAGAGAACTTAGATACTTACGATGTTTTTTTATTAGGACCTCAAGTAAAATATAAAAAAGCTGAGCTAGAGAAGATAGCAGCTACAGTTGGAAAAAAAGTAGAGGTAATCAATACTGTTGATTATGGAATGATGAGAGGAGATAAAGTTTTAGACTTTGCTCTTGGATTGATGGGATAATATATTAATTATAAAGAGGTTGTTGTATAAAGCTTTGCAATAACCTCTTTCTTTTTAGAGGGAGGTATTATGATAAAAGAATATATTGAGAATAACTTTGAGAAGATATTATCAGATATAGTAGAGATAATAAAGATAAAAACAGTTAAGGAAAAAGCTACAGGAGATGCTCCTTTTGGAAAAAACTTAAAATATGGTTTAGAGAAGACTCTAGAGATAGCTAAAAAATTGGGATTCAGAGTTAAAAATTTAGATAACTATGTAGGTTATGCAGAGATTGGAGAGGGAGATGAGTATATTGCTATATTAGGACACATAGATGTAGTTCCAGAGGGAGATATTTCTAAGTGGAGTGTTAATCCTTATGGTGGAGAGATAAGAGATAATCTATTGATAGCTAGAGGAGCTATTGATAATAAAGGACCTATTATTTCTTCTCTTTACTCTATAAAAGCTATATTAGAAGAGAACCCTGGTTTTAATAAAAGAGTTAGAATAATTTTTGGAACAAATGAGGAGAGTGGAGATGAGGATATAAAATACTATCTTGCTTGTGAAAAGGCTCCTAAATATGCTTTTACCCCAGATGGAAGATTTCCAGTAATTTTTTCTGAAAAGGGAATATATACTTTTTCCTTTAGAAAGATGATAAATTGGAATAAAACAGAAGTATTAGAGATAGAAGCTGGTACAAGATCAAATGTAGTTCCAGAGTTAGGAAGAATAGTATTTAAAAACTCAATTCTTCCAAGATTAGATAAGGGGTTAGAAAGTGTAGGCAAAATATCAAAATGTAGTTTTAATGTAAAAAATAATGGAGATAAAGTAGAAGTTTTTATTGATGGTAAAGCAGCTCATGCAAGTTCGCCAGAGAGAGGTATAAATTCTATCTTAGGAATGTATCTATTTTTAAATGAGATTTTAGAAGAAGATGATTCTTTGAAAAAATTTGCTAAATTTATGTCAAATTATGTTGGAGAAACAACAGATGGAAAATTATTAGGAATTGAAAGTGAAAATAAAGAAACTGGAGATTTGACTATTAGTGCAGGAATAACTAAAAGAATAGATGATTTTATATCTGTAAAATTTAATATTAGATATCCAGTATCAACTACAGAGAAAATTTTAGATGAAACATTAGGTAAAAGGGCTAAAGAAAATAGAGTAATTTTCTTTAAGGAGAATCATAATCCAACACTATATTTTTCAAAAGATTCAGTATTAGTTAAAACTTTACAAGACACATATAGAGAGATAACAGGAAGAGATGAGGAACCAGCAGCTTTAGGTGGAGGAACTTATGCTAAACTTATGCCTAACACAGTAGCTTTTGGACCTAATTATAAAGAATTTAAAGGAAATCCACATAGTTTTGATGAGTGTATGGATTTGAATATGTTAAAAATAGGAATAGAAATTTATGCTAAGGCTGTACTTAGATTGAGTGAGTATATTTAAAGGAGGCGTTTATGATAAGGGAAAAATGTATAGGAAGTTTTTTAGAGGCTCTTGAAGCTCAAGAGTTAGGAGCAGAGAGAGTAGAGCTTTGTGATAATTTAACTGAAGGAGGAACTACTCCATCTTATGGAACAATAAAAATGGTAGTTGAAAAATTGAATATTCCAGCTTTTGTAATTATTAGACCAAGAGGAGGAGATTTTTACTATACTCCTGAGGAGATAGAGATTATGAAAGAGGATATTAAGATTTGTAAAGAGTTAGGAGTAAGGGGAGTAGTAATAGGAGCACTAAATAGAGATAATACTATCAATTATGATGCTATCAAAGATATGATAGATTTAGCTAAACCAATGTCTATAACTTTTCATAAAGCAATAGATGAGTTAGAAAATCCTGTGACAGAAGTAAAAAAATTAGCAAATTTAGGAGTGAATAGAATACTTACTTCTGGGACAAAGGAAACAGCATTAGAAGGGAAAAATATCTTGAGAGAGATGATAAAAGAAGCTGGAGAGGATACAATCATCATAGTAGCTGGAAAAGTTACTAAGGATAATTTAAATGAGATATCTAATCTTATTCCTGCTAAAGAGTATCACGGAAAGAAAATAGTTTAGATAAAAATAGAGGTTATTATAATTTTGAAGATTATATTAGCCTCTTTTTTTACAAATATTTAACATATTTTTTATTTTAAATTAACATAGACAATTTAAAATAAAGCTATATAATAAAGAAAGAAGGAAAGAAAAATGGAAGATAAAGAGTTATATTTATTTGATTTAGACGGAACATTAATATTAGGAAATCGAGTTATTGATGGAGCAATAGAAGCAATTAATAAGATAAGAGAGCAAGGAAAAAAATTAGTAATTTTTACAAATAATTCATCTAGAACAAGAATGCAATATGTAGAAAAATTAGCAAAATTAGGAATAGCTGTGACAGAAGAGGAGATAGTAACAGCAGGATATATAACAGGAAAATATCTATTGAAGAAAAATAAAAGAGCAATATATGTATTGGGAACTGAAAAGTTTAAAGAGATGTTAAAAGAGATGGGACTTATTGTAGTTGAAAATTCTAAAAAGATTGATGGAAAATACAATATAGATGCTGTAGTTTTAGGATTGGATAGTGAACTTAATTATGAAAAAATAAAAACAGTTTGTAAATTATTACAAGACCCAGAGATGACTTATATAGGAGCTAACCCAGATATGGTTTATCCAGTAGAAGATGGAATTTTTTATCCAGATTGTGGAAGTATAGCAAAGATGATTTCCTATTCAACTAGAAGAGTACCTAAATTCTTAGGAAAGCCTTATCACGAAATTTTTGATTATTGTTTAGAAAAAAACAGTGTTTCAAAAGATAAAGTTATAATAGTGGGAGATAGACTATATACAGACATAGCTTGTGGACAAGAAAATGGTTGTGACACTGTATTAGTACTTACTGGAGAAGCTAAAAGAGAGGATTTAATAAATAGCGAGTATCAACCAACTGCAGTTATAGATAGTATAAAAGAACTAAAAATATAATATTTGATATTATATTTTTGTTTATATATAATAAGAAAAGGGCTTGGAATAACCAAGCCCTTTTCTCACTATATAAAACATCTTGGGGAAAGATTTTATGTAATTATAATACCATTTAATTGTGTCAATTGTGTGACATAATTTCAGAAAAATAAAATTTTTTTATTTTTTTTATCTGAAATATGAATTTTATAAAATTACGAATGTTATTATATTACAATTTAAACAAATTTACTACAATATAAATTTGTCTAAACTTTCCTCTTCGATTTCTTTTTTCAATACTTTTTTAACAAAGTTGATATCTATGCTGATTTTTTTCTTTTCTTTGTAAGGAGCCTCAAACATAATATCTCTTAGTAATTCTTCTACAACAGAAGCAAGTCTTCTAGCACCTATATTTTCTATTTTCTCATTTTGAATAGCAGTTATTTCAGCTATTTTTTCAATAGCTCCCTTTGTAAAGGTAAGTTCTACATTATCAACACTTAACATAGCTTTATATTGTTCTAATAGATTATACTCTACTTCAGTAAGAATTTTTACAAAATCCTCTTTTTCAAGATTTTGTAATTTTACTCTAATAGGAAATCTACCTTGTAACTCTGGCATAAGATCAGATGGAGAACTTTGAGAGAAAGCTCCAGCAGCAATAAATAGTATGTGGTCTGTTCTTACAGGACCATATTTTGTCATTACAGTACTTCCCTCTACTATAGGTAGGATATCTCTCTGCACTCCTTGCCTAGAAACATCGCCCTTGCCACTTCCCTCTCTTTCAGTTATCTTATCTATCTCATCAATAAAGATAATTCCATTATTTTCTACATTTTCTACTACCTCTTGAGCGAGAGCTTCTAAATCTATTTTTTTCTCAACCTCTTCTTCTAAAAATAAATTTAGAGCATTTAGAACAGAAGTAGTCATCTTTTTTAATTTTCCAGGAAGAGTAGACATCATCTGATCAACAAGTCCACCGATATCTTCACTACCAGATATTACTTCAATAATAGGAATATCATTATCTTTTTTAGGTCTATCTATTTCAATTTCAGTATGGTCATATTTTCCTTCAGCTAACTCTTTTTTTATAATTTCTTTATCTTCATCGTTTAAAGTGTCATAAGGTTTTAAAATTTTAGCTACTCTTTCAATAGCTGCATCAAGAGATGATAATTTTAATAGCCCATATTTTTCCTCTTTCATTTTTCTATATGTAAGAGCTACTAAATCTTTTATAATACTCTCTACATCTTTTCCTACATATCCAACCTCTGTATATTTTGTAGCTTCAACTTTTAAGAAAGGAGCATTGGCTATTTTAGCAATTCTTCTAGCTATCTCAGTTTTACCTACTCCAGTAGAACCTATCAGGATAATATTTTTTGGAGTAATCTCTTTTCTTAAATTTTCATCCTCTATCATTTTTCTTCTATCTCTGTTTCTTAAAGATATAGCTACATTTTTTTTAGCTTCATCTTGTGAAATTATATACTTATTTAATTCTTCTACAATTTTTTTAGGTGTAAGTTCTTTATTTATCCCCATATTCTTCTCCTTTTCTCTATTTTACTAGTATTATATCACTTTCTAATGGGAGTGTAAAGAAATGAACCTATTATTTTAGCAGAGTGTATCAGTTATTTAAAGGGTGGACAAGTATTAGAGTACTCTACAATTTTTTATAATCAAAAGAAATATAGGTTTAAACTTTATGCTGACTAAAAAAGTATAGAAAAACGAAGCTCTAAAATCAAATTTAAGATCTATTCAAAAGAAAAGAGATATAAATACATAGGTAAAAAATATGTATCTATAACCTCTTTAAACCCTTCTATAACTTATCCAATCTAGATAGCCATTTTAGCTATTTAGGAACAGCTGTTTTTTTATTAATTTCATTTTTATGAAATAGAATTAGAAACTTTTTTAAAAAAATGAAAATCCAAGTTATATTTAACTTGAAAATTTTATTTTTTAGAAAATAGATATTTATTAACTAAATCTCGTATTAAAAAAGACATTGTAAATAAGAAAACTACAATGTCTATATTTTTAATAAATAATTTTCACTTTCTTAATCTTTTAGTAACAATTAACTTTAAAAAGTAACACTTAGATAAATTTAAAAAGGTTTAATCCTATAGAAGGATCTAATTCTCTTTCTACTTTGCCATCTATCATAGTAATTATAAATTCTCCTGTTAATGAGATATAACACTCATTTAGATGTCCACCAATTACGTTCATATTTTCATTACAAACATTAATATGGCAGTGAAGATAAACTTCATTATCTTTAGAAGAAATATTTCCAATTAATGAAGTGATCTCCATAGGACCAGTAAATTCAGACTTTTTATAGGCTTTTTCATTAGGATTGAAAAGACCTATTGTTATTTTATCAGTAGCTCCTAACCCAGTAATTTGCCCAACTTTTATATTTTCTTTTTTACAAAAGTTAGTAAGAGAAGTTAAAACTTCTTCACCTTTATCAATCCTTAAAACATAAAAATTATTGAATTTTTTGTATTCCATAGTTTCACTTACCTCCTTTCTTGAAAAATAAATTTATGTAAAATAATTTACATACTATTCAATATCCAAAGGTAATTTTTTAGTAGGTTTTGGATATTCTTTATTAAGAAGCATTAAATCTTCATCATCTAAATGAATATTGAGACATTCTATATTTTGTTTCATATGCTCTACATAAGAAGCTTTAGGTATTGCAATCATATTTTCTTGAGATAAAACGAACGATAATAAAGTTTGTATAGGAGTAATACCATATTTCTCTGCTATTTTTTTTACAGAAATAGATTTAAGAAGTTTTTCTTTCAATCTTCCACCTTGTGCCAATGGGCAATAAGCAATAGTTGGGATACCTTTAGAGTCCATAAAAGGTTTTAAAGAATACTCTATTCCACGAGAACCTAAATGATATAAGACTTGATTAACTTGACATTCTTTTTCATAAGGAGTAGATTGAATTTCTATCATATCTTCAATATCCATATTTGAAACTCCCCAACGACGAATTTTCCCTACTTTTTTTAGTTCCTCCATGCATTCAAAGGTTTCTTCAAATGGATACATTCCTCTCCAATGTAGAAGATAGAGATCTAAATAGTCTGTTCCTAATCTTTTTAAAGAGTTTTCACAAGCTTGGAAAATTCTATTTCTTCCAGCATTACTAGGAAGAACTTTTGAGATTAAAAAAATAGAACTTCTATCATGGTTTTTAATAGCTTCTCCGATTAATCTTTCACTATTTCCACTGCCATACATTTCAGCTGTATCAATAATTTTAATTCCATTATCTAAAGCATAACGAATACATTCAATCTCTTCAGTTTTTTTATTTGGATTATCTCCCATATACCAAGTACCTATTCCAAGATTATTAACAAAGGTACCATCAGGTAGGATAATATTTTTTTTCATAAAATTTCACCTTTCTAATTTATATTAATATCCTTTTTTAGAAGTAACTATATTTTTTAATGGTTTATTTAGAAAATAGGCTTTTAAATTTTCAATAGCTAATTTTCTGACATTATCAAGTGTATAATTTAGATGATAACCACCAGCTATATGGGGAGTAAGAATTAAATTTTTACTCTGCCAAAGTTGATGATTTTTAGGAAGAGGTTCAATATGAGTAACATCAATTCCAGCACCACTTATAATATTATTTTCTAAAGCAAAATATAAATCGTTACTTGAAACAGTAGTCCCTCTTCCAATATTGATAAAAATAGAATTTTTTTTCATTTTTTTAAATTTTTCTATATTAAATAGATTAATAGTTTCAGAGGTTTCAGGCAAAATAGAGATCACAATATCAAAATTAGGTAAAATATTATCTAGATCTTCAAGAGAATATATATTTTTTATAAACTCTGGATAATTATTTAGATTTTTTTTAACACCAGAAATATTACTTCCAAGAAAATATAATTTTTTTCCTAATTCTTTACCAATATTTCCAAGGCCAATAATAAGGGTTTTAGAATTAAAAATAGATTGTACCTCTCCTTCATCTTTCCAAATACACTCTTGTTGATTTTTTATATAATTAGGAATTTTTTTCTTTAAAGCAAAAATTAGAGCTAGAGCATGTTCTGCAAGAGCTAAATCATAAGCTCCAGTAGAATTAGTAAGAGTTATATCTTTATTAGAAAGAATATCAACATAGGAATTGATCCCAGCACTATTTAGATGAATCCATTTAAGCTTTTTACTATTTTGTAGAAGCTGAGAAGGGATATTTCCTAAGATTATTTCACAATCTTCTAAAATCTCTTGAGTTACATTTTCAGCACGTAAATAACAGATATCACTTGATGGAAGTGAAGTAATCTCAGTTATTATTTTTTTATCTTCTTCTGTCATAGGTATAGTTATAATAATTTTTGCCATTGTAGCCTCCTTCAATTGTGACCTTTTTTATAAAAAAGAGCTGTATCAAACAGCTCTTTTTCTATCTTCCTAAATAAAAAGCTCTGATAGCCTTTTCACCTGTAAATTCTAATAATTCTTTTACATTTTTGATTGCTTTATCTAGGGACATAGGTTCATTTATAATATCTAATACTAAATCTATACCATTTTTATAAATATCTGTCAAATTTTTATCTGAACTACCAACTATTGCAATAACAGGAATATTATATTTTTTTGCTGTAAGTGCTATTCCAACAGGAGCTTTACCATTTACAGATTGATTATCAATTCTTCCTTCTCCAGTAATAACTAAATCAGCATCTTTAAGATTTTCTTCTAATTCAATTAATTCCATAATTTTGATAATTCCTTCATTAAATTCAGCTTTACAGACACTTAGAAGAGCATATCCTAGTCCACCAGCTGCTCCACTACCAGGTTTAATAGAATTTTTTTCTCCAAGATATTCATCAATAATATTACCATAATTATTTAAGATGCAGTCAAGATTTACAATGTCTTCTTTAGAGGCTCCTTTTTGTGGTCCATATATATACGATGCTCCATTTTCACCACATAGAATATTTCTAACATCAGATAAAATAGTTATTTTAGTTTTTGTTACTCTTGAATCAAAATTTGTTAAATCAATTCTTGATAATCTACTTAACTCAATAGGAGTATATCCAATTTCATTATTTTGAGAATCATAAAATTTAGCACCTAATGCAGCAAGCATTCCAGCACCACCATCATTAGTAGCACTTCCACCAATACCTATATATATTTCTTTAATTCCCATATCTAAAATTTGTTTAAGAATTTGTCCAACTCCATAAGTTGTAGCTTTATAAGGATTCAAATTTTCACGAGGAACAAGATTTATTCCAGAAGATTCTGCCATCTCCATAACTGCAATATTATTTTTTATTATACCAAATTTAGCTTTAACTGTATCTCCTAAAGGACCTTTAACTTCTAAATATTTATATTCACCAGAAGTTGCTTCAACTATTGCTTCAACAGTTCCCTCTCCTCCATCTGCAATAGGAATCTTTTTTATGGAGATATTATCTTTTTTATATTTTAAAATCCCACTTTCAATATAATCTTCAACTTCTTTTGAAGTAGCACTTCCTTTAAAAGAGTCAACAGCTATAATTACTTTTAAATCTTCCATAAAAGTACCTACCTTTTTAATAAACCAGCCTCATCCATTTTGTTAGCCATAAATTGTACTATATTTTCTTTAGATGGAAGGCTTGGTTTTATAGGATTTCCTACATTCATTTTATTGATATTTGCCATGTCTTTAGTAGCTACAGGGAAGCTAGCTTTATCCATAGATAATCTAACAGGATTGAATTGGAATTGAAGCTCAAGAGAACCTTGAATATCTCCTTCTACATACTTATTGTAGATAGAAGTTATCATTTGTGGGAAAATATTTCCTGTAGTGCATACTCCTCCAACAGCTCCAATTGATAGAGAAGAGAAAAGTAGTGTATCTTTTCCACCAAAAACCTTAAATCCAGTATCTCTAGTTCTTCTAATAAATTCTAAAACTTGATTTATATCTCCACTAGAATCTTTTATACCAACAATATTTTTTACTTCTCTTGCTAATTTTTCAACTAAATCTCCTGAAAGAGTGTAACCAATTCTAGGATTATTATAAATCAAAAGAGGAAGATCAGTTGCTTCAGCAACAGTTTTATAGTGAAGGAATAATTCCTCTTCTGTTGGTTTTAAAAACATAGGTTGAAGTAAAGCTACTGCATCAGCACCAACAGCTTTGGCCATTTTAGCTAATTTAATACATTTTAATGTTCTGATGGCACCAATTCCCATAATTACAGGGATTCTACCAGCAACTTCATCAACAATAGTTTTAGTAATTTTTTCATATTCTTCATCATCAAACATATAGAATTCACTGTTACTTCCATGTGCTAAAATACCATGAATTCCATTATCTATAAGAAAATTAACATGTTTTCTTAATCTAGCGTAATCTACATTTTCTTCTTCTGTCATTGGAGTAAGAATAGGAACATAGATTCCTTTAAGTAAGTTTAAATCCATTTTTTCTAAACACCTCAAATTTATTTTAATTAATCTCTATCTAAACAAGGTCTTTTATTATCAAATTTCCAATCTTTGATCAAATATTGCATAGCAGCTGCATCATCTCTAGCCCCTAGGTTATTATCTACATATAATTTATGTGCTGCCATAATTTTATCCATATCAATTTCAATTCCAAGACCTGGTACATCTTTAGGAACTGCAATTTCTCCATTAACTATTTTATGAGCATTTTTAGTTAAGTCTTGTCCATCTTGCCAAATCCAGTGAGTATCTATAGCAGTTATATTTCCAGGAACTGCAGCTGCAACGTGACTGAACATAGCTAAAGATATATCAAAGTGGTTATTTGAGTGTGATCCCCAAGTTAATCCAAATTCATTACACATTTGTCCAACTCTTACAGAACCTTCCATAGTCCAAAAGTGAGGGTCAGCAAGTGGTATAGATACGCTATTTAAAGCTACAGAGTGTTGCATTTGTCTCCAGTCAGTAGCTATCATATTAGTAGCTGTAGGAAGTCCTGTTGCTTTTCTAAATTCAGCCATAATTTCTCTTCCAGAGAAACCGTCTTCAGCTCCACAAGGATCTTCAGCATAAGCTAAAATACCATGCATATCTTTACATAACTCAACTGCCTCTTTTAGAGACCAAGCTCCATTAGGATCTAAAGTAATTCTAGCATTAGGAAAAGCTTCATGTAAAGCTTTTATAGCTTTTATCTCTTCTTTACCTTTTAAAACTCCACCTTTTAATTTAAAATCTTCAAATCCATATCTTTTGTGAGCAGCTTTTGCTAATTCAACAACTTCTTCTGGAGTCATAGCTTCTTTTCTTCTAATTTTTCCCCAATCATCAGAATTATCATCATTATCTATATAAGGTAAGTCAGTTTTATTTTTATCAGCTATATAGAAAAGGTATCCTAAAACTTTTACTTTTTCTCTTTGTTGCCCTTCTCCTAATAAGGCTGCTACAGGAACACCTAAAAATTTTCCCATAAGGTCTAATAAAGGAGCTTCTACTGCAGTCATTGCATGTACTGTTGTTCTGAGGTCAAAAGTTTGAGTTCCTCTTCCAGAAGCATCTCTATCTTTAAAAGTATCATATATACTTTTTACTATATTTTTATATTCTCCAATACTTTTTCCAACTACTAAAGATTTTGCATCTTCAAGAGTTTGTCTAATTTTTTCTCCACCAGGAACTTCTCCTACTCCAATTTCTCCATTGTCAGTTTTTAAGATAACAATGTTTCTAGTAAAGAAAGGTCCATGAGCTCCACTAAGGTTAAGAAGCATACTATCATATCCAGCTACTGGAATAACACTCATTTCAACAATTTTAGGTATCATTATTTTCCTCCAAATTATTTTTTATCCATAATAAATTTTAGTATTTAGAATATAAGTTCTAGCTTTATTGGCTAGAACTTATATTAAAGGTTTTACTAGGTTAATTTAGGTTAGTTTATACTGAGAAAGGTTAAAAGTTAATTTAATTAGTCTTTATTTCCAACTATTAAATTATTAATTTTTTCATAGTAGTTAAGAATAGCAGAGTGGTCTTTTTTCTCTCTTCCATCTACTTTTAAAGCTTGCATAATTTCCATTACTTGAGAAGTTAAAGGTAAAGATACATTAATAGCATGAGATGTATCTAAAGCATTTTGTAAATCTTTTATATGTAATTCAATTCTAAATCCAGGTTCAAAATTTCTAGAAATCATCATAGGTGCTTTAGCATTCATAACAGTACTTCCAGCTAGTCCTCCTTTTATAGCATCAAATACTAATTGTGGATCAACTCCTGCTTTTTCACATAGAACAAATGCTTCACTTAAAGCAGCTATATTTAAAGCAACTATAATTTGATTAGCAAGTTTAGTAGTATTTCCTGCTCCAACATCTCCAACTCTAACAACAGAACCAGCCATAGACATCATTAAATCATAATATTTATCAAAAGTTTCTTGTTTTCCTCCAACCATTACTGAAATAGTTCCATCTATTGCTTTAGGTTCTCCACCAGATACAGGGGCATCTAAAAGTTCTACTCCATATTCAGTTAATTTTTTAGCTATATTTTGACTTTCTACAGGATTGATAGAACTCATATCAATAACTGTACAACCAGCTTTTAATCCTTCAGCTGCACCTCCCTCATTAAAAAGAGCAGCTTTTACATGTGGAGAATTAGGCAACATAGTTATTAATACTTCACAATTTTCTCCAACTTCTTTTCCACATGAAGCAGCTTTTGCACCACAAGCAACAACTTCTTCTACCGCTGCTTTATTGAAGTCAAATGCTATTACTTCATATCCAGCTTTTAAAACATTTTTACACATAGGTTTTCCCATTATTCCAAGTCCAATAAAACCAACTTTCATTTTATTACCTCCTAAAAATTTATTTGTTTCTTGATTTTGATAATATTGTAGTCTAAAATTATAACTCTTTCAATGTTCTGAGTAACATTATTTTTTTTATATAATATTATTTTTTGTTATATGTAATAAAAAAATAAAAAATAAGTAAATTAATCAAATGTTATGTAGTAAAAACGATGGTATTGTTTTAAAAAAGAAAAATATAAAATGGAATAAAAACGAAAACTTGAAATAAAAAAAAGATTATGATATACTTTTCAATAAAAATATAAAAGTTTTGGAGGAAAAAATGGAGATTCCTGTAGAAATTGCATTAAAAATAGTAAAAGATATGAAAGATATAATAAATCAAGATTTGAATTTTATTAATGTAAAAGGAATAATAATAGCTAGTACAGATTCTGAAAGATGTGGAAGTAAACATGAAGCAGCATTAAAATGTATAGCGACCAATAGTGTTATAGTAATCAATAATGATCATGAATATGTAGGAAGTAAAAAAGGAATAAATATACCAGTTCATTTAGACAATGAAACTGTTGGAGTTATAGGAATTACTGGAGATCGAAATGAAGTAGAGAAATATGGAAAAATTATTAAATCAATGACAGAAATTTTAATAAAAGAAGCTTGGTTAAAAGAGATGTCAATGAAAAAAAGAGAATATAATAGAAATATAATTGAAACTTTACTTTTTAGTAAGCATAAAAATATAGATTTTTATAGTTCAATTCAACAGCCATATTCTGTAATTGTTGGAAATACAGATAATAAATTTGAAAATAATGAAGATTTATATAAGATTTTAGAAGCTCATCTATCATTTAATAAGAAAAATATATTTACAATCACTTCTAATGAGATAATTATTTTAATGAATGAAAATCATAAGAAATATATTAGAGATATTATAATGGGAATACAGGTAAGATTAGAAGATATTTTTAAGTTTAATTTTAAATTTGGGATAGGGAGATTAGTAGAAAATGATATTAATGATTTTAAAGTATCTTATTTAGAGGGAAGGAATGCATTACAATATATAATAAATTTTGAAACAGATAAAGATGTTATACTTTATTCAGAATTAGATTTAGGAATACTTTTTCCAAGTTTAAATCCTTATAAAATATCAGAGTTTGTTGAAAAAATATTTAAAAATTTATCAGATAAAGAAATTGAAAATTTTTATGAAATATTTTTAGTCTATAAAAATAATAATGGAAGTATAAAAGAAGCATCAGAAGAATTGTATATGCATAAAAATACCTTACAATATCAATTGAATAAATTAGAGAAATTAACTGGGTATAATCCAAGAAAATTAAAAGATTTTACAATTTTAGATATAGCTTTTGCTTTAAAAAAATTTGATAATAAATAATATGGTGCATTTAAATAAAAATAGTAGAAGGATATTTTCTTCTACTATTTTATAAAATCTAATATATAACTCCAAAGTGGAATTGTAACAATTGATAAAATAGTGCTAAGAACAACTAATTTACTAGCGAAAATATAATCTTGCTTATATTTTGAAGCTAAAATAACTGTAGTACTACCTGCAGGCATACCACTAATAAGAACAACTATTCCAGTACTTAAATAATTAAGATTTAAAATTTTACAAATTATAAAAACAAAGAATGGAATAATAATAAGTCTTATTAGAGTATATTTAAAAGTTGTTTTAGAAAAAATAGAGAAGATAGATTCCATTTCTCCAAGAATAGCTCCAATTAAAATCATTGAAATACTTGTAGTACAATTTCCAACATTTTTAATAGTATAATTTAAAAAATATGGGAGTTTAATAGGAAAAATCATTAGAAATAATCCTATATAAACAGCAATTATACAAGGATGAAACATAACTTTTTTAACTATTTTATAAAAACTTTCTGAAACAGTAAAACAAGATAAACCAGCTGACCACATCATAATTCTTTGTGGTACAAGAGCAACAGAAGCATACATAAGCCCTTCTGGTCCATATATTCCTCCGATAATGGGCAAACCGATAAAGCCTGAATTAGAAGTTATAGTAGCATATCTAAGAACCTTTCTTTTTCTTTCTTCTTCCTGTTTGTAAAGAATTTTACTAAAAATATAAGTAACAACCTGAGATAGACAAGCAAAAATAAATATGGTAACAAATTTTATTAAAATTTCACTAGAATATTTCATATCAAAAGAACTAATAGTATTAGCAGGAAGGAATATATATATTAAAAGATCTGTAAGTATTAATTTTCCTTCAGAGTTAATAATACCTTTTTTTCTAGAGATAATACCAATAGAGATAAGGGAAAATAGAGTAAGTTGTAAGTTTAAAATATTAATAAAATTTAATGTCATAATTTTGTCCTTTCAAAATATATAAATTTAGAGGTTATCTTAAAAATAACCTCTAAATATTAATTTTAAAATTATGTTATAGGGGCAGGGTTGAAGATACAAAAATCATTGTAGATTTTATATTTCTCTGCTAAAGTTTGTTTTCTTCCACTAGCTACATCAATAATTTCATTAAAAATTATATGACCTATTTTTTCAATATTTGCCTCACCAGTAGCAATAGGACCTGCATTTATATCAATTAAGTCATTCCAATGATTTTTCATCTCATTTCTAGAACAAACTTTTATAACAGGTGATATTGCTAAATTATAAGGTGTTCCACGTCCAGTCATAAAAACTTGTAATCCCATACCAGAAGCTACTTGACAAGGACCACAGACTATATCACTAGCAGGAGTAGCGGCATAAATAAGCCCTTTCTTTGTCGGGATTTCTCCAGGTGATAATACTTCAACAATAGGAGAAGTACCAGATTTTGCAATAGAACCCATAGCTTTTTCTACTATGTTAGAGAGTCCACCTTTCTTATTACCAGGAGTGGGATTAGCACTTCTATCTACGCAACCAAGCTCTAAATAATTATCATACCATTTCATTTCATCAGCTAATCTTTTTACAACAGATTGATTTATACAACGTTCTCCAATAAGATGAACTCCATCTCTTACTTCAGTAACTTCTGAAAACATTACTGTGGCTCCACCTTTTACTAACATATCTGCTGCAAAACCAGCTGAAGGATTGGCAGTTATTCCAGAAAAGGCATCACTTCCACCACATTGCATACCTACTAATAAATCAGAAAGTGGTAGAGTCTCTCTTTTTCTTTTGTTTAGAATAGCGAGTTTTTTTTCTGCCATTTCTAAAATAGAATCAATCATATCAGCAAAACCTTTTTTCTTTTGAAGAATTATTACGTTTTCTGGTGTAATATCTTTTTCATCGCAAAGCATATCCACAGTAAATTTTTCACATCCTAAACCAACTACCATCATCTGACCACCAAAGTTAGGATGTTTAGAAATATTACGAAGAATTCTAATAGGAACTTTTGCTTCTGGAGCATTAATAGCTACTCCACAACCATAAGCATGATTAATAGCAACTACTCCATCTACATTTGGATATTTAGGTAATAATTCTTTTTTTATTTTTTCAATAGCAACATTAACAACTCCTGTTACACACTGTACTGTAGTATTTATTCCTAAAATATTTCTTGTTCCTCCAAAACCACCATTAGGATTTTTATATCCTTTCCATGTTAAAGTTGTAGGTTCAGGTAAAGTAGTTACAATATTTGTTCCATATTCCATATTATCAAGAGAAGGAGATTTAGGTAAAATTAACATTTTTTCATTAATCCAATCCCCTTTTTTTATATCGTTGATTGCATAACCTAAAGTAATGCCATATTTAATCACTGGTTCATCTTTTTTTATATTACATAGTGCGATTTTATGTGCTTGAGGAATATCACAATTTATAATTATATCATCTAGAATTTGTGTTCCAGCCTTTAAGTCTTTAACAGCAACAGCAACATTATCATTTTCTTTTATTTTAATGTATAATGCCATAAATTTAATTTCTCCTTTTGTTTTAAATATATATATATATTATTATATGAATTACAATTAAGTAAACTTCTTTTTTTTAAGACTACTCTTAAAAAATATATATATAACAATTTTAATTGTTATGAAGACTAAAAAACTGAAAATATGTATAATAAAAATTGGGTTTATAAAACATAGCATTTTAAAAAAAAGAGATATATAATTAGATAAAATAGGACTTATAGTTTTAAAAAAAATCTAAATGTTTAAAAAACAATTAAATAAATCAGGAGGTAAAAATGATTAAAGGAACACCTAAAATTATAAAAATGGATGTGTATCCAGTTGCTGGATATGATAGTGCATTACTTACATTAAGCGGATGTCATGCACCATACTTTACTAGAAATATAGTTATTTTAGAAGATGAGACAGGAAATAAAGGAATAGGAGAAATTCATGGTGGAGAAGCTATAACAGAAATGTTAGAAAGTTATAAACCACTGGTTATTGGAGCAGAGATAGCAGATTATAGAAAAGTTATTACTGATATAAGAAATAATGGGCAAAAAGCAAAAGGTGATACAGGAGAAGGACTACAAGGATTAAATATAGCAAATTTAAAATTTGTTGTACAAGCTGAAGCAGCTGTAGAATGTGCTATGCTAGATTTATTAGGAAAGTTTTTAAATAAACCAATTGCTGCTCTTCTTGGGGATGGAGGAATTCAAAGAAGAGAAGTTCCATTTTTAGGATATCTATTTTATATAGCAGATCCTAATAAAATTGATATGCCATATTTAATAGAAGAAAATCCAAAAGATGAATGGGAAAAAATAAGAAGAAAAGAGACTTTAACACCAGAAGGAATAGTAGCTCAAGCAAAAGCTTTATATAAAAGATATGGATTTAAAGATTTTAAATTAAAAGGTGGAGTTTTAACAGGAGAAGAGGAGATGAAAGCTGTAGAAGCTTTACATGAGGCATTTCCAGAAGCTAGAGTTAATATAGATCCAAATGGAGCTTGGACTCTTGAAGAAGCAATAAGATTATGTCAAGATAAACAAGGAGTAGTAGCTTATATGGAGGATCCTTGTGGACCAGAAGCTGGATTTTCAAGCAGAGAAATTATGAGTGAATTTAAAACAGCAACAAACTTAAAAGTAGCAACAAATATGATAGCTACAAACTGGAGACAATTTTACCATGCAGCTACAGAAAGATCAGTGGATATAATTTTAGCAGATCCTCATTTTTGGACATTAAATGGAAGTGTAAGAATGGCATATTTATTAAAAGATTGGGGATTAACTTGGGGATCACATTCAAATAACCATTTTGATATAACTTTAGCAACATTTGCACAAGTAGCAGCTGCAGCTCCAGGAAATATAACACCAGTAGATACACACTATATTTGGCAAGATGGACAAGGTTTAACAAAAGAAGCACCTGTTATAAAAAATGGAGTTATAGAGATAACTGATAAACCAGGATTAGGTGTAGAAATTGATATGGAAAAATTAATGAAAGCACATGAATTATATAAAACAATGCCAAAAGAATATAGAGATAGAAATGATGCTTTAGCAATGCAATATTTAATAAAAGATTGGAAGTATGATTCTAAAAAACCTTGTATGGTAAGATAGGTTAAAAGGAGGAGAAAATTCTGATGAAAGAGAAAAAATTGAATTGGAAAGATAATGATACTATCTTAGGAATGATAATGTTATTTTTCGGAATAGTTTATGGAGGGTTAACATTACAAATTCCAGGAACAAAGTCACAGTTATTTGATTCAAGATTTGTTCCAATACTTTTGACAGTTTTTATGATTATTTTAGGTGGATTGGAAATTGGAAGGGGATTACAAAAAAATATAGCAACTGAAAAAGAAAAAAAAGAATTTGATACTAAAACAGTTATTATAACTTTTGTTTTAATAATATTATATATATTATTATATTCAGTATTAGGTTTCATAATAACAACATTTTTATTTCTGTTTTTAGAGATGAATGTATTAACACCTACATATGTAAGAAAAAATCAATTAGTTTATTTATTAATTTCATTATTCTTTGCTTTTGGTATATATTATTTATTTTACTTTGGGTTTACAATATTTTTACCAAGTGGAATATTATATATGCTTTAATATAAGGGGGACAAGATGGTAGAGTTATTTATATCAGGATTATTAACAGCCTTGCATCCATTTACATTATTACTTATGTTTATTGGAACTGCTGTTGGAATAGTTTTTGGAGCTGTTCCAGGACTTTCAACAGTAATGGGATTAGTTTTAGGACTTCCATTTACGTATAGTATGGAACCTGCTGTTGGAATTTGTTTTTTAGTGTCATTATATATTGGAGGAACTTCAGGAGGATTAATCTCAGCAATTTTATTAGGAATTCCAGGAACACCTTCTTCAATTGCAACTTGTTTTGATGGATTACCAATGAAAAATTCAGGACATGCTATGAAAGCACTAGGAATGGGGGTAGTTTTTAGTTTTCTAGGAACAGTATTTAGTACTTTGGCTTTAGTATTTGTTTCACCATTACTTGCTAAAGTTGCTTTACAATTTGGACCGCATGAATATTTTGCAATTGCATTATTTGCTATTATCTTGATAACTTCTTTATCTGGAAGTACACTACCAAGAGCATTCTTTGGAACTTGTATGGGAATGGCTTTTGCAACAGTTGGATTATCACCTACAGATGCAGTTAAGAGATTTACATTTGGAAATCCACAGTTAGTAGGAGGATTTAATACATTAACAGTATTGATTGGATTATTTGCAATTACAGAAATCATAATCACAGCAGAGAGAATAAAATATTCAAAACAACAAGCTAAAATTGTTGTAGATGTAAAAAATGTAAAAGGATTTGGATTCTCTTGGAAAGAGTTTATAGAACAAAAATGGAATGCTTTTGTATCAGCAATAATAGGAACTGGAATTGGAATTTTACCAGGTATAGGGGGGTCTACTTCAAATTTAATAGCATATAATGTAATAAAAAGTAGATCTAAATATCCTGAAAAATTTGGAACAGGAATTCCTGATGGAATAGTAGCTTCAGAAACTTCAAATAACGCTTCAGTCGGTGGAGCAATGATACCACTATTAACATTAGGAATACCTGGAGATGGAGCAACAGCAGTATTATTAGGAGCATTTATGGTACAAGGAATTGCACCTGGACCATTACTATTTAAAAATAATGCTTCTCTAGTTTTTGCAATATTTGCAGCTATGTTTATTGGAGCTTTCTTAATGCTAATAGTTGAATTTTTCGGACTAAGAATTTTTGCTCAAGTCTTAAGAGTACCTAAATATGTTTTATTACCAATAGTAATTGTATTTACAACAGTTGGAGCGTTTGCTTTAGCAAGTAGAACATTTGACGTAGTAGCAATATTAGTATTTGGAATTTTAGGATATATATTTGTAAAATTTAAAGTTCCACAATCACCTTTTATAATAGGATTTATTTTAGGAAAAATGACTGAAGAAAACTTAAGAAGAGGTTTAATTTTATCAAATAATAATATTTTAAATTTCTTTACAAAACCAATAGCAGCAGTATTTTTAATAGCAACAATTGCATATTTAGTATATTTATTTGTAAAATATTTAAAAAGTAATAAAACAACAATAGAAAGAGAAATGGAGGCATAGTGTATGAATAAGAAAATATCAAAAATAATATTATTAGGAATAGCTACAATAGGATTATTAAGTGCATGTGGAAAAGATGGAGGTTCAGCTAAAAGTGAAGCTGAAAACTGGCCAAAGAGACCAATGGAAGTTGTACTTCATGCATCAGCAGGAGGAGATACAGATTTCAATGCTAGAACTTTTGGAGAGTTTTTTGAAAAAGAAACTAAGAAACCTTTTGTAGTTACAAATATGCCAGGAGCTTCTGGATTAGCTGCAACAGAAAATATAAAAGCTACAAAACCAGATGGATATAAAGCATTATTTACTCACTCAGGACCAATGGTAGTAAACTACGTTTCAGGAGTAGCAGAATATGATTTTAAAGAGTTTGATGTATCATGTATTCCAGCTGTAGATAGTGGAACAGTATTAGTAGCAAGTAAACAATCTGGAATTAAATCATTAAATGATTTAGTAGAAAAAAGTAAGGCAGCACCTCAAAGTATAATATATGGAACAGAATTTGGAGGATATTCTCATTTACAAGTATTAATGCTTCAAGATAAAGCAGGAGTAGAATTAAAATTAGCTGATATAGGATCTACAGCTGATAAGGTTACAAACTTATTAGGAGGAAGAATAGATGTAGCTTCTATAGCTTATGGAAGTGTTAAAGACTATGTTAAAAATGGAGATATGATTGCTTTAGCACAATATAATGAAGTTAGAAATCAAAACTTAGCAGATGTTCCTACAGCAAAAGAACAAGGTGTAGATATGGTTATGGATAATCCATATATAATTGCATTTCCTAAAGGAACAGATCCTGCAATAGTTCAAAAAATGAGTGAAGTTGCTGTAAAAATAGGACAAAATTCAGAATATGCAGAAAAATTAAAAAATGGATTTAGTCAAGAAGTAAGAGTATTAAATACAGAAGAAGCAAAAGAATATTTACAAAAAATAGAAGATACATATCTTCAATATAAAGACCAATTAAGAAATTCAACAAAATAATATAAATTAGGTAAAATCTAATATAAAAAGTAAGTTTTCATTAGAAAGCTTACTTTTTTATGTTAATATATAAAAAGGTGAAAATATGGATTTAAAGCAGTTAGAATATATATTAGAGATAGCTAAAGAGAAAAATATAACACATGCGGCAGAAAAAATATTTATTTCCCAATCAGCCTTAAACCAACAACTATTAAAATTAGAAAAAGAATTAGGAGCAAAACTTTTTTATAGACATAGAAATAGTTGGGAATTAACAGAAATAGGTAAAATTTATTTAGAGAATGTTGAAAAAATTTTAAAAATAAAAAAAGAAACATATGATAGAATAGAAGATTTATTAGAAGAAAAAAAAGTAAAATTAAAAGTTGGGATACCACAAGGACGTTGGATAGAGTTATTTATCTATATTTATAAGAAATTAAAAGAAAAATATCCTAAAATCCAAATAGAACCATTTGAATTAAGTGTACAAGAATTACAAAAAAAAATATCTATTGGAGAAATAGATATAGGAATAGTTTCTTTAGAAAAAAACCAACAAACAAAAGATAAGTATCTTATTTTATATGAAGAAGAATTGGTCTTAATTAAAGTTAAAAATTTTGAGAGAGAAAAAAATATTAAAAATAGTGTTAATCTTTTCTCTTTTAAAGACAAAGAATTTATATTTCCTACAAAAACTTCTACAAGTAGAGAAATCATAGATAAAATATTTAAATTAGAAAATATTAACCCTAAAATTATATTTGAAACTCATTCTATGGAAAGTCTAGTAACAGCGGTAATTTCTGGAATAGGTTATGGTATAGTACCATATTATTATGCAGAAAAATATAAAGAAAAGTTAAAAATATATAAATTAAAAAGTGAACCTAGATGGGATATAGCAGTAAGTTATTCTAAGGATATTTATGTATCAAAGGTTATTAAGGATTTCATAAAATATGCTCAAGAATTTTTGGAAAATTTTAAAAAATTTGATATTTAAATATTTATAAAAAATAAAAAAGTATATATAAAATATATTTTACTTGTAATAACATATGTTATATAATAACGAAAAATGGTAGAGGTGCAATTGACAAGAGTAATATCTCAGAGTTTGACAAACTATGAAGAGATATGAAAGGGGAGATTGCCGAAATAAAAATCAAAGTCAAAGGATTTTTATTGGTAACTCAGATAATATCTGTTTTACTGTCATTGATATTTCAATGGAGAGCTATCTAAAACTATTAGTAAAATTATAGAATGTACTTAAGTTTATATTGTAAATTTTAAAATTTATTAAAAAAGTTAAAAGATAGCAAGGAGTAAATAGTAGAAAATATTGAGAGATATTAAAACTATTTTACTTAGAGCTATCTTTTTTTATTAAAAAATTATTAAATAACAGAATGAAAATAGAATAAGTGGAGGAGAAAGATGAGATTTTTTGGAACGATGAAAGATGAGCAGGGAGTATTATCAATAGGGGGAGTAAAGGTTACTGAGTTAGCTCAAAAATATGGGACACCACTTTATATAATGGACCAAGAGCTAATAGAAAGTAATATGAGAAAATATAAAGAAAACTTTAAAAGTGATAAATTTCAAACACAGATAGTCTATGCGTCAAAGGCATTTTTAGCAAAAGCTATGTGTCAATTAGTGGAGAAATATGACATGGATATAGATGCAGTATCAGGAGGAGAGCTATATACAATAAAAGTAAGTGGACTTGATATGAAAAGAGTACATATGCATGGAAATAATAAGACTTTAGAAGAGTTAGAGATGTGTGTAGACTATGGGATAGGGAGTATAATCATAGATAATGAAACAGAGATAGAAAATTTATCATATGTGTGTGCTCAAAAAAATAAAAAAATAAAAGCTATGCTTAGAATAAATATTGGAATAGATGCTCATACTCATGAGTATATAAAAACATCTAAACATTCATCTAAATTTGGAGAATCAATTTTTGATGAGAAATTAGTAGGAATAGTAGAAAAAATTGTAAAAGATAAAAATATAGAGTTTTTAGGATTTCATTGTCATATTGGTTCTCAAATTTTTGATACAAAAGCATTCCATGAAGGAATAGAAACAATGGTAGTAGAAACAAAAAAGATAGCTGATACTTTAGGAATAAAAATTCCAGAGATAAATCTTGGTGGAGGTTTTGGAGTATACTATACAGAAAATGATGTAGAAGTAGATATTGAGAAATTTATGAGAAGTATGATAGAACATATAGAGAAAAGTTTAGATGAGCATAAATTAGAGATAGAGAAGGTATCTATTGAACCAGGAAGAAGTATAGTAGGAAATGCAGGAAGTACTCTTTATACAGTTGGGGGAATAAAACAAACTTATGGTGGAGTAAAATATATGTTTATAGATGGAGGAATGACAGATAATATAAGACCTGCTCTTTATCAAGCTGAATATGAAGCAGTTATAGCTAATAGACTAGATGAAAAAGAGAGGGAAGTGGTAACTGTAGCTGGAAAATGTTGTGAGTCTGGAGATTTAATTATAAAAGGAAAGAGTTTACCAAAGGGAGAAAAGGGAGATTTACTATTAGTTTCTACTACAGGAGCTTATGGTTACTCTATGTCTAGCAACTATAATAAATTAGCAAGACCAGCAGTGGTATTTGTAAAAAATGGAAAAGCCTCTTTAGCTATTAGAAGAGAGAGTTTTGAAGACTTAGTAAGAAATGATTTGGCTATAGAGCTATAGTTCTTCAAAAATGAATAGTATTTTTAGTAAAACTCTTGAAAAAAATAGTTTTTTTCTGAAAAAGTATGAACAAAAAAATAAAGAATTTGAGAAATAGGAAAAACAGAGAAATTTTATTACAATATTAGAGGTATTTAAAATAGGTAAAGAGGAGGGAATATGAGATTTTCAAAATTACAAGCTGCAGGGAATGATTTTATCTTAGTCAATGGACTAGAGTATAGAGATTTAGATTTAAGTAGTACAGCGAAAAAAGTTTGTGATAGACATTTTGGAATAGGTGCAGATGGACTTATGACTTGTGAGGAGAGTAAAGTTGCAGATATAAAGATGAATTATTATAACTCTGATGGGTCAAGAGGAGAGATGTGTGGGAATGGAATAAGATGTTTTTCAAAATTTGTCTATGATAATGGAGTAGTGAGAAAAAAGAGTTTTTCAGTAGAAACTGATGCTGGAATAAAATATATAGATCTTACTTTAGAGAGTGAAGAGGTAAAATATATATCAGTGGATATGGGAAGAGCAGATTTTAGAGCCACTTCTGTTCCTTGTACATTAGATAGTGAAATTATTTTAGAAAAAGAGATAGAGGTAGAAGGACAAAAGTTAAAAATTTCATCTGTTTTAATGGGAGTACCTCATACTGTGATTTTAGTAGATGACTATGATAACTATGATATAGATAGATTAGGAAAAGCTATAGAGTATAGTATGGATATTTTTCCAAGAAAGACTAATGTAAATTTTATTCAAGTAGTAGATGATGAAAATATTATTATAAAGACTTGGGAGAGGGGAGCTTCAAGAACATTAGGTTGTGGAACAGGGTGCTGTTCATCTGCTGTTATAGCTCATAAACTTGGAAAAATCAAAGGAAATAGTGTAAAACTTACCACAGAGGGTGGAGAGGTTTTTGTAACTTTTGATAATGAATATAATGTAATAATGAAAGGTAGTGCAGAAACAATTTGCACTGGAGAGTTTTTAAAATAGGAGGAAGAATTGTGAATAAAAAAAGTATCTGGGAGGCTTATAGATTTTCTATAATCTTAATAGGAGCTATAATAATTGGAAGTTTTATAGGGGTTCATTTTGGAGAGAAAGCTAAGGTTTTAAAACCATTAGGAGATTTATTTATAAATGGAATGTTTACAATAGTTGTACCATTAGTCTTTGTAACAATTAGTAGTTCAATATCTAGTATGAGTGATATGACTAGATTAAAAAGTATATTAAAAAACCTTATTTTAGTATTTGTTTCAACAGGTGCAGTAGCTGCAGTTATTATTTTAATAATAGTAAATATTTTTCCACCAGCTCAAGGAGTTAATTTAAGTCTTACAACTGCAGAGGCACTTCAACCATTTCAAACAGGGGATCAAATTGTAAAAGCTATTACAGTTACAGATTTTCCAGAGTTAATATCTAGAAAAAATATGTTACCACTTATACTTTTTTCTATAGTATTTGGACTTTGCGTAAATATGGTAGGAGAGAAGGGAAAAGTAATATCTAATGGATTAGATGCTTTAGCAGAGGTATTTTTAAAAATGATAAATCTATTGATGTACTATGCACCAATAGGATTAGGGGCATATTTTGCTGCTCTTGTTGGAGAGTATGGAAAAGAGTTATTAGGGTCATACACAAGAGCTATGATAATCTACTATCCACTTTGTTTAGTATATTTTGTAGTGATGTTCCCAATATATGGATATATATCTGCTGGAAAAGATGGAGTGAGAGCTATGAAAAATCTAATATCTCCAGCTATTACTTCAATAGCTACTCAAAGTAGTATAGCTACCCTTCCTGTAAACTTAGATGCTGCTAAAAAAATAGGTGTGCCTAAGGATATCAGAGAGATAGTTTTACCAATAGGAGCTACTACTCATATGGATGGAACAGTTTTTAGTTCTATTTTAAAAATCTCTTTCCTATTTGGAATTTTTAATGTTCCTTTTGAGGGAATTGGAACTTATGCAAGTGCTTTACTTCTTTCTATATTAGGGGGAGTGGTAATGTCAGGTGTTCCTGGTGGAGGACTTATAGGGGAGATGCTAATAGTTACTATGTATGGTTTCCCAGCAGAAGCTTTCCCAATAATTGCTACTATTGGTTATCTTGTAGACCCACCAGCAACTATGATAAATGCTACTGGAGATACAGTTGCTGCTATGCTTGTTACAAGAATAGTTGAAGGAAAAGATTGGATCAAGAGAAACTTAGGATAGTGTAAAGGAAAGTTATCCTTTACATTATCTTTTAATTGTGGTATATTTTTATTTAATAACTAAGTATTCATAAACATAGGGGGGATTTTATGAATTTTATTTTTATATCACCAAACTTTCCAAAAAGTTATTGGAATTTTTGTAGAGGATTAAAAAATAATGGAGTTAACACTCTAGGAATAGGAGATGCTGATTATGACTTTTTAAGTGATGAGTTAAAAGAATCATTAAATGAGTATTATAAAGTGTCTTCTTTAGAAAACTATGATGAAGTGTACAGAGCTTGTGCTTATTTTGCTTTTAAGTATGGAAAAATTGATTGGTTAGAATCAAATAATGAATACTGGTTATTAAGAGATGCACAACTTCGTACAGATTTTAATATTACATCTGGTTTAAAAAATGATAAGATAGGTGGAATAAAATATAAGAGTAAAATGAAAGAGTTTTATGAAAAAGCTAGAGTTAAAACAGCTAGGTACCATATGGTTTCAACTTTTGAAGAGGGGAAAAAATTTACTGATATGGTAGGATTTCCAGTTGTAGTAAAACCTAATAATGGAGTTGGAGCAGCAGCTACTTATAAATTAAGAGATGAAGGAGAGATGAAATTTTTCTATGATAATTTAGGAGAAGAGGAGTATATCATGGAGGAATTTATCAATGGAGAGCTTCTTTCTTATGATGGAATAGCTGGTAGAAATAGGGAGATTATTTTTGAGACAGCTCATGCATATCCAGTACCAATAATGGAGATAGTAAATAATGGAATGGATGTTATGTATTATTCTTTCAGAGAGATTCCAGAGGATTTAAAAGAAGCAGGAAGAAGAGTAGTACAAACTTTTGATACTAATAGTAGATTTTTCCATTGTGAATTTTTTAGATTGTTGGAAGATAAACCAGGATTAGGAAATAAAGGGGATATTATAGGATTAGAGGTAAATATGCGTCCACCTGGAGGATATACACCAGATATGATGAACTTTGCAAATGATATAGATGTATATCAAATTTGGGCAAATATGATAACTTATAATAAAGGATTCTATAATAAAGATTCTAGACCATATTGTTGTGTTTATGCAGCAAGAAGAGATGGATATAGATATGTTCATAGCATAGATACAGTATTAAATAGATATAAATATAATATTGTAATGAAAGAGAGAATGCCTGAAGTTTTATCTGGAGCTATGGGAAATGATATGTTAACAGCTAGATTTCCAGAGCAAGAGCAAGCTATGGAATTTATTGATTTTTACTTAAAAAAGATGTAACTAGGGGGAGTTTTATGCATGTAAATCATTATAAACAGTACAGCCATAATTTAGGAAGAGAGATGGAATTTTTAGTATATGGACATAGTGGAAGACCAATTGTTGTTTTTCCAGCTCAAGATGGAAGATTCTATGATTTCTATAATTTTGGAATGGTAGATGCAGCTGCTGACTATATAAATCAAGGGAAGATTATGCTATTTTGTGTAGATAGTATAGATGGAGAATCTTGGTCTAGGCTTGGAGAGAATTATGAAGCTAGAATAGAGCAACATAATAGATGGTTTAAATATATAGTAGATGAAGCTATACCTAAATTTAAGCAGATATATGGAGATAGAACAGGAAATTACAACTGTAAATTTATGACAACAGGTTGTAGTATGGGGGCTTATCATGCTTTGAACTTTTTCTTACGTTGTCCAGATATTTTTGATGGAGTAATAGCTTTAAGTGGATTATATCATGCAGGATATTTCTTCCCAAATTACAACAATGGAATGATTTATGAAAACTCTCCAAATGATTATATGAGAAATATGTCTTGGAACCATGAATTTTTAGGAAAATATAGAAATTCAGATATTATCCTATGTTGTGGACTAGGTAGATGGGAAGAGGAGTGTATAAAAGATACTGGAGATTTAAAAAAGGAATTTGACAGATTACAAGTTCCTGTTTGGATAGATTTCTGGGGTTATGATGTAGATCATGACTGGCCTTGGTGGAAAGTGCAATTCCCTTATTTTTTACAATATGTTGTATAGGAGTTAAATATGATACTAAAAGAAAATATATATATTGAATCTTTTAAATTACATAGAACACTACATATATACCTTCCAGATGATATACAACCAGATGAAAGATTTCCAGTTATATATATGTTTGATGGACACAATCTATTTAATGATTCAGATGCTACATATGGAAAATCATGGGGAATAAAGGATGCTCTTGATACTCATAATCAAAGAATTATAGTGGTAGGATTAGAGTGTAATCATGAAGGAAATATGAGACTTTGTGAATTTTCTCCATACTCTTTTAAAGACAAATTTTTTGGAGAAGTTACAGGACTAGGTAAAACTACTATAGAGTGGATATGTGAAACTTTAAAACCATATATAGATGAAAAATTTCCAACTAAACCTGAAAGAGAGTATACAGCAATAGGTGGAAGTTCAATGGGAGGTTTAATGTCAGTATATGGTCTTGCAGCTAGGTCGGATATATTTTCAATGGGAATATGTGTATCTCCTTTTTATGAGCATGTTTTTAAAAAATTAGTAGATGATATTTCTAAATTTAAAATTCATAAAAAGACAAAAGCTTATATTAGCTGGGGGAGATATGAGTTTCACACTAAAAAACAACTAGCAGTTGGAACAGAAAAAAATATGATAATAACCAGAATTTTTTCACAAAAGGGAGTTACTGTATATCCTCATATGATGGTAGAGGGAGCTCATAATGAGGAGTCATGGGAGAAAGAAACTTTTGCTTGGTTATATGAGTTAGGATTATATAAGAAACATAGATAGAGAAAAAAGAGAGAATGACTATTTTAAGATAGTGTTCTCTCTTTTCTTTTTAATATATAAGGAAATTATAATTTGACTTTTTAAGAGAAAAATAAGGAATTAGTTAA